>ODAI011746547.1_pt1 | contig 10815 bp, 12 predicted proteins | sample 1539321 | NCBI WGS metagenome assembly ODAI01 (sample SAMN02144231, study PRJEB22623) | gut metagenome | biome: sheep rumen | host: Ovis aries | place: New Zealand | reverse complement strand
ACATTTTGAAGGGGAGGACTTTACAGAGGAAGAGTTAAAAGACATCGAGGATTATGTGAATTTTGTGAAATCAAAGAGAGATCGATGATGTACAGATTTATGTACACCTTGGATGTTACCTTCGTTGTAGGAGGACTACATTATGAACACCACTGAAGAACTTACTGAAGAGGCGTACAGCCACGGTGCAGAAACTATAGATTGGAAATTTTCATCAGATAGGATAAAAGGTCTGTACTGCGATGGCGTGATCGCGATCAGCGACAGGCTCAATGAATCTGAGAAGGCTGCCGTCCTAGCCGAGGAGCTCGGACACCACCTGACCGCTGCCGGCAATATTCTTAATCAGGACAACGCCTCCAACCGCAAGCAGGAACTTCGCGGACGGATCTGGGCATACAATCGTCTGATCGGACTCACCGGGATCCTCAGAGCGTACAAAATCGGATGTCGTAACCGTTACGAAATAGCTGAATGTTTAGATGTCCCAGAGGATATCTTGCAGGAGGCCCTGGATTACTACCATCATAAATATGGGATTTGTACAAACCTCGACAATTATGTAATCTACTTCGAGCCCTTAGGGGTTCTGGAGATTAAGGACTTATAACAAACTCAGGGGAGGTGATGATTGACATGAAAATGGGCGTCAGAAAACCAAGCGTAAAGAAGAGCATTAAGGCTCGTACAACAGGAAAGGTTAAGAGATCTATTAAAAAATCTGTAAATCCTCTGTACGGAAAGAAAGGTATGGGATTTATTAAGGATCCTGAGCGTTCTGTCAAAAACGCGATTTATCATCGTACCACTGTTGGAGTGGGCGATATCATCGACCAGACAACTTCTTCGTTTGAACCATCTGTAACAGATAATTCTGCGTCAGGAAATGGGGTGTTTATCTTTTTAATAGTGATATGTTCTCTTCTCGCGGCACTCGGCCTTTTGTTGACTATCGCCATGCCCGTTGCCGGGATTGCGGCTATAATATTTGGAGTCTTTGGAGTCGTGTATTCTGTAAGACATATAAGAAATAATAAGCAATAAAAAATCACCCCACCGCGCATTCGCGCAATGGGGTGATCATATAGCAACAGTCCTGGATGGAGCTGCTGCCTGTGTCGCAACTCCAGTATACTCCATTCAGGGCCTTATTTACTATACCCTGAAAGGAGATTTATTTATGAAAGCGACCAAATTACCTTCCGGAACATGGCGCGTCCTGGCTTATGCCGGCACAGACAGAAACGGGCGGCCAGTGCGTAAGTCTTTTTCCGGCCTCGACAAGCGCAAGGTGCTCTCCGATGCCGCCGCATGGATAGACGAGCATCGGGCCGTCTCCAGCACATCCTGCACTTTCGGAGACGCCGCAGAGGATTTTTTCCTGCTCCGCGGCCCTGCGCTCAGCCCCTCCACGCTTAGAGGTTATAAAAATGTGGCTAATCAGCTCAAGCGCAAATACCCCCACTTCTGGCGCTCCCGTGTCTACGGCATCAGCTCCGATGATGTGCAGGTGCTTGTCCTCCAGCTGACGCGTGCCGGTCTGAAGGCTAAGACCGTCAAAAACTATACCGGCTTTATCTCCACCGTTCTCCAGTCCAAACAGATCAGGATGCCTGTCGTCAGCCTGCCGCAGAAGGTCCGCCCCACTCTCAACGTTCCGGACATCTTTACGGTCACGCGGACGCTCGCCGCTGCGAAAGATAATACCGAGCTGTGGATCTGCATCATGCTTGCCGCCACCGGCCCGCTGAGGCGCGGAGAGGTCGCCGCTCTGGAGATGCAGGACATCGATTTTGAGAGCAACGTCATCCACGTCTGCCACGATATGGTAATGGGGCCGGACAAGGAGTGGCACATCAAGCCGCCGAAGACGCCCACATCCGACCGCTATATCGTGATGCCCGAGGAGCTGATCAGCGCGATCCGCGAGCAGGGTTATGTCACAAATTGGACGCCGAAACAGATCTACAACAAATTTAACTGGCTGCTTAAGAAAAATGACATCCCGCACTACCGCTTCCACGATCTCCGGCACTTTTGCGTGTCATATCTTAAAGCCATGGGAGTCGAGGACCTTTATATCGCGCAGCGCACCGGTCACTCTGACTATGCGGTGCTTCGCAATGTTTACGCTCACACCCTCCAGGATCACCAGAAGACCGTGGACGAAAAGATTCTGAAGGACCTGAAGCGCTTCACTGCGTAGCCGTTCACGAATTCGTTCACATTGATTCGGAGAGCCTTTATTTATAGGCTAAATCGGACTTAGCATTGTGGGTTCAAGTCCCCCTCTCGCTACTCTTATTTTTATATTTTTGTAACAATTTCTTAATTTTTTTTAAAAGCGCTTATTCCTTTTATTTAGCTTACTAAAAGGGATAGGCGTTTTTGTTTTGTAATATTTAAAACCTAAATGTTACGATTGTTATTTGTATGCACTTGTATGCACTTTCCGTACGCAGCCCTTATCTGGTCGCTGCGTCAAAAAGCTCGCGGTTCCTCTTCTCAGCGTTGTTCATGCGGATATACTTCATGGCGGTTTCTGTTGTAGACCAGCCTCCTATACTCATAAGGTCCTGCACGCTGGCTCCCTTGTCTGCAAGTGCCGAGGCCATCCAGAATCTCATCTTGTGGATGCTTCTGTATTCCACCCCCGCTCCTTCGCATGCCGAGCGCAAATGCCTTCCGAGAGGTGTTTCGTACAAAAACTTCCCGTTTTTACTGGTAAAGACATATGTCCCGCTTTTACCGTAAACGCTTCTGATAATATTAAGGACTTCCTTTGCTTCCCTGTTCAGCGGCTGCTTTCTGACGCCGGAATCGTTTCCCGTTTTTGTATGTTCTACTTCTACATAATGGTTTTTCCCTTTTTCGTCAGGCCGCAGAACAATCTCTCTTCTTATAATAATATAGTTATCATCCTCTCCCAGATCCTCCCAATGGAATGCCCTTATTTCTCCTGCCCGGCAGCAGAGTTGAAAGCCGAACCTCAGCGCAAGGTCATATATGTTTGTACTATCCTTTAAGTATCTCAGTATCTTTTCCCTGTCCTGGTCTGAAAAGACATTATAATGGTTGGTTTCCGCGATTGTCTTGATCGATCGCGTGTTGTACTGCCTCGCAAGGTTTATTGTGACAATATCCCTGCTGACGGCATAATCAAATATCCCATTGATGACTGATTTGATATTGCCGAGCTGATGCCGTGAAAGCTGTTCGCTGAAAGAAGACATGAACTCTTCTATGTCGCTTGCCCTGATCCTGGTCATTTTCATGCGTGCGAGGCGTGATTCTCTTATATATTTTTTGAATATATTGCGTTCCCTCTTAACGCTGCCTTGCACCAGGTTCTTTCTTTTCTTTTTCCATTCGGTATATGGTTCGTATAATTCTCCCAGCGTATAATTCACTTCGCCATAGTAATACTGGTGCAGCTTTGCGAAGAGTTCATCCTCGCTGCCCGCATAGATCTGTTTTCCTCCTTCAATCCTCGTGTGATACCTTGTTTTTTTGGCTTTTACTCCCGCTTTTTTCTGCTCCTTTGTGAGCGCTTTTTCCTTTCCTCCGCATATGGCATACGGATGTTTCAATTCTACGAGCTGTCTGATTTTTTCTTTTTTCATTTTTTCCCAGACCGCAATATCCACTTTATCAAGTGTATCACGCAAAAGGACCGTCTCACAATACGCAAGATCTTCAAGAAGGCTTTTTACGACAGCTCCATCTGCCGTCTTTGGTATTTTCTTTCTCATTTTTCCTGCCTTTCCGAAACAGCGCACGTTTCGAAAAAGGTATGGAAGAATTATCGTTTTTTGAATTTTTCTGGGATTTTTTGACCCACATCTGGCGGCTTTGTCGATTTTTGTTTCGTTTAAAACATTTCATCTTTTGGACAGTTGTTAAGTTCTTTTACGAAAGGAGAAAAAATGAAAAAAGAAGAAGTTATGGTTTACAACTCAGATCTTGGTATTGATGGAACGATCCCGCAGCTTACGGACTGGTGCGTCAGGTACTGTTGCGACTATTCCGATGACGCCCTTGATGAGATCTCACAGCGGGCTAAGGAGCTTGGATTTGACAGGGATACCGTGCGGATCCCTCTTCTTGTCAAGGCTGACCGCACCAGGGAGAAGGAAGAGCCTGATACGATCCCCTACGAAAGGCTGCAGCTCTGCCGCATTCTTGGATCCCGCGTCAGTTATTCCGAGACAAAGGATTATGGGGAACTGGAGATTTCCGAGGAAAACGGCAGGATCCTGATTTCTGTGATCGGAATGGATAGCGAAGGCTGCTTTTCTGCTGTTGGTGCCTACAATCTTGACGAGTTTATGAACGGGACAGGAAACTGGCTGGAACAGGCGATCGGCTCTGTTCTTTACTACAGCAAAGTTTATACTGAGCTGGAATGACCGCAAGAGGAGGAATGAAATGTCAAATAACAAAGTGGATACAGGATACTTCTGTTATCTCAAAAAGAAACTTGTATATGTCAACCTCGTTGTCGGGACAATGGCAATAGTCACGGACGCCGAGCAAGCTACTTGGCACAAAAAGGTGCCCGTGTGCATGTTGAGACCAACATAATAGGAAGATATTTTTAACTGGTTCGATTTTATTCGGGCCAGTTTTTTTACGACACCTTCCGCATTTTGCTGATTGCTTAGTATGTACATTTACGGACGGAAACGCGTTGACGGAACAGTTGCCCTGTTCCCCCGCTGAATTTAACCACAAAACAATACCCCCGGAAAATGATTATTATCAAAATCACTTTCCGGGGATATTTAACTCTCAATGCATCAGCACTACGTTTCCGACGTAGTACTCCGTCCCTTCCTTCATGTACTCACGAATGAAATCATCGAGAGGAAGAAACATATAATCATAATATACTGCGTCTTCGCAGTTATTACGGATCGCCCTCCGCAGGGAAAAAGGATCTGACGTGGAAAACTCTTCAAGCGTCATTTTCTCCAGCAGTTCTTTCGCCCTATTAAACTTAGGGCGGAAATAGCTTCGCCTTGCTTCTCCTGAAAAGGCAAAACCAAGCCTTCCTTCCTTAAGAAGAACCCTGGCTCCGAAACCTCTGAACCCCTGCAGCAGGCCTGCAGTTACCTGTTCGGCTTCGGCCTCCTGCATATCCTTATAGGCATCAGCAAAGCTGAAACCCGGCGTTTTAAAGAAGTCACATTCCTTCATCATCCCGAGGTCTTCCAGATTTTCACTTACTTCATATATATATCCTCGTGCCATAACAACTCCCTCCATATATTTGACTGTTTTCTTACTTATTTCGGTGTTATATAGTTCTTAACGCAGTATCCAAAACTGTCCGAAAGCCAGTCTGCTACGGCGTCATCTTCCACAGAAAACGGGACCGAAACCTCATTCGGAAGCCCCAGTATTTCTGCGTCTTTTCCGTCAGTATCCCACTCGATTTGACTGACAATTCTTGTACCGCTGCTTTTTGCCGTTACAACTTTGTCCAGCTTTTCAAGGCACAGGTCGAGCTTGTTGCCTTTTTTCTCAATCTTTAATCCCCAGATTGAGCGATAGTAGTGGTACATCCCTCTCTCTATGTTTGCTGCTGCTGCGCAGGCGTTGTCAACTCCGTTCTCACAGATCCCGAAAATGGCTGTCCTGCTGCTGTCCTCTTCATATACGGAAAGATTGTTTACAACTTCTCCCCACCATATAAACAGGTCGGAGGCGTATGACAGGCAGAACCTTCCTGCGTCTGTGATAAGCCGGGACAGGATCGATGAATAATTAACATCGTATTTTTCCCCGCCCCATGCGCCAGTTTCTTTGTACTTTTTCTCAAACGGAAGTACTCTTACTTCGAGCGCTTCTCCTTTTATACTTACTCGGTGTTCACTCATTCTATTTCTCCTCTATAATCTGTTTTTTGTTATTCGAGATCAAAAAGCCAGTCAAATCCAAGTCTTCTGATCTCATCATCATCCATAACCGATCTGAGCTGTCCCAGAACATACTCTCCGCTTGAGCCTTCGTAGTCATTTGACACGTAAGAATCAAAACAGTCCTTAAGGCGCTCCGGGCCAAGGCCGATAGTTTTTTCCGAAAAAACATTCAGAAGCTTTCCTGCTTCTCTGGCCATTTCTTCCAGCTCGAAGCTGTTGTCAACAGGCAGCCCGAATTCATCAAGGAAGATGATCCCCCAGTTGTCCAAATGGGACTGTCCAATAGCAGCATCGTACTTGTTCCATTCAGCATCAATTTTGTCGGTAATTTTGATTACCATTTTTTCTGTTCCTCCTTTCATGAAACTTAATCTGTGTTATCAAAAGTATGAAAGGGTTTTTCCATAACAAAAATCCTCCGGGTGAACCGGAGGAATTCTTAAATGTGTTTTGGCCTTTTGGCAGCGGCAGCATTGTGCGCAGATCATCAGAGATCAGTCTTCAGGCAAGCTGCGCTCATTTTCTGTCAGGATCAGATCCCTGCCGATTTTCAAAAGCAGCGGCACGTCCGCGTCATAATGATCCGTCACGGCCCAACTGTTAAGGTAGCAGGGTCCGTCGGGATCGTTCCAGTCGATTTCAATGTCCGACAAGACGTCTTCAACAGTCGGAAGAACTGTCTCATCGGCAGTATCTTTTCCGGCGTCCAGGATCTCCTTTCTTTTGGCTCTCAGCTCCCGGATGTATTCTTCTGTCAGGTTCTTTCCGTGGCTGGTTAATTCGAAGAGCATAATCCTGTCCTTGTCTGACAGATTCTCTTTGCCCTTGCCTGTTTCAATCCCAGAAACAGACTTGTGCATGTCTGACCATGCCTTCCAGAATTCGCCATCATCCTCAAGATTCTCCCATGCCTTTTCGTGACTGTAAGAAATGTCAAGCAGCATATCGAGGAGTTTTTGTTTTGTCTCCTTTTCAACGCCGCATCGACAGCAGGCAGAATCCTGATCCGGCCTTTTCCGGGCATCACAAGACCATGCACAAAGCGTCTCTTCTATCTTTTGTTCCAGCATGCCGTAATCAGCACCGTAGATCCGTGCAATGTTGTCCTTGTTATCGCCATTATCCACCATCTCCGCGTCGGAAGTCGGAACGTGCAAGTCTCTTTCTTCCAGAAAATCATCAAAGAGGTCAATAAGCTGGCCGACAAATTCTTTTTCTTCGTTCTTTTTGATTTTGATAATCACTTTTTTCCTCCTTTTTGGGACAATTGTTAGTTACAATCAGGATGGCCGATTACCGGAAAAACAACTGTACAAAAAAGTCCTCCGGTTTTCCAGAGGATTTACAAAACAGTTTTCTCTATAATTTCTCTATAAGCAGTACTGCGCAGTATCCACACAAAATAAACGGTATGAACGGATACGGCTTATCCTTTTCTTTTCTGCACAGATGATAGACGATGCACAGGACCAGGGCTGCCTCGAATACCAGCAGTGCCTTATCTGCGCCCACAGATGCTGTAAGCGAGAGTGACAGGGCGTCCGCTCCGCCAAGGCCGCCGCCCTTTTTAAAAAAATACATTACGATGTTTAAAAGAACAACGAGCAGAAACATGGCCGCTGCCCATGCTCCCTTATATAAAAACATCTCGAAGCCGTCTTTGACCAGGCTGATTCCCAGACAGAAGGCCGTCCCCGAGATTAACAGGATTGGATTTACTTCCATCATTCTGACGTCGGACACAGAAGCTATGATGATGATGAGGAGGACAATGATTTCCTGTACTAACATTTCTTTATCTCTCGAGAATGTCGATGATCTCCTGCGCTTTCTGAGCGGTAAGAGGCATCTCTTCTGCCATTTTCCTGCACTTCTGGATCAGCTTCTTTTCTCTAATTGTTTTTTCGATTTCCGAAGTAAGCGGTAGAATACAGGTGACATAGTACGGGTCTGAGAGATTGGTATAGCCGTCTTTCGAAAAAGTCGTCGTATAATCGCCAAAATCTACGGTTATTCTGCCAACCTTCGGGGATATTTTGATTATTGTTCCAATGCTGTCCCCGCAGTATACCCTGTCTCCGACTTGAAACTTTTTCTCTTTGTTTGTCGCTTGCATTTTCTTGTCTATCCTGATCTGCTCTACAGCCTTAACTTTTCCAGCCCCTTCTTAATTCTCTCTACTTCGTCTAGTGTCCAGAAATGGACCAGAGGGGAGTCGAACCCCTGTCCAAAAACCGTTCCGGCGCCCTTCTACTGTCATAGCCGACTTTTTCTGTTCCCTCGCATCCCGATCTGACGGCAAACGCAGATGCTCAGTATCTTCTTATACGCCCGCATACCCGAAGAAATGCATACGTCGTTTCCTGCCAGGATGATGCCGTATCCGAAAGATGCAGGTCTCTTTCGGGCGGCAAGCGGATCAGGCCGCTGCTCTAACGTCTGTGTTAGCATTTGTATTTAAGTTTTGCGTTTGACGGACTGCTCCGGACAGCTTCTCTACCTTTCCGGCCTCTGTCGAAACCTGTACTGGCCCTTACGATAACTTACATATATAGTATGCTTTTTTTAGTCCTTCGTTTTTTTCTGGGATTCTTTTGCAGAAAACTTCTTACCGTGCCACTTCTTTTCTCCACGGCCTAATCAGCGGCTGTCTCAGCCCATACCCGAACCTGTTCTCGTAATCGTCCGACATTCTCTCTGCTGCATAAACAGCTTCGGCGTAAGTGAGCCAGAAGGATTTCCCAAGGTTATCATACCTGGGATATTCCAGGCAGGAACCATGGCCCAGCCTGTTGACCGTTGGCACCCGGTATTCAGGTTTTCTCGAACCTTCGAACTCGTGCACCGCGTCTATTTCCCCGCTGATGATCTCGAAGTGATAGCCGCCATCTGTGAGCTTCCTGTCGCAGATGTTCTCGATCACAAAATACAGTTTTGTCCCGATCGGAAGTCTCCCTGCCGTTACTGTCTTTTTCCTGTTCCTCTCCAAAAATCTCTCCTTCTTTTTCGTCGAAATCAAGATGGTATTTTTCCTTCACAAGCCTGGATGCGGGCTCTGCGGAGCCGATCAGCCACATGTTTTCCGGAAGGCTGTCCGGTTTTCCTTCAGGCACCATCACCCAGACAAAGGCCCCGGCTGCCTTCTGGTTTCTGCCTGCGTATGTCCGCTGAAATGTAGAAGGGTCACACTCGACCCCGATTTCTTCTTTAATTTTTGCGGCAAGCATTTCCGGTATTGTTTTTCGCGGTTTCTTTTTCGACATTAGTTCTCCTCCGCATCGTAGGCTGCCATAAAGCACGATCCTAGAAGCGGATCTTTGTCATACATTTTGGCGGTTTCTTTCGCCTTTTCGTAGATTTCCGGGTACGTCAGGATCTCGTTTATGTACTTGTTCTCGCCGCTCTGCTCCGTACCGTTGATGTCTCCGGGACCGCGCAGCCTGTAATCCGCCTCGGCTATCTCGAAGCCGTCAGACATCTCCGTCATGGCTTTGATCCTTGGATTCTGCTTATCTTTCGTCATCAGGATGCAGTAAGATGGATAGTCTCTTCGTCCGACTCTTCCCCGCAGCTGGTGGAGTTGCGAAAGCCCGAAGCGTTCCGCCTGTTCGATCACAATGACCGTTGCGTTGGGTATGTTTACGCCGACCTCAATCACCGTCGTTGCCACGAGGATGTCAGCGTTTCCTTTTCTGAACTGGTCAATGGCGTCCGCAAACTCATCGTCCGTCATGCGCCCGTTTGCCGTTACGACCTTTCTCCCTTTTGGAGAAAAGTATTTTTCATACTTCTTTGCTACGGACACGGCTCCCGTGAGTCCGAAGTCCTCATTGTCCTCGATGGCGGGAGCAACCACGTAGCACTGCCTGCCAAGCTGCAGCTGCTTTTCGACAAATTCAAAGGCGGGCTTGTCATTGTTGCAGGCAGCGGTCTGTATTTTTACTCTCCCTTCCGGCTTTTTGGTGATCCTTATGATGTTCTTGTCACTGAAAACGGACATGGTAAGGCTTCTCGGGATGGGCGTTGCGGACATTTCTATTGTATGGACGCCCCTCACCGCTTTTCCGTACAGGGCGACCTTCTGGTCAGCTCCAAAAGCCTGTTCCTCGTCATAGATGATGAGGCCGAGGTTCTTATACTCCACAGATTTACTAAAACATGCGTGGGTTCCGACTATGATATTTACACTTCCGTCTTTGATGCCTTTCAGATCCTCTTTCCGCTGTTTCTTTTCTTCTGCCGTCTTTGCGTTTCCTATAAACACACACCTGAGGCCAAGACCGTCACAGTACCCCCGGATCTCCTCATAGTGCTGCCTTGCGAGAACCGTCTTCGGGGCAAGGATGGCAGCCTGAAAGCCGTTCCCAGCTGCGAACATGAGCATACAGGCGGCAACTATCGTTTTTCCGCAGCCGACGTCGCCTTCAATGAGGGCGTTCAGCCTTTTCCCGGATGCCATTGTCTGCATCATGGACAGTACGGCCTCTCTCTGGCCGCCGCACAGGATGTCGTGATCCGCGTTTTTCCTTTCTTCTTCTGTCAGCTCTGTCAGCGGATGCGGGAGCATTTCCAGAAAATTGTTGGTAAGGGAGGGATCCGTCATTACGGCGTCGGAGGTATCAGACATTCCTCTGCTGATCTTTCTCTGGCGCATGCAGAACAGCAGAAGGTCGTAGAAAACAAACTGGCGTACAGCTTCACCGATCTGTTCAAAGTCCTGAGGATGGTGTATCTTTTCAAGTGCCTGCTTATATGTAAGAAGTCCGTATTTTCCCCTTATCTCCTCTTCAAGTATTTCTCCGCTCATGGAGATAAAATAGTCCAGATGCTTTCTGAACTGCACATCCTCAACGCCGCCGATCTTCGGGTATACTGCCTTTATTTCATTTTT
>ODAI010763569.1_pt1 | contig 10815 bp, 7 predicted proteins | sample 1539321 | NCBI WGS metagenome assembly ODAI01 (sample SAMN02144231, study PRJEB22623) | gut metagenome | biome: sheep rumen | host: Ovis aries | place: New Zealand | reverse complement strand
TAATGTTATTTCATGTCTTACTCAGTATTCTTATGAGATAACGGAATCTTCAGCGCCGTGGTCCTACATTGATCGTATGACCGTTTCAGAGGCAGCTGATTTTTACAGAGATTTTTTTGAGATTCGCGGAATATCGATAGAGCAGATGTCTTATATGGCCCCCGAGGTTCTTGACGGGATAATGGCGGAATGGGATTACGCCGGAACAAGAGCAAGTCTCGATGCTAATGACCTTGTTTGATGAGGAAAGGGATGAGAATGAATACTAACTATAAACTAAAAAGTGTCATAACAGCCTGGATTTTGACGGCGGCGATGATCGTATCGGTTTTTATATCACCGATAGGTGCCGCGATAACTGCGAGAGCAGCATCCGTTAATCCGTCGGATTACGGCCTTCCGGGAACCGTGAGTGCTACCGGCGAGTCGGTCGATAATGTGCGCGTGTCGGCAGGCCGCAGTATGGGAACGGGAATTGCCGGTTCTTCGGTTGATTCGACTTATCAATATACGGTAGGCGGCGCAGGCCCTGCCATGTGTATAAATCCGTCTATGGGCGGACCTCAGGGTCGAACCGGTCCCGAAGCTCAGTTTTACAGCGCGGTAACTCCTTTTACGGCTAATTCAGGCCAGCAGAATTGGGCGGGAGCTTTATCGGATCTTACGATCTCGCAGATGGTTGTCGGCGGTCTTAATTACGCAGGAAGCAACAGTTCAAGGTGGACATTTGTGCATGCACTGCTGTCATATGTGTTAGGCGGGGACCGTTCATGGATAAATGCATATACATCAACTGCGGGAGAGACGGCGGTCTATGGAATGGCGGCTCAGCTTTCGAATACAGCAAGATCTGTAAGCGCGACTGCACCGTTCTGGGTGTTTCACATAAGCGGGAAACAGACTTTGGTTACTCTTCTTCGAGGAACACCGGAAGTAACGACGGGTCTGGTTCGCTTGAATAAGGTTGATCAGAACGGTAACGGAGTAGTCGGAGCTGAGATCACCTTTACTTGTGAAACCGCCGAAGGTGCGTCAGGATTAGATCCTCAGGGAGCCTATACCTCAGTTGATAACGGGATCAGGTTTACTACCACGGGTTCAGTCTATGAGATCCGCGGACTTAAGCCGAACTGCACTTATACCTTTACCGAAATTTCCAAACCTGATAATTATGAATGGGCGAATCCGAGATCTGTATCTTTCTCAACTGACAGGAACGGCAATCCTTCGGTTTCCGGTCAGGCGAATTGGAACAGCTCAACTTATACTTATAACATGACTGATAATGAGATCCTGAGGGGCTCGGTGTCGTTTTTAAAAGTTGCCCGCGATTCGGAAGGCAATATTTCCAAGCTTTCAAATGCGATCATTGAATTCAGATCATCAGACGGTCTTGATCTGTCCGAAGCCGATGTGTCAATGGAATCCGGAACTTTGCTAGAGCATGATTCTGTTCATATTAGATTTGTTACCGGAGACGGAACCCCTGATTCTGTCGATATAGAGATCGGAAATCTTGAGCCCGGACAGTATTATTTCATGGAGGTAGGAACACCTGACGGCTATGGAACTGCACATAATCAGAGTATTACGGTAAGTTCAGACGGATCATGTTCGCCTTCAACCGTGACAATGGTCGATGATGAGGTAGTTATACCCGCTGGTAATTATGGTTCGTTCAGTCTTGTTAAGGTGTTTGATCCCGGCGTTGACGGTACGATTTCAGGACCGAACGGTTTCTTTAACAGCGTAAGGCAGATAGATTTCAGAATGCAGGGGCCTTTCTCTGAGGATTATATTGAGAATAATCCCGGGAACCTAAATCCTGACAACGGTAATACGATGTATGGCGCTGCGGAGTTCGCGACTGCCGGAAACACGGGATCTAATGCAGTGTGGAATCCTGAATTAAACCGTTATGAATTTCCTGTACGCTGGACTTTGTGGGGACAGGGAGGCTTTGAGGGTGTTGATATTGATTATCACTGTCATTACATCGCAAATGAAGACCGGTGGGCTCGTTGGGACGACAATGCAGCTTCTTACATTGTCGGTCTTCCGAGAAACTCATATTTTCTGGTTACCGAATCGTGGAACGAGGGATACTTAAGTGACGAGGTAAATCAGGTGTTCATCGATTCGGCGAACTTGTCTCCTTATTGGGTGGAAATGCCGTCTGAAAGCGGTGTGCGCAGATATGTAATGCTGTTTTATATCGGTGCGGACGGAGCAACCTATATCTGTGATTGGGACTTTAATGGAATGCGTAACCGTACCGCACAAAGACTTGAGCTTTTGGACGGGCATGATGTTTCTATATATCAGGATCATTTTGAAAGCAGTGTTGAGAACGGGACGCGTACCGGTATTCTTGAGCTTACCAAGACTGATGAGACCGGAAACGGTGTTGAAGGAATAAGATTCGAACTCCATCGCGCCGGTACCGGTTCCGGATATGTTATAGCGAATGGGCATATATCGGATATAAGACCTTCTTCGGTTAATTCGGAAGGTTACAATGAATATCCCGTTGACTGGGATTTCACGATGACAACATACGATGACAACCGCGTATGGATCGAATATGATGATCCCCGCCTTGTTAGTTGGGATCCGATAACAGGCGGTGTCTATTCCTACGGAGAGATTACGGGGCAGTGGGAATATACCAATCATTACATTACCGACTCGGGGTTTGTTTATAACTTAAGCTACGGGGATTATTATATATATGAATTTATCGAGGATGCTTCCGGTGAAAGCCTGATCGGCAACTACAGGGTTCCTGACGGATGGGAAGTATATGATTCGGACTTCGACGGAGTATATGACTGCTTTCGTAAGCTTGTTACGATAGATTCTTCGAATCGGAACGAGCCTTTACATGTTCATATATCAAACAGGGAATATGCTCTTAGTATAGAAGTGACTAAAGTTGATGAAAGATATCCGGATATTGCTCTTTCCGGTTATTCCGGCTCAACCGATGCGGCTTTTGATCTGTATTATGATGCAAATAACAATCATATTGTTGACAGCGTTGACATCTATATCGGTTCACAATCTGATTCGGATCGGGACGGAATATGTAAATTCCATTATTTGTTTAATTCTCTTCCGGACGGGGTTCCAGATAAGCCGGAGGATTATCCTGCCGGTTTCCTGATCGTGGAAACTTCGGCGCCCGACGGGTATTATCTTAACGACACGCCGGTGTCTGTTGTTTTATCCCCCGTGACCTCATACACGGCTTCGGTCTCCTGTGTCGATACGCCGTATATCGAGCTTTCTTTCGGGATTGATAAATATGATGAATGGACTGATTCGCTGCTTGAAGGCTATGAGGGGGATTACGATGCAACCTTTGAGCTTTGGGTTGATGTTGACGGTAACAGACAGCTCGATGAAGGTACGGATCGTTTGCTTGATACTGTTGCCGATACTGACAGGAACGGACATGTGGACATAACTTATGTCCTATCGCCGGAGGTGATATCAGATAAATTTCCGGAATGCTATGCCTACGGTTCCCTGATCAGCTGTCAGTCTGTAAAGAATTATCCTACTCAGTACCTGGTAAGGGAGATCACAGCACCGTTTGATTTCTATCTTAATGAGACTGTTTATCCGATTTGTTTAAGCGGCGGAATGATCGCTGAGACAGCACCGGGAACGATAATCAGGAACACTCCTTATTCTTCTCGTCTTAAAGTCTATAAGACCGACGGTGAATCAGGAGCTGATATTGATAATGCAGTCTTTACCGTATATTCGGATGTCGATGGTAACGGCGCTTATACTGACGGGATAGATACGGTAGCCCGGACTTTTATAAACGGAGTTTTGACGGATGCCGGAATGATATGGAATATGGCTGAACACTGCTATGTTTCTTCTGATTTAAGATCCGGTCGTTATATCCTGGTCGAGACCGGTCTTCCTGACGGTTATTTCTATGTAAGTCGGGAAGGTACACCGACTCTTGCAAGAAATGAATATGCATTCGAGATATTTGCTGAAGACACATCTGTATCAGGGTTTACGGTTAGGGACTATGAGGATACCGAATACAATATAGCTCCTCATATACATACATCTTTGACAGATCCGCTTACTTCGAGTCGCACTGCTCATGTGGATCGTAATGTCGAGCTTGTCGATACTGTATCCTTCTATAATCTTGTACCGGGACAGGAATATGTAATGACCGGAACTTTGATGCTCAAACAGAGCGGTGAGCCTTTGACCGATGATACGGGTAATCCCATAACCGCATCTGCGGTTTTTGTCCCTGATGTACCTGTCGGTACTGTCGAAGTCGTATTTGAGCTTGATACACAAAGGATCATGGAGCTTGTAGCCGAAGGTGTTATCTTGGCACCGGTCGATATAGTCTCGTTTGAAAGGCTGCAGTTTAATGTGCAGGATGATGTTACAGATTTCCACCAGTGGTATGATGACGAACCTGTAGCTGTACATGAGGATATTAACGATTTGGGTCAGACTGTCCGAATAGGGGAGATCAGAACAGGTGTATATGATAATCAGACTTTGTCTCAGGTTGCATCCGAAGGTCCTGATTCAGACGGGTATGCGGTGATCATCGATAATGTTTATTATGAAGGTCTCCAACCCGGCAGAACATACCGGATGGAAGGTCAGATGCATATGTTAAGTTACGACGCAGACGGCAATCCCTATGACGGCGGAACTGTTACCGGTGCTGACAGCAGAGAAATCCTTGATCCTTCTGTTGAATTTACACCGGAGGATCATGAAGGTTATGTTCAGGTTACTTATGTGATCAATATTAATCGCTTCAGAGGCAAGACTCTTGTTTCCTTTGAAGATTGTTATCAGGATGATGTCCGTGTCATGTGGCATCGGGATATAACGGATCTGCCTCAGACACTTTTTATTCCCGATGTTCATACAAACGCATATTGTGCTGATACTACACCCGGCGAGATGGGAAGAACCGTTATCGGGCTGAGTCAAAGAGCTCGGATCGTGGATGAAGTCAATTACAGTAATCTTTTGACTGACGGACGCCGGTATATGGTACAGGGAAGTTTATATTGGATGTTTACCGATGAGAACGGATGAGTTCACAGCGGACCTCTGAGCGATGTAATAGGAGAAAGCTTTTCCACATCAACGGTAGTTTTTACTCCCGAAGAATCCGACGGAACGATTCAGATGAGTTTTGTGTTCGATTCTACTGTTCTGTCCGGTCTTCATTACGACAGACTGGTCGTATGTGAGACTATCTATGCAAACGGAGGTATCGGATGGAAGGCAATAGCTCATCACTGGGATTTTTCTTACGAGAATAATTCACAGAGTATTTATGTCCCTGATGTTCATACCACTGCCTCAACTGATTCAGGACGCATATTGTATGAGAATGAAAGCTGTGTGGTAACTGATCGTGTTTATTATGAAAACCTTGTCCCGGGAGCTGAATATACGGTTCGCGGAAGCGTTCATTATGTGAAGACAGATTCGGAAGGAAATATTACCGAGACCGGACCTCTTGTTCAAAACGGAGCGGAAGCTGTAAGCAGTTTAACTTTTATACCGACGGAATCTCAAGGCTTTGTTGATCTGTCGTTTACCGTAAATTCATATCAGCTTTCTGATGTGGAAAAGTTGGTTGTCTTTGAGGATGTTTATGCCGGACCGGGAATAAGGATTGCCTTGCATGCCGATATTAATGATGAGGAACAAACCGTAAGGCCGTGTTCTTTGTCTTCGTATGCCAGAGGAAGTGACGGCAGCAGATCTATAGCTTCAGCCGAGAGCGTTGCGGTGATAGATACCGTATATTATTCGGGTCTTATGCCCGGTCATGAGTACAGGATGGAAACGGATCTTATGAATGCATCGACCGGTGAATCGGATTCGCACGTATCGACCGTGTTTGTGCCCGATGCGTCTTCGGGGAGCATGGATATTACTATCAGATTTGACGCAAGTTCATATACTTATGAGAAGCTGGTTGTATTTGAAACAGTATTTGATAATGAGAACGGTAATATTATCAAATCTCATTGTGACTGGAATGAGAAATCACAGACCATCAGCTTTATTCCGCAGACCGGTATCCGATACACGCCTGTATATCGCTATGCGGCTTTGGGGACTTTTATGGTCAATATCGGTGTTTTTGCATTCTGGTTTTTATTAACGAAGAGAAGGATTGTTGAATGATTGTTCGGGAAGGTCTTTTGACCTTCCCGTAAAAGGTGAACCTTATGAAGACATATAAATACCTAATTGCCGTGGAAGGCTTTTTGTTCGGTATAGCGCTTTTCTTTTTGAGATTGGATTATAAAGGAGGATTTGAACAGATGATCTCGCAGAGAACATATGCAGCTTATGCTGATAATTATCATGATTCGATAGATCCGGATGATGACTTGAGCATAGGAAATCAGGTGTCTGTCCTGATGGAAGAGAATAGGGATATGATAGGATTTATCACTGTTGACGGAACTTCCATTGATTATCCGGTTGTAAGAGATAAAACGGATTCTGAAGGTAATTACTATTATTTATCTCATAATTTTGAAGGGATGGAAGATATGAGCGGTTGTCCGTTTGTAAGAAGATCTCAAAGTCTCGATGATTCTATAATTACGATATTTGCTCATAACAACAGTAACGGAACTATGTTTGCCGACCTGTCGCTTCTCGATGATGAAAGCTTTTATGATTCAAACGGACAAATTGTTTTTGATACCATTGAAGGAAGGAGGATCTATGAAATCGCTGCGGTGATGGATGTTGATATATCGGGAAGCGATTTTACGTTTTGGGGATGGAATAATTTCCCGTATGTACAGACGGAGCTCGACTTTATCGATCAGATAAACAGATTATCCAAGATCAAAAGATTTGAGCTTACGACCGGAAACCGGTATCTGCTTCTCGTGACGTGTGAATATACTCATGCGGATGGAAGGCGCATTGCTGTTGCCGTCAGAACATCGTAATTGTATAATTCTTACTATGATTCACGAGATATACCCGCACAGATTAAAGAATACTTATATTCCGGGACTTCCGGCTGATAACAACAGCCTGATCATCCATTTTAACAAGGATGGCGAGCTTCTTGTTAATGAACAGGGAAAGCCCTTTGCCAGATTGTCCGATTTTAAGCTCCGGCCGTCTGTTCTTACTTATCTTTTCTCGATGGATGAGGATAATATCTTTCTCGCGGAGGACGATGAGGTAAGTGTTCCTGACGGAATGGTATATCTTAAGGTCAGACAGTTCCGTAAAAAGACCGGTGTTCCGAAGAAGAGCATCTTCGAGGCTTTCACGGCAAAGCAGCTCGGATCTTGGTACAGGAATAACAGATACTGCGGAAGATGCGGCTCCTTAACCGGGAGAAGCGAGATCGAACGAGCGATAGTATGTCCTTCTTGCGGCAATATCATATATCCGAGAGTAGTACCTGCGGTTATCGTCGCCGTCATTAAAAGAGGAGAGACTCCCGATAAGGATAAGATCGTACTTACAAAATATCAGGGTCGGGCGGATATTCCTTACTATGCGCTTATAGCAGGTTTTACCGAGATCGGAGAGACCTTTGAGGAGACTGTCGCCCGCGAGGCAATGGAAGAGACCGGATTGTCTGTAAAAAATATCAGATACTACAAGTCTCAGCCCTGGGGTGTTGTTGATGATATACTCGCCGGCTTTTTCTGTGAGCTTGACGGTTCTGAAGAGATTGTTCGTGATGAAGGCGAACTTGCAGTTGCACAATGGATGTATCGCGATGAAGTTGTGCTTCAGCCGGATGATCTGAGTCTCACCAATGAGATGATGACGGTCTTTAAAGAGGGCAGGGAACCTCGCGACTGATGTAATTATGGTACAATACCATCTGAAAAAATAACGGAGGCACTTATAATGAAAGTTTTGGTTGTTGGAAGCGGCGGAAGAGAACACGTGGTTTGCTGGAAGTTAAAGCAGGACCCTAAAGTTACTGAGCTATACTGTGCTCCCGGTAACGGAGGAATCGCTTCTGTTGCCACCTGCGTTGATATCAAAGCGAACGAAGTGGATAAACTTACGGATTATGCAGTGAAAGAGTCTTTTGACCTTGTATTTATCGCTCCGGAGGATCCGCTTGCATTAGGTCTTGCCGATAAGCTCGAAGAGGCAGGTATCAGATGCTTTGGACCTAAGGCGAACGCAGCCGTTATCGAATCATCTAAAGCTTTTTCCAAAAGCCTCATGAAGAAGTATGGTATTCCGACAGCTAAGTATGAGATCTTTGATGATGAGAAGAAGGCTCTTTTATATCTTGAGACTCAGCCTATGCCTATCGTTATTAAATGTGACGGACTTGCTCTCGGTAAGGGCGTTATAATCGCTCAGACTCTTGAGGAAGCCAAGCAGGCTGTTTCCGATATGATGGGCGACAAGAAATTCGGTAATGCGGGCTCAACTGTTGTTATCGAGGAGTGCATGGTAGGCCCTGAGCTTACGATCCTTGCATTCTCGGACGGTAATGTGGCAGTTCCGATGATCTCTTCAAGAGACCATAAGAGGGTCAATGACCATGATGAAGGACTTAATACCGGCGGTATGGGAGCAGTAACTCCCGGTGCTGATATGACCGATGAGCTTAAAGCCAGAATTCAGAAGGAGATCATCACTCCTACTGTAGAAGCTCTTAAGGCTGAAGGCAGACCTTTTAAGGGCGTAATCTATTTCGGACTTATGCTTACGAAGGACGGTCCTAAGGTAGTTGAATATAACTGCCGTTTCGGTGATCCTGAAGTACAGGCTATTCTTCCTTTGCTTGAGACTCCTTTCACGGATATTATCGATGCCGTTATTGACGGTAATCTGGATAAGATCGACATTAAGTGGAAGAATAAGTGTTCCTGTGTCGTTGTTATGGCTTCAGGCGGATATCCTGAAAGCTATAAGAAGGGTTATGAGATTTCCGGAATCGATACATGCGGTAAGCTTGTATTCCAGGCGGGTACTGCTCTTAAGGACGGAAAGCTCGTAACTAACGGCGGACGCGTTCTGTGTGTCTATGACGAGGGTGATACTCTTGACGAAGCTATTGACGGTGCCTACGAGGGCGTTAAGAAGATATCCTTTACGGATGCACATTACCGTCATGATATCGGAAGGACTCTCGGCTGACAGATGAACATCGGAATCCTCGGCGGTGCATTCGACCCGTTTCACAAAGGTCATGAGTCATTAATTAAAGGCGCATTTAAGAGTAAACTCGTTGATGTCGTAATCGTTGTCCCTTCGGGAAGAAGTCCTTTTAAGCCGGGACATATGATAAGTCCGGCTCCTTACAGATACTATATGACAAAGGAAGCTGTAGGGTCGGATTTTAAAGACGAGCCGGTATTTGTCAGTGATATCGAGATGACATATTCCGGTACGAGTTTCACGATCAATACGCTTCGAGAGCTTTCCAAGCCTACATATATCAGGACTTTTCTTGAATCCAACGGGGTTGATCTTAAGAGGGTAAAGGAGAATCATAAGTATTATTGGATAACGGGCTCTGATGTTCTTACATCTTTTGAAAAATGGCATGAGCCTGAAAAGATCCTGAAGATCACAGGAATGCTGGTCGCATCGAGACCGGGTGACGGTGTCGATATAAAAGAACAGGTGAAGCGGCTGGAATCTTTGTTTGGGTTTAAGCCTGATATACAGACATTTGATATCAAAGGGGTTGAGGCTGCTTCGAGTGATATACGAATTAGCCGCGATTATAAGAATGTCCCCGATTCTGTTGCCGATTTTATTCGAACTCATGCTCTTTATGAGGGAGATCCTTTTGAAGGGGCTTCCGACGAAGCGTGTGAATGCTTTTACGAGTATGCGATCAAACTGTACAGATATCTCGGGCAGAACCGTCTTTTGCATACTCTTAATGTCGGCATATTAAGCTTAAAGTATGCGAGGATCTACGATAAGAATCTTTGTGATCGTGCTTTGATCGCAGGTGAGCTTCACGATTGTGCAAAGGAGCTCGACGAGGAACAGCAACGGGATATGGCGTACGAGCTTGTTGGCGATCTGTTTACCGAGAAGAAGATACTTCATTCGCCTGCGGGCGCCGTGTTGGCATCTCGGGAGTTCGGTATTACCGACCCCGGAATACTTGATGCGATCACATATCATACGACCGGAAGAGGGGGGATGACTCTTCTCGAGAAGATCGTATATCTTGCGGATAAGCTTGAGCCTTCAAGAACTTATGCCGATCTTAGTAAGGAAAGGGAACTTGCAGTTACAGATATTGATGCTGCATTAAGAATGTGTGTTAAGTCAACTAAGAAGAAATTTGAGTCGAGAGGACAGAAGGTACATCCTCTGACAGTCGACTTTATGAAAGATATTTTGTTATAATCTCAATATATTCCTCAATTAAGGAGAATTTTCATGTCAACTGAAGAATTAGTTAATAAGATAGTAAGCATACTTGAGTCCAAGAAGGGTTCCGATATCGAGGTCATCGATGTTAAGGATAAGACAACTCTTGCTGATTATTTTATTATCGCAACCGGTAATTCAACTACTCAGATCAAGGCGCTTGCAGATGAGGTTGAGGTTCTTCTTAAGAATGAGGATCAGATCTTTGCTGATCATGTCGAGGGCAGATCCGGTGATAAGTGGATCCTCATTGACTTTAAGGATGTTGTCGTTCATGTCATGCATCCTGAATTGAGAGCTGAGTACGATCTCGAATCTCTCTGGGAGAAAAACTGATCTTTCACCAAGGCTGATTGTTATGATGTATTCTGTCCCTAAAGG
>ODAI014362661.1_pt1 | contig 10816 bp, 8 predicted proteins | sample 1539321 | NCBI WGS metagenome assembly ODAI01 (sample SAMN02144231, study PRJEB22623) | gut metagenome | biome: sheep rumen | host: Ovis aries | place: New Zealand | reverse complement strand
TCACCGAAACGGCTTTTTTTTCTCTTCTTACGCATGGCTGTTTTTCGCATGGCTGTTTTTCTGATACATCTCCTGAAACAATTCTTCATCGCTGGGGGGCAGCTTCATGCGACGCTCAGGACGATCTGGCCGGTACATCCAGGGAGTGTTGTCCAGTCTGGCGCCGGACTGCGCTTCCAGGAGGATGGCAATAAGTTGATTGGAGAGGAGAAAGCCTGACACAGTGAAATGCCAGCGTCCATCCTCTTCTTCGACGGCCCAGCCTTTTTTGCGGAAGGCCTCCAGAACATGCAGAACAGGTTTCCAGTCACTCTGGCAATGGACCCGATATTCCTGCTCCTCAATGCCCCGGTTTGTGCGCATACCCAGCATAAGATATTCCACAGCGCGCTCGAGAGTGTCGATCTCCTCATATTCATCAGTGATGCTGACATGGCGGCTGACTCCGTATGTGTACTGCTTCAGATCCCGGACAAAGCTGTAGCGGACATTTCCGACACAGGAATGAGCTGAGGGACCAAAGCCCATATAATCGTCCAGTCGCCAGTATTTGAGATTGTGTCGGGATTCAAACCCTGGGGCGGCAAAATTGGAGATCTCATACTGCCGGTAACCGTAGCGCTCAAGCATTTGTGCGGCATAGGAATACATATCAGCCTGATCATCGTCCTCCGGGAGCAGCGGGCTGTTCCGATACTCCTCGTACATGGGAGTCCCTTCCTCGAGCTTTAAAGCATAGCAGGAGACATGCTCCGGGTGGAGCTCGACAATCTTTGACAGGGTCTCTGCCCAGTCCCGCTTGGTCTGGCTGGGGAGACCGTACATGAGATCGACGCTGAGATTGTCAAAGCCGGCGCGCCTTGCGGCATAATAGGCATTCTGTGCCTGGGCCCAGTTGTGCCTACGACCAATCATCTTGAGCAGTTCATCGTCCGTTGCCTGAATTCCGATGGAGAGGCGGTTTACCCCCTCCTCCCGGAGCTTGAGGAGTTGCTTATAGTCCATGCTGTCGGGGTTGCACTCGACTGTGACCTCTGTATCAAAGCGGACATTGCCATTGAGTTTGAGCGCATCAAAAATCTCCAGAAGCCTCTCTGCACCGTAATAGCTTGGTGTGCCGCCGCCGAAGTAGATGCTGTCCACCTCGTAATTGCGGATGCTGGGAGAGGCTTCCAGCAGATGATCGATCAGCGCCTTATGAAAGATCGGCATCTGTTTCTCACTGCCGGCGAGAGAATAGAAATCACAGTAGCCACACTTGGAAGCGCAGAATGGGATATGGATATATATACCGAGTCGAGGTTTAGCCATCAGAACAGCTCAGCAACCAGATCGGCAAATTCGGCAGGATTCTCCACCTCATCACCGACTGCCATGGCGGCCAGTACAGAGAGAATTCTGGCAAGCTTTGAGGCTTTCTCTTTATCACCGGATTCGAAACACTCACGCAGGACCTGAACGGCGCGATGTTCGGGATTCAGCTCCAGGACGCGGGTGGCCCGGACATCCCGCATACCCTCAGCCGGTCCGTAACGGAAATATCGCTCCATTTCCAGGGAAATACCTCCCTCGGTAGTCAGTGCGCATGGACGGCTGGAGAGTCGATCGGAGAGTTTGACCTTAGCAATATGGTCTCCAACAGATTCCTTCACAAAGTCCAGCAACTCTCTGTTCTCTATGTCCCTCTCTTCTGCGGCTTTCTTCTCCTCATCGGTCTCGAAGCCAAGGTCGTCGGTGACAACATTGCAGAAAGTCTTGCCATCCTGCTCACGGAGATAGTCTCTCAGGACGACTTCGTCCATGGGATTGGTGAGATAGAGAAGCTCAAAACCACGCTTGCGGACTTCCTCGCACTGCGGGAGGGCGATGGCACGCTTGAGGCTGTCGGCTGCCGCGTAATAGATCCTGGTCTGGGTCTCCGGCATGTTCTGGACATATTCCTTCAGCGTAATCTGGCGATCCTCAGCGGTCCAGAAAATCAGCAGATCCTTCAGGAAATCCTTGTATCTGCCGTACTCGTCACATACTCCGGCCTTGATGCTGATGCCGAAGTTTTTAAAAAACTCTTCGTATTTTGGCCGGTCTTCTCGCATCAGCTTTTCCAGCTCGCCCTTGATACGCTTCTCCAGATTCTGTCCGATGATGCGCAGCTGACGGTCATGCTGGAGAAGCTCACGGGAGATATTCAGAGAGAGATCCGGAGAATCGACAACGCCCTTAACAAAGTCAAAATACTCATGGACCAGCTTATCGCACTTCTCCATAATCATGACACCGTTGGAATAGAGCGTGATGCCTCCACGATTGTCACCGGTAAATACATTCTCATTCTGTTCTCCGGGGACAAAGAGCATGGCTTTATAGCTTACGCTGCCCTCTGCGTTGATGCGCACAAGTGCACAGGGATCCTTACGGTCACGGTTTTTCTCTTTGTACCAGGCGATGCAGTCGTCATCTGTTACCTCTGACTTGGAGCGCTGCCAAATGGGAATCATGCTGTTGATAACTTCATTTTCCGTCACCATACGGTAGTCAAACTTGGGCGTGCCGTCGTCATTCTTTTCACCGGTCTCATAGCGTTCCTGGTGCTCGATGTCCATATGGATCGGCCACCGGACATAATCAGAGTACTTCTTGACCAGAGCTTTGATCTTCCAGACCTCAAGGTAGGAACCGTAGATCTCCTCTTCGGTATCTTCCTTGATGTGCATGATCACATCCGTGCCGACACTCTTCCGCTCGCAGGCAGTAACAGTATAGCCGTCTGCACCCCGGCTGTTCCAGCGGACGCCTTCTGTCTCGCCGAACTTGCGGGAGATGACGGTCACCTCATCCGAAACCATGAAAGCCGAATAGAACCCGACACCGAACTGACCGATGATTGAGAGATCCTCCCTCGCGGCCTTCTCACGGTCCATCTCACCACGGAACTGATAGGTGCCACTCTTGGCGATGACGCCGAGGTTGGCTTCCGCCTCCGCCATACTCATGCCTATGCCGTTGTCGCGCACAGTGATGGTGCGGGCGGTCTTGTCGACGATGATATCAATCCGGAAATCTGACCGGCTCATGCCGACGCTGTCATCTGTCAGAGACTGATAGCAGAGCTTGTCAATTGCATCGGAGGCATTAGAGATAATCTCACGGAGAAAAATCTCCTTATTTGTATAGATTGAGTTGATCATCAGATCGAGGAGTCTCTTGGCCTCCGCCTTAAACTGTTTCTTTGCCATAATCTGTGCCTTTCTTCTATAATTTCATAAACTTTTTCTATTATAGTCTTTTCAAAATGAAAGTTCAAGATGATTTTCTCTATGAAAGGTATGGAAAAATGCTATGAATTGCTGTATAATATGCACGTCAATTTCAAATACAGACATTGGAGGAAAAAGAATGAATCTGTTAAGCCTTCTGCTCAAGTCTCTGGTCAGCGACTCCAGTATCGCCGCTTTGGCCAAGAAAACCGGTCTTGGCTCCGCAGCGCTTAAGAAGCTGATCCCGCTTGCCATTCCCCTGTTGCTCAAGTTCCTGACAAATAATGCCTCTTCTCAATCTGGCGCACTCTCCCTCCTCGGCGCCCTCGGCCAGCACACTGACAAGCGGACCATGCCCGAGCAGATTGATGAAGCCGACCTGGAAGATGGTGACAAGATCATCCACCACATTCTTGGCGACCAGTCCGACGAGGCAGTCCGTAGCCTGGCTGCTCAGTCCGGCATGAATACCAGAGACGTCTCCAGCGCCCTCGCAGGACTTGCTCCTGCTCTCCTCAGCGGCCTCTCTGCCGCAAACACCAGCATATCCTCACATACCGGCAAGATTGACCTCAGCGACGGCCTGGATCTGTCTGAACTACTGTCGCTGTTCGGTGGCCAAAACCAGACGCCTCAGCCCTCTGGCGGTGGTTTGCTTTCCGGACTTATGGGCGGAAACAGCGGATTCGGCGGCGGTCTTCTCAGCTCTCTCCTTGGCAACTCTGCGTCTCAGGCTGATCAGGACAGCTCTGTTAACGGTAACCAGTTGCTGAGCCTCCTCTCTATGCTCCGCTAATCATTCTGGAGCCTAAGCATCAAAAAACCGGACAATTCAAACACTGCGGGCAACACACAGAATTTCAAACGGTTCTGGAATAGGCATAATCTGAATAATTCATCATTTGAGGACCCCATATGCGAATAACATATTGGGTTCTCTTTTTTCTCCATATACTTGTTTATTAATAAGCTCGAAAGGCTGATTCAGTCAATAGACCTTTCGGTGCTATGTAAGACAAGTGGAATGATCTGTGGGATGAATCCACAATGTCCAATCCAAGGCCATATTCTTTCTCGGACTCTCTGGAAGTTTCTCTTACGCACGCAGAGCGTTTCTCCTGTTTGCGGTTGAATTCCGGAACAGATTGTGATAGGATTCCTGTCATTATGAAGCAAATCATTCATGTTCAGGGTAGGTCTTGTTTATGGCACAGCGCAGCAATCTCAAGGGGATCGCCTGTATCCTGATCTCCTCTTTCGGTTTCGCCATGATGTCCTTTTTCGTCCGTCTTGCTGGGGATGTTCCAGTATTTGAAAAGGCTTTCTTTCGCAATTTTGTCGCCGCGATCATTGCTCTCATCATGCTTCGCCGTTCCGGTATCCCTCTCCGGGTCTCGCGGGCAGAGCTCCCTGCGATGGCTGAGCGCTGCGTTTTCGGGACGGTTGGCCTTGTTTCAAACTTCTGGGCAATCGGGCATATTGCGCTGGCCGATGCCAATATGCTGAACAAGCTGGCTCCGATTTTTGCAATTCTGTTCTCCATCTGGCTGGTGAAGGAGCTCCCATCGCTGTTTGATTTCATCTGTGTGGCACTTGCTCTCCTTGGGGCTCTCCTTGTTGTCAAACCGGGTAGCGGCCTTTTCCAGCCGGGTGCTCTTGTAGGCGCTCTGGGAGGAATGTGTGCCGGCATTGCCTATACCTATGTCCGTATCATGGGCAAGATGGGCGTAAAGGGGCCTGTTATTGTCTGCTGCTTTTCCCTGTTTTCCTGTCTTGTATGTCTTCTGCTCTCGATCTCGCACTTCGTGATGCTCAGCTCCAGTCAGCTCCTGTGCCTGCTGGCGGCCGGCTCATGCGGCGCCCTGGCGCAGTTTGCGGTCACGGCGGACTATACCTACGCCCCCGCGCGGGAGATCAGCGTTTTTGATTACTCGCAGGTGCTGTTTGCGGCGCTTCTGGCTTTTCTTTTCTGGCATGAGTTGCCGGATGTTTTCAGTATTTTAGGCTATGTGCTGATCATTGGTGCGGCGGTCTGGCGCTGGCATCGCACTCTCCATTCTCATTTCTGATGAACATCGATGCTGGAGAACACCGTCCGTTTGTACGCCAAGTCAGAGAGGCTTGAAAGGTATGGGAGGTCACAAGATTTGAAAGCTGGGAGAGGTTATTGGTGAAATGAGACAGAACAGACGGATTCCTTCGCCGGGGCAGCGCATCATCCGCTCACTGATCGCGCTGGTTCTCTGCTTTGGAGTGTACGCGCTGCGCGGAAGGCGTGGCATGCCGTTCTATTCCGCCATTGCTGCCCTGCAGTGCATCCAGCAGTATACCCGCAGTATGAAGACCGTTGCCCGGCGCCGTGTCGTCGGCACCTTCGTCGGCGCAGCCTGGGGATTGCTGACGCTCCTGATCGCTTTGAAGATACGGGAAAACACTGTCCCGGATGAGCTTCTGCACTACCTTGTTGTCAGTGGTCTCTGTGCAATGGTGCTTTACTCCACTGTTCTTTTGAGAATCCAGGAAATGGCGTATTTCTCATGTGTTGTTTTTCTGAGCATCACAATTAATCACATTACCGACGCCAATCCATATATTTTTGTTCTCAACCGGACGCTGGACACGATCATCGGTGTCGTAGTTGCCGATCTCGTAAACCGGACGCATCTGCCCCGACTCCGCTGCACAGGCACCCTTTTCATTTCCGGAATACAGGATACCATTTTCGGTGCCGGAAAGCAAATCTCCGGTTATTCTAAAGTTGAGCTAAACCGTCTGATTGAGGACGGATGTCTTTTCACGGTTTCGACGGTTCAGACACCGGCGACTGTCAGGGAATTGCTGCCTGATGTCAATCTTTCCCTCCCGGTTATTGCGGCTGACGGTGCCCTTCTGTATGACATGAAGCGCCGTGAGATTCTCCGTTCTGTCTATCTGCGCCCTGAGATTGTGGAAGAGCTCTGTGTGTTTCTGGAGAAGGAACAGGTGGATTTCTTCCTGAATCAGGCCGAGCATAACACCATCATTGTTCGATACGGTGAGATGCGCCATGAGGCAATCCGTACGCTCTATGAGCAGAAAAGACCTTCTGTGTACCGAAACTTCGCTCCGCTGCGCGAAGGTCAGTATGGGCAGGTTCTCTATTTTCTTCTCGCCGATGATAAGGGGAAACTCATGGACGTCCTGAACCACCTGAAGTCTGAGGCTTGGGCGTCTTACGTACGTGTCACTTATGATCTGGCCCAGTCGCACGATCCCTGGCTCTGTGCCAAGATCCTGCCTGCGGAATCGTCGCAGACCGAGATGCAGCAGATTCTGATGAAACAGCTTGGCGTTTACAGGAAAGTGACCTTTGGGAGTGGTGCCGGAGCCTGCGATGTTCTGATACAGAATGCGGATAAAGACCGTATGGTAAAGGAGCTGAAGCATCGTTTTGAGCCGGTCAGTATCCGCGGGTGGCGCAACATCTTCCGCATCGGGTGACACAAGAAGTATAAACCGCCTGTCCCTCATGATGAGAGACGGGCGGTCTTGCTTATCATTATACTGGATACTGGAATTGTCACCACTATGTGGGTCTTATCCTTTATATGCCGCTAGGATCCCCTTGTAGGTCATGTAGCAGTCGAGCTTGGCGACAATCTCAAAGGGAGCGTGCATGCTCAGAACCGGGACGCCAGCATCAATGGTGTCAATGTTGCGGTTGGCCATGTACTTGGCGATCGTACCGCCGCCACCCTGGTCGACTTTGCCCATCTCGGCAAGCTGCCAGGTGACCTGATGCCGTTCAAAGAGCTCCCGCAGATAGCCCACGAGCTCCGCAGAGGCATCGCTGGTGTCGTATTTCCCGCGGGCTCCGGTGAACTTGCAGATCGCCATGCCATGGTTAAGCTTGCTTTCGCTGCGTTTCTCCGCAACTTCCGGATAGAGGGGGTCGAATCCCGCCGTCACATCCGCTGAGAGACAGAAACTCTTCTCCAGACAGCGGCGAAGTGGGACGTGCTGTGTCTCGCACAGATCTTCCATGAAGCAGTCAAAGGCCGCACTCTGCATCCCGCTCACGCCGTCTGAACCGATCTCTTCCTTGTCCGCAAGGATGCAGACGCAAGTCCTGTCCGGGATGTCCTGCAGGTCGAAGAGCGCCTTGAGTTCTGCCCAGGCACAGACCCGGTCATCATGGCCGTAGCCGCCGATGAGGGAGCGGTCTAGGCCCACCTCTGTGACATCAAAGCTAGGAACCGCCGTCAGTTCAGCCGAGAGGAAGTCCTCTTCTGTGATTCCATAGGCGTCGTTCAGCAGGGAAAGCACGGCGAGCTTTACCCGATCGTTTCCCTCGTCGGCGTAAGGAGCACTGCCGATCAGAAGATTCAGCCCCTCGCCCGTGATGCCCTCGGCCATGGTCTTCTTCATCTGATCCTGCGCAAGATGAGGCAGCAGGTCCGTGATGACAAACTTCGGGTCCTCCGGCTCGCGACCGATGCAGACGTCGACCGTCTCGCCGCTCTTCAGTGCAACAACACCATGCAGTTCCAGAGGGATTGCAACCCACTGATACTTTTTGATCCCACCGTAGTAATGCGTCCGGAGATAGGCAAGCTCATCCTGCTCGTACAGCGGGATCTGCTTGAGGTCGAGACGTGGGGCATCAATGTGTGCGCCGGCGATGACGCAGCCTTCCGCCAGATTGCGCTTCCCGATCACGGCCAGCATCAGAGCCTTTCCGCGGTTGGAGACATAGATTCTGTCGCCGGCCTCCAGCTTCTGCCCCGGAGTGAAGGCGCGAAAGCCCCTGCTCTCTGCTTCTCGGATGGCATAACGGGATGCCTCGCGCTCGGTCCTGGAGTCATTCAAAAATTGCATGTATTCCCTGCAATACTCCTCCATCCGGATACTCTCCTCTGTACTGAGGCTGTCGTAGCCGTTCTTCTGTTCGTAAAAAAGTCGTTCTCTCAGTTCCTTGTTCTCTTCCATTGTCTTGTTTTCTGCTTCCTTTCTTTCAGTGATGGCGAAAAGCAAAGGTTAGATCTGATTCCGCCTGATATTTTTTTCTGTCCTGGCACCGCTGACCGTGAGGGTCTGCGCTCTGACGGCTCTTCTCCTGAAGCTTCTGGGCTCAACGCCTGACATCAGAGCCGGGAGCGTGTCGGGGTGATTCCGATCCGGGCTGATCGGGGACATAGGCTTTGCAGTTGCAATGTCAAAGCACTCTCTGCAGGAGAGCCTCGACCTTCTGGAGAAATTCTTCACGGGACCCGTTATTTTCCAGCGTCACGTCACAGTGCTGCTCAAAATACTCATTGGGCCTCTGGGCGCGGATTCTGGCAAGAGCCGCTTCTTTATTGATCCCATCTCGCGCGGTGATGCGGCCGACTCTTGCGTCCTCTGAAGCCGTCACGCCGATCAGAAGATCACATTGCTCTGACAGTCCGCTGCCGATAAGCTCGATGGCGTCAAGGGCAGCGAGGCGTCCGCCGTTCATCGCGTGTTGTCGAAGTCGTCTCCGGATCTCCTCTCCGATGTACCGATGCGTGATCCGGTTGAGGGTCTGTAGTGCCTCCGTACTGTGGAAGACCTGTTCAGCAAGTTTCGGCCTATCGATCTTTCCTCCCAGGTATGCCGTCGGAAACTGCTCTCTCAACTCTCCGATCAGATCGAGGTTCTTCTCCAGCAGCTCGTGATAGACCTCGTCACAGTCCAGCACCAGGGCGCCTCGTTTCGCCAGGGCCTCCAGAGCGGTGCTCTTACCACAGCCGCTCCCTCCGGTAATACCGACAATCCGCATGGCGTCAACCAGTGCATCGGCGATTTGCGATTCCGGGAGCGCACCCTGGCGGAGAATGCGGTAGGGGCGTCGGCTGAGATCGAGTACGGTGGACTCCAGCCCTAAGTCGCAGGCTCCTCCGTCGATTACAGCTTCGATCTTCCCGTCAAAGTACTCCATAACCTGTTCCGCAGTTTTGGAACTGGGCAGGCCGGAGGGATTTGCTGAGGGAACCGCCAGAGGAAAGTTCAGCTCCATGAGTACCCTGTGGGTTTGATCTTGTCTGGGACAGCGGAGACCAACCGTTGCGCCGCCCGCACGGAGAATCAAAGGGACCCTGTCATCCGCCTTCAAAACGATTGTCAGGGGACCCGGCCAGAACTTCTGCGCCAGTGTTTCTGCCTGCTCGGGCACATCCATGCACAGGCCCGCAATGGCTTCCTTCCCCGAAACCATGAGAGAAATGGGCTTCACCTCTGGCCGTCCCTTGACGCTGTAGATTTTCTCAATCACGTCAGGGTCCAGCCCATTTCCAGCCAGTCCATAGACCGTCTCAGTAGGAACGGCGACGAGGCCGCCTTCAGAAAGAATCTTGCAAGCGCGGTATAGTTCAGAAGTGATCCGTTCGGTATTCATACCCGTTTTATCTCCGTTGTGTTCAGTCATAGTCAACTTCAGTCAAGATCTGCCAGTTTCTCGGCACGGTCGGCGGCAATCAGTGAGTCCAGCAACGGATCGAGATTTCCGTTGATCACAGCGTCCAGGTTAAAGCTTCTCCCTTCTCCCGTTAGCCGGTGGTCTGTGACGCGGTTCTGCGGATAGTTATATGTCCTAATACGGTCGCTCCTGTCCCCACTGCCTATCTGGTTCTTCCTTTCGGCTGCCAGAGCCTCCTGCCGTCTCCGTTGCTCTCTCTCATAGAGTTTGGAGCGCATGATGGAGAGAGCTCGGTCCTTGTTCTTATATTGGCTCCGCTCGTCCTGGCATTCTACAACCAGGCCTGTCGGAATATGAGTCACGCGGATAGCGCTCTCTGTCTTATTGATGTGTTGACCACCGGCTCCGGAGGAGCGAAAAGTGTCAATGCGCAGTTCGTTCATGTTCATCTCAAAGTCCGCCTCCTCTACCTGAGGGAGGACGGCAACCGTCGCCGCCGAGGTGTGGATTCTCCCGCCGGATTCTGTTACAGGCACCCGCTGAACCCGGTGGCCGCCGCCCTCAAAGCGGAGCCGTCCGAATACACCGCTGCCCTGGACGAGGAAAACAAGCTCCTTCACGCCGCCGAGCTCTGTATCATTCAAATTGACAATCTCCAACTTCCAGCCCTTCGCCTCTGCGTACATGGCGTACATCCGATAGAGGTCGGCAGCGAAAAGTGCGCTCTCTTCCCCGCCGACGCCTGCCCGGATCTCCATGATGATGTTGCGATCATCGTCCGGATTCTTCGGGAGCAGCAGGAGATTCAGCTCCTTCTCCTGTTCCTCGTGCAGCCTCAGCAGCTCGCGCTTTTCTTCCTGCGCCAGATCCCTGAGCTCAGGGTCTGAGAGCATCTCTTCCGTCTCACGCAGTGCTTCTTCTGTTTTGAACCAGGCGGAATAGGCTTCGGCTACTGGGGCAAGCTCCTGAAGCTCTTTCTGGTACTTTGTCGCAAGCTCCTGATCCTGCCAGGTGGCGGGTTCCTCCATCCGCAACCGCAGCTCCTCGTACCTCCGCTGAAGCTGCCTCAGTCTCTCTTCGTTCATCGTCACGCTCCTGTCAGCAGTCTGATCAGCGCATCCAGCATGCCAGCGCCATTATTGGCTTC
>ODAI014183068.1_pt1 | contig 10816 bp, 7 predicted proteins | sample 1539321 | NCBI WGS metagenome assembly ODAI01 (sample SAMN02144231, study PRJEB22623) | gut metagenome | biome: sheep rumen | host: Ovis aries | place: New Zealand | reverse complement strand
GCCGCGATAAAACGCCGTCAGCGCCGCAAGCACGATCAACAGTACGATCGCGATCCACGCGATCCACAGGGGTCTGTTCTTCCAAAGCTTTCGCATAGCTGCCTCCGATATACCTATACGGATACAGTATATCACAGCTTTGCCTTCAGGATGGTGAACTTTCGGTTAATTCGTATCAATCCGACAAAATCTTCCAGCACGCAAGCATCAGCGAGAGCAGGGCAATGATCACAAAGACCCACCACGGCACGCAGTAAAACAGCAGCGCCAGCACCGCCGCCGAGCACGCAACGAGCAGAAGGCGCTTCGCCTTTCGTTTTCGTTCACAGGTCAAACGCATCCGACACGATCCTCCTTTGTTCTATCATACGCGCCGCATCAAAAAACCGTGACGGAACCGAAAAGCAGCATCCGGAATAGCATAAAACAGTTACACAAAAGGAGATCGGTGCATATGCAATCCGAACTGTTGACATTATCCGGCGTTTCGCTCGCGTATCAGACGGTCGCAGGCGAAACCGCTGCCATACAAGACCTGAACCTTGCCGTGCACGACGGCGAGTTTCTTGCCGTCGTCGGACCGTCCGGCTGCGGAAAGACAAGCGTTCTCTCTCTGATCATGGGACTGATCCCGCAAAGCGCGGGCACGATCACGCGGCATAAACCGGACCTGCGCATGGGCTATATGCTGCAGCGCGACTGCCTGCTGGATCACCGGAGCGTGGAAAAGAATGTCCTTTTGGGGCTGGAGGTGCAGCATCGGCTGAACCCGCAAAGCTATGAACGCGCGATGCGGCTGCTCGACACCTACGGGCTTTCGGAATTCCGTTCCCATAAGCCGCATCAGCTGTCCGGCGGCATGCGGCAGAAGGTCGCGCTGATCCGCACGCTTGCGCTTGAACCGGACCTGCTGCTTCTGGATGAACCGTTTTCCGCGCTCGACTATCAGACGCGGCTGAATCTCTCGGATGAGGTCTATCGCATCATCCGGAAAGAGCACAAGAGCGCGATCCTCGTCACGCACGACATCTCGGAAGCCGTGTCGATGGCGGACCGTGTCGCGGTATTTTCCGCGCGTCCCGCAGCATTGAAGGCGGAGATCGCCGTCGATTACCCGGCGGCGCTTACGCCGCTTGAGCGGCGCAGAGATGCGTCGTTTCGCGAATACTTTGATCGGATCTGGAAGGAACTGCAGTCATGAAAAGAATGAACCCCGCTTCCGACGCGCACGCCGCGTATCTCAAATCGCTTCGTCGTGACGCGCGCCGCATCCGCCTTGCGCAGATCGGCGTTTTGCTGTTTTTGCTTCTGATCTGGGAGCTCGGGGCGGACCTTCGCTGGTTCGACCCGTTTATCCTTTCCTCGCCCTCGCGCGTGATCGCAACGATCGCGCGGCTGTATGCGGACGGTTCCCTGTGGGTGCACATCGGAACGACGCTCTTTGAGACCGTGCTCGGGTTCCTTCTGGGCACCGTGCTCGGCGCGCTCGCCGCCGTGCTTCTTTGGTGGCTTCCGAAGCTGAACCGCATCCTGGATCCGTATCTTGTCGTTCTGAACGCGCTGCCCAAGATTGCGCTCGGTCCCGTCCTGATTGTATGGATCGGCGCAGGCACGGCGTCGATCGTCGTCATGGGTGTGCTCGTGTCTCTCGTGGTCACAACGGTCACGGTGCTGAATGGGTTTCTGACCGCGACGGACGAAAAACAGCTTCTGATGCGCACACTCGGCGCAACGAAGCTGCAGATCTTTACGAAAGTTGTTTTGCCCGCGGGCGTACCGGATCTGATCTCGGCGCTGAAGATCTCCGTCGGCATGAGCTGGGTCGGCGTGATCGTCGGTGAATACCTCGTATCCAAGGCGGGGCTCGGGTATCTGATCGTTTACGGCGGGCAGGTGTTCAAGCTCGACCTTGTGATGGCGTCGGTCACGATCCTGTGCGTGCTTGCCGCGCTGATGTATTACGCGGTGGCGTTTCTCGAAGCGCGCGTACGTCAATGACGCGGCTCAATCGTCTTTCCGTTTCGCTTCGGTCTTTTTTTCGCTTTGGGAACGCCGGATCCAAAGTCTGCTGAAGACATATCCCGCGATCCCCGCGAGCACGGCTGATATGCCGACGATCGCGGCGAACCGGTACAACGGGTTCGGATCGAACGGATCCCCCGTCCGCGCCTGCACGGGCGTCTCACCCTGCGCCGTCGCGTGCGGCACAGACGCTGCGGGCGATTCCGTGCGGTCCGGCACCGCCGTCGGCTCTGGCTCGGGCGCTTCGGTCGGTTCCGGCGTCGGCGGCACATAACCGGACAACAGCGTTTCATCGATCCCGTCGAAGACGTCCGTTCCGACCGGAACGACGCCCTCCGCCATGCCGAACCGGTTGAACGCGTATTTCTTGTTGTCACGCGTCACGCGAAAATGGTATTTCTGCTGCGACGCATGCTTTTTGAACGCCGCCTTTGCGACTTCGAACGCGTCCTTCCCGTCGAATGCGTCGAGCGGCTCGTGCGCCTCGATCCACAGCGGATTCTCTTTGTACAGATGCAGAAACAGCTTCTGTACCTGCCATACGCCGTACGTTCCGACCGATTCCGGATCGTAATCCGGATCCGCGGCAAGCGCGAACGCCTTGCGCGCCGCCTTTGCAACGAGCTTATGCTGCCAATGTCCGTACTCGCCCTTCAGATCCTGCGAAAACACCACGAGCGGGCGCATGCTCCTGTATGCGCGCACGATGTTCAACAGCAGTACATCCTCGGAAAAGACCTGCTTTTGCTGCTTGGTCGGATACCGCCCGATATCCGGCATGCCGAAGAACACGGGACGGATCTTCAGCCCCATCGCCCATGCGCCGTTCTGCGCTTCGCTGACGCGCTCGCGTGTGCTCGCCGTGACGTAGATCACCGTGCCGGTGTACCCCTGCTGTGCGCCGAAGGTCGGGATCACGCTGCCGAGATACAGCACGTCGTCGTCCGGATGCGCGGCAATCAAAAGATAGTCGAGATGATCCGGCACGTCCTGCCATGCATGGAACGGGTCCGGAAGCTCTCCCTCACCGTACACCGCGAGCGTCAGAAGCCGCATGTGCTCCTCTCCCGCCTGCACGATCGCTGTGCGCGCATCCGGCAGAAGCGGTGTGACCGTTTCGTAATATGCCGGCAGCGTTTCTTCCGAAAGCATCGTGCCGTTCGCATCGTATTGGAGCACACGGACGCCGTCCGGCACCGTCTGCCATTGCAGGCACAGTCGCGCGCCGTCCGGAAGGTCCTCCCATGTCATCGAGAACGCGCTCTGCGGCGGGAAGACCCGGTAGTTTTTCGGATCTTTCAACAGGATATAGCCGGCGTCGCGGTCGGTTCCGAAGTCGAATGTGCAGCGGTCCGTCAGGTTTTCCGCAGCAGCAGAATCGGCCGCTGTCGGAACGACCGACAGCGACAGAAGCGCAGCGATGCAGAAAAACAGAGCGAAGAACCGTTTCATACCGGTATTATAACACGACTGCTTTCGGCAGAAAAGACCGGGAAGCAAAAAGCCCCGCTGACCGCGGGGCGTTTCCTGCTATTTCTTTTTGCTGTACGGCGTGTCCGGAAGCGGGAGTTTGGTGCGGAAGATGCCGTCACGGTTATAGTACGCGTTCTGCACCGCAGGCGCGGTCGGGATCGTGCAGATCTCGCCGATGCCCTTCGCGCCGCACGCAAGCCCGTCCCTGCTCGCCTTTTCGACAAGGATCGCGTCGACCGGCGGTGTTTTGTCCGCGCGGAACAGCCCGAGCGTGCCGTATTTTGCCGTGGGTCTGCCGTCTTTCAGCGGGAAATCCTCGGTCAGCGCATAGCCGAGTCCCATCACGACGCCGCCCTCGATCTGTCCTTCGGCAGCGCGCGGATTGACCGCCACGCCGAGATCGTGGATCGCCGTGACGCGCTTCAGCGTTCCGTCGTCGTTCAGCTCGACCACGTGCGTCGCATAGCCGTATGCGATATGCGAGACCGGGTTCGGTTTGTCGCTTCCGAGCTTATCGGTGACGCCGGTATATTCGCCGAGAAACGATCTGCCTTCAAGCGCTTCCCACGAGCCCTCGCGATCGAGCGCTTCTTTGACCTGCTTTGCCGCGCGCACGACCGCTTCGCCGGTGAACAGCGTCTGCCTCGACGCGGTGGTGTTGCCCGCGTCCGGCGCAAGCGCGGTATCCGGCGCACAGTAATGGATGCGTTCATGCGGGATACGGAGGATCTCGGCGCACATCTGCGTCTGCACCGTACCCATGCCCTGTCCGATGCATGCTGCGGACGAATGCAGATAAACGTCGCCGTCCCTGACCTCAATGCGGCAGCGTCCGGTATCCGGGATGCCGACGCCGAGCCCCGCGTTTTTCATGGCGCAGGCGATGCCTGCCTTCGGGTCGCGTTCGAGGATCGGTCTCGCGGCGTCAAGCGTTTCGACCAGCGCCGTCGTCTCGTCGGCGATCTGTCCGTTCGGCAGCACCTGCCCGGGACGGATCGCGTTGCGGTAACGGATCTCGAACGCCGAGATGCCGACCATATGCGCAAGCTCGTTCAGATTGCACTCGGTTGCAAAGCAGCTTTGCGTGACGCCGAACCCGCGAAACGCGCCGGCCGGCGGATTGTTCGTATAGATCGCTTTGCCGTCGATATCGATGTTCTGATAGTTATAGGGTCCCGCGGCGTGCGTGCAGGCGCGCTGCAGCACCGGTCCGCCGAGCGAAGCATATGCGCCGGTGTCGGAAACGAGCGTCGCCTTCATCGCGGTGAGATACCCGTTCTCGTCACAGGCGGTCGTGAATTCCATTTCCATCGCGTGGCGTTTCGGATGGATCAGCATGCTCTCGGCACGGGTAAACGCGACCTTGACCGGACGGTTCGTGTGCCACGCAAGCAGCGCCGCATGGTGCTGCACGCTCATGTCCTCCTTGCCGCCGAAGCCGCCGCCGACCATCATGGCGGTGACGCGAACCCGATCCGGCGCAAGTCCGAGCATCTGCGCGCACTCCTTACGCGTCTGATAGACGCCCTGATCGCCGGAAAAGATCCGCATTCCGTCGCCCTCGCGCATCGCGACCGCGCATTCCGGTTCCAAAAATGCGTGTTCCGTCGGCGGCGTCGAATACTTGTGCGTCACAACATACTTGCTGTTTCGGATCGCTGCGTCCGCGTTCCCGCGCACCAGATGCTCATGCGAGAGCACGTTTGTGCCATTCGATCCGTGCACAAGGATCTCATCCTTCAGCCCGTCCGTCATATTGAGCACGGGCGTCAGTTCTTCGTATTCGACCTTGACGAGCGCCGCCGCCGCGCGCGCCTGCGCCTCGGTTTCCGCCGCGACCAGTGCGATCGCGTCGCCCAAAAAGTGCGTGACGGCGCCGATCGGGATCATGACATCGTAATCCTGCTTCAGATGCCCGATCTTCTGTGTGCCGGGAATGTCCTCGCTTGTCAGCACGCATACGACGCCGGGCGCCGCTTTTGCCGCGGACGTATCGATCGAAAGCACGCGGGCGCGCGGATAGCTGCTTCGCACCGCCGTGCCGAACAGCATCCCGTCGAAGTACAGATCGTCCGCATACAACGCTTCGCCGATCGCTTTCGAAGGCGCATCGACGCGGTCGAGATTCTCTCCCACAACGCCCTTCAGCGTCCGCTGCGGCACCGCATCGCCGTTTCGGAACACCTTTGCGGCAAGCAGGATCGCGTCTTCGATCTTTTGATATCCGGTACAGCGGCAGATGTTCATGCGAATCGCATCCTTGATCTGCGCGCGCGTCGGATCCGGCTCGCGATCCAGAAGCGCCTTTGCCGCCATCACCATGCCGGGCGTGCAGAAGCCGCACTGAACAGCGCCCGCCTCGGTGAATGCATACGCGTACACCGCGCGTTCGCGCTGTGTCAGCCCCTCGCAGGTGACGATGCTTTTGCCTTCCAGCCGGTCGGTCTGCTGCACGCACGCTTTGACCGCCTTTCCGTCGATCAGAACGGTGCACGTTCCGCATGCGCCTTCCGAACAGCCGTTCTTGACGCTCAAAAGGCGCAGGTCATCGCGCAGAAAGCGGATCAGTTTTTGATTCTCGGGACAGCAGACCTGCCGCCCGTTGACGATAAAGCTCGCCATGCGCTTCTCCTTCTCGGCGTCAGCCGATCAAGTAATGATAATCGCGAAGAACGGTTTCCATGAGTGCTTTTGCGTCCGGATCGATCGCATCCCGATCCAAATCGACGGTTTGCACGCCGTCAAGACGCAGTTTCACGATGCGGTCGGAAATCGGGAAGAATCCTTTGTTCTCCGATCCGTCAAATTCGGTTTCGGTACGGAACAGCGTAAACTTGTCTTTGTACGGTCTGGAATCGTACGGACAGAATACGAGACAGTTGCCGCATTCGTTGCACATGCGATCGACATGCAGGATCTCCGGCATACGCTTGCCCGGCACGCGGATCGCGACGTTCGCGCGGTTCGGGCAGACCTGCACGCAGCATTCGCATACCGTGCCGCAGTTCAGACAGCGTCCGCTCTCCTTCTCCGCCTGCTCGTAATCCTTCAGAATGCCCTGTTTATTGAAGCATGCTTCCTCGCTCGTCTTTGCGCTTTCCGGGATCTGATACGCATATGCGCCGACGATCGCGTCCGCGACCTTGCGCGCATCCGCAATGCCCTCGACGACCGTGGCGGGACCGCGGCTGCAGTCGCCGATCACGTAGACATGCGCGCGGCTCGTTTCGAGATCCGCGCCGGTTTTGACGCTTCCGCGCTCCTCGAGTTCGATCCCGTTATCGGTAAAGGGCTGCGTTTCGATCCGTTCGCCGACGGCCGCGATCAGCGTGTCGCACGGGAGTTCGACCGTTTCGCCCGTTTCGACCGGCGAACGTCTGCCGGACGAATCGGGTTCGCCGAGCTTCATCACCTTGCACAGAAGCGTGCCGTTTTCGAACGCGACCGGCGCAAGCAGTTCACGGAATTCGACGCCGTCCTCTTTTGCGAGCTCCAGCTCTTCCTCGTCCGCAGGCATGTACCGCGCGGTACGGCGATACACGAGACATACCCGCTTGACGCCCTTTGTGCGCTTTGCGGCGCGCGCTGCATCCATCGCGGTGTTGCCGCCGCCGATGACGATCACGTTTTCGCCGATTTTGGCAAGCGTGCCCGCCTTGCTCTGCTCGAGGAAGCGGATGACGTTCATCGCCTCGCCTTTTTCGAGCTTCATTCTGCCTTCCGCCCACGCGCCGACGGCATAGACGATATCGGTATAGCCCTCTTTGAACAGGGTATCCGCCTGCGGCGCTTCCGTGTTCGTCATGATTTCGACGCCCATCGATCTCAAAATCGCTTCGTCATGATCGATCGCCTCGTCCGCGATGCGGAACGCGGGGATCACATAGCGCACGATGCCGCCGAGCTTTTCGCGCTTTTCAAACAGCGTCACACGCGCGCCCTGCCGCGCAAGGAAGAACGCCGCCGCCATGCCCGCGGGTCCGCCGCCGACAATCGCAACGCGTTTGCCGTTCGGCGCTGCGGGTTTCAGATCGCGCAGAAACTGATCAAGCCCGGTCTGCGCTGCTGTGAGCTTTGCCCTGCGGATGCGGATCGATTCTTCGTAGAAGTTTCTGGTGCATTTATCCGCGCAGTGATGCGGGCAGATCGTGCCGGTGATGAACGGCAGCGGATTCTTTTCGACGATCAGCTTCAGCGCCGCATCGTAGGCTCCTTTTCCGACCAGCTCGACATACTGCGGAATATCCTGCCCGATCGGACAGCCGTGTGTGCACGGCGCCGTAAAGCAGTCGAACAGCGGGACCTTTTCCCCGAGCTTGCGCTTCGGCTGCGGCTTCAACGGCTTTGTGTTGCGCACCGACGCGCGCGCCTGCTTCGAAAGCAGCGCGACTTTTCCGACGTGCACGCCGGAAAACGGCTCGTACGGAATGGCGTCGCAAAGTTCGCCGAGCTGTAAAAGGCGCTGATAGCCGCCGGGCTTTAAGATCGTCGTTGCAAGCGTGATCGGCCAGATGCCGGCCCGGAACAGATCCGCGAGATTGAATGCATCGATACCGCCCGAGAACGAGAGGCGCAGTTTGCCGTCGAATTCCTCGCTCATGCGCTTCGCCATTTCGATCGTCAGCGGATAGAGCGAGCGACCGGACATATACATTTCACCGCTCGGCAGTTCGCCGCGCGTCACATCGACCGGGAAGGTATTGGAAAGCTTCAGACCGAATGTCACGCCGTTTTTCGCGGCGAGCGCCATAAGGCGTCTGAACATCGGGACCGCGTCGGCATACTGCAGATCCTCGTTGAAATGGTGCTCGTCGAATACGATATAGTCGAAACCGAGATCGTCGAGCGTCTTTCTCGCGTATGCATAGCCGAGGATCGTCGGATTGCACTTGACAAACGTGTTCAGATGCTTCGTATCGATCAGATAGCTTGCGATCCGCTCGATCTCCTGCGGCGGACAGCCGTGCAGCGTTGAAAGCGTGATCGACGTGCAGACGTGCGGATCGATCGCATCGAGATAGGCGCGATCGATGTGTTCGAACCGGTCGAGGTTCGCCGCCGCCCAATCCTTGCATTCGCTCCAGATCGCAGTCTTCGACGCGTCCTTCATGCCTTCGATGAACGCATCGATCTTCGGAGAGGTGATGCCGGCAAAGTCATACCCCACGCTCATGTTGAAGACGAAGCCGTTCGGATCGCCCCAGCCGAATTCCTTCGTGAAGAGCTTGAGCATGAACCATGCCTTGACGTATTCCTCAAGCGCTTCGGGCACGGTGAGCTCGGTCGACCATTCGCAGTTGTAGCACTCGTCCTGCGCGACGATGCAGGGCTTTCCGATGCATGCCGCCAGCTCGTCGCCGTCCATGATCTGCACGGTCTTGAGTTCGAAGAAGCGCGCGCCTGCATAATATGCGGCAAGGATGTTCTGCGTCAGCTGCGTGTTCGGACCCGCGGCGGGACCGAACGGCGTTTCCAACGATTCACCGAAGATCGAAAGCATCTTGCCCGGCACGGGCTTGTAGGGACGTCTGACCCCGAACACGCTGCCGGTCTTGTATTCCGAAAGGACCCATTCCATCAGTTCCCGAAACGGGATCGGCGTCATTCGATCGGACATGACTGATTCCTCCTTTTACGCGTTGACCGCCGCCCAGAGCTTCTTTGCGCTCTCGCGGCATTTTGCCATGAGTTCCTTCTCGTCGCAGACCAGAAGCTCGCGATCCTTCATCAGGACTTTGCCGTTGCACATCGTGGTCGTGACGCTTCTGCCGTTCATGCCGAAGAGGATGTGCGAGTTCGCATTGCTTCCGTCCATCGGCGTCAACGGGTCGTAATCGGTCACGATGATATCCGCGTAAGCGCCGGGCTTCAGTACGCCGAGCGGCGCGTTGAAATACCGCCCCGCGATCGCCGCATTGCCGTAAAACAGCATATCGGGGATCTCGCCCCACGCAACGGTCGGATCGCAAAGGTTGTGCTTGTGGATGATGTTGCCGACCTTGTAGCTTTCGAGCATGTCGTTCGTGTAACCGTCGGTGCCGAGACCGAGCAGCAGCCCGAGCTTTTTCATATGGATCCCCGGACCGCAGCCGACCGCATTGCCCATGTTGGATTCGGGGTTATGCACAACCGCCGTATCGGTCGCCTTCAAAAGCTCCATCTCCGCCTTGTTGATGTGCACGCAGTGGATCGCAAGCGTCTTGCTGCCCAAAATGCCCGCATCGTAAAACCGGTTGATGATGCGCTTGCCGTATTTGTCGAGCGAATCCTGCACGTCCGAGGGACCTTCCGCGCAATGCACATGGAAGCCCGCTTCCTTTCCGCCGTGCGCAAGGCACTGTTCAAGCGTTTTGTCGGACAGCGTGAACGCCGCATGCAGACCCATCATGCCCTTTTGCATGTCGGTGTCGTCCTGCGCCGCCTTTTTGATGAAGCGCTCGTTTTCGAGGATCGACTGCATCCGCTTTTCCTCGCCGTCGCGATCGCTGACCTCATAGCAGAGCGAGGCGCGCACGCCGAATTCCTTTGCGGCGATTGCGATCTCGTCCAGCGCTCCCGGGATGTCGAAGAAGCTCGCGTGAGTGTCGAACACGGTCGTCACGCCGTTTTTGATGCAGTCGGCATAGACCGCTTTTGCGGACCAGTAATCGTTTTCCTTCGTCAGGCAGCGGTCGATCTTCCACCACATGCCCTCCAAAATATCGTTGAAGTTATGCGGGTTATAGCCGCGGATGGAAAGCCCTCTTGCGAACGCGCTGTAGATGTGGTTATGCATGTTGATGAGTCCCGGCATGATCACGCCGCCGCGCGCGTCGATCCATTGCGCATCCGGGTACTTTTTCCGCATCGAAGCACAGTCTCCGACTTCCTTCACAAACCGTCCGTCCACAGCCACCGCACCGTTTTCAAAGAACTCCGCGCCGTTGCGCGTCAGCAATCTGCCGTTTCCGATCAGGATCATAAAGCCACATCTCCTCAATTTATATTTATAAATATATTATACATGAGTTTGCATGGAAACGCAACCGTTTCGCACGGATTCCTAAAAATCTTTCTGCCGCCCTTTCAATTTGTCGGATGCTCTTGCAATGCACCGCGCGCGGGTGTATGATAAATAAAGATCGGAAAGGAGCGAACGATATGAAACGCGTATACGGTTATCGCTGCACGCTTTGCTGCAAAGAATACCCCTACGGACCGGAGCTTATGACCTGCCCCGCCTGTGGCGAAAAGGGCATTCTGGACATCTTGTTCGATTACGACGAGGTCAAAAAAGAGCTGAACCGCGATACGCTGAAGCGTGACCGCGACAACAGCATGT
>ODAI014181557.1_pt1 | contig 10816 bp, 8 predicted proteins | sample 1539321 | NCBI WGS metagenome assembly ODAI01 (sample SAMN02144231, study PRJEB22623) | gut metagenome | biome: sheep rumen | host: Ovis aries | place: New Zealand | reverse complement strand
ATACGCTTCATAATCCAGCGAACAAAGAAATAACCAATTGTTGAAAGAACAAGGAAAAGAATTATGGCAACAGGAACTATCATCGAAATAGTCTGGTTTCTTACCTTATCAATTACACTCATAGCCTTTGCAACAAAAACCATACCGGAAACTGTACCGTCATCATTTTTGAGCGGTGTATAAACTGTATAATACTCAACTCCTGCAATTGTATTCTTTCCTACATATTCTTCGCCATCATAAAGAACCTGCTGAACAATTGCTTCATTCTCAAGCTCGGTATTAAGCATATGAATACCAAGAGTTGTCGCTGCACGAGTTTTTCCATCAAATACGGTACATTCAACTGTATGATAATCATGAACGATACTTACATAACCATCTGACCCCATTGTTGCGATATCATAAGCAATAATAAGACAACCCAAAGTTTTTCCATTCTTAATAACAGGAGTAGCAAAAATCAGACCATAATTCATGGTTCCAAGTTTAGAATAGGCATATGTTTTATGACCATCGATTGCTTTTTTGACAATTGACAAATTTGGGTGCTCACCAGGATTAATTTCCCAGCCGGCATAAATCCTTCCTGTTGTATCGGTAATGGCAAGAAGATCTACACCACAAATCTCACCCTTTTCTTTCAGATAAGCATTTGGATCATCTGTATAGGTTCCATCAAGATAACCTTTAATATGATCTGTGGAAGCCAGCATATCACCATAACCACCAAGGGTATCAAGCCAGTCCTCGAGAATCCATTTAACACCGCCCGTTGTATTTTCAAGTTCTTCAACACTCTGAGCATGCATACCACGGTTAAAAACTGCAAATGCGACCGCACCAGAAACAAATACACCAACCATACTGGCGCCAACAATCATTGCAATAAGCTTAGCCTTTAATGAAACATTCTTTTTAGGATTAGGATCAAATCTGTCCAATGCTTTTGCCATATACAAACTCCTGAAAGCTAATAATTAACAGACTTTTTATATTCTTTAATTATCGCACATTATGACAGATTTGCAATGTTATTTTATTTTCTCAGCGTGACTTAAAATTCAAGGCAGAGACTACAGCCGCAATACCGGCACGTCCAACGTTGGAACTCTTTCCAACTCCCCATACCTGTTCTCCATTTTCTTTTGTAATCTGAACATAAGCCATAGCCTGTGTATCTGATCCGGAACCTACAGAATGTTCGTGGAAGCTTGTGATATTAAAGGCAGGAGCCGGAGTCTGTTTCATTGCACTTACAAAGGCATCCAGAGGACCGTTACCATTTGCGGCAATTGCATAACGCTTTCCTTCCCATTCAACAGTTGCCATGCCGGCTACCTGCTCAGGAAGGTCGGTTCCACGTTCACCTTCAACGTGTCGTTCTGTAATATCAAGTACATTAAGCGGAGATTTTGTATAAAGCCAGGTTTCTGCAAAAATGTCATAAACCTCTGCAGGGCTAAGCTCTCTCTGAAGCTCGTCTGCATGAGCCTTTATAACAGCACCGATAACCGGATGCATTGCCTTTGGCGCTGCAACACCAAACTTTGTTTCGAGAATATATGCAGCTCCACCCTTTCCACTCTGACTGTTGATTCTGATAATTCCATTGTACTCGCGGCCAATATCATGAGGATCAATCGGCAGATAAGGAACATCCCAAAGCTCAGGAGCATTGCCGGAAAAACGTGCATTAATTGCCTTGCTGATTGCATCCTGATGAGAACCACTGAAGGCCGTAAAGACAAGCTCGCCTGCATAAGGGGAGCGAGGGTGTATAGGCATTGCTGTGAGTTTATTGAACTCGTCGGAAATTTTTTCCAGATCAGAAAAATCAAGCTGGGGATCAATTCCCTGGGTATACATATTCAGGGCAACTGTAACAATATCAAGATTTCCGGTTCTCTCGCCGTTTCCAAAAAGACAACCTTCTACACGTTCTGCTCCGGCAAGAAGGCCAAGCTCGCACTGGGCAACACTCTCGCCACGGTCATTGTGATTATGAAGGGAAATTATGCAGTTTTCACGTTCAGGGAAATTCCTGCAAAAATATTCAATCTGATCTGCAAACTGATTTGGAAGACTGCACTCAACTGTTGCCGGCAGATTCAAAATCAATTTATTGTCTGCCCCACCACCCCAGGCCTTCATAACTGCGCTGCAGATTTCTATTGCATAATCTGATTCTGTCTGGGTAAAGTTTTCCGGTGAATATTCAAAGCGGAAGTTTGCTGGCAGGCGGCCTGCTGCCACTGCTTCTTTTGTAACTGCCGCAATATATTTTTTTACACACTTTACTCCGCTTACTGCCAGGTCTATAAGCTCTTCCTTTGACTTACCAAAATTATATTTTCTCTGAGCCGGCGAAGTTGCATTATAAATATGAAAAATTACATTCTTTGCACCTTCAATTGCTTCAAAGGTTCTGGCAATCAGATGTTCTCTTGCCTGGCACAATACCTGAATATAAACATCATCGGGGATGAGATTTTCTGTAATGAGACGGCGGATAAATTCAAACTCGGTATCTGAGGCTGAAGGAAAGCCTACTTCAATTTCCTTAAAACCTATCTTTACAAGCAGTTTAAAAAACTCAAGCTTCTGTTCTATGCCCATAGGATTCACAAGGGCTTGATTTCCATCTCGTAAATCAACCGAACACCACACCGGAGCTTTTGTAATTATGTTTGAAGGCCATTTTCTGTCTTTTAAAGGCACAGAAATAAAGGGCTTATATTTTCCACCTGGATTCATATTATCAATTTACCGCATAAACATTATTGAATTCAACTGCTATTATATAGTAAAATTATTTATCACATTATCAGGAGACAGATTATGAAGAAAGTATTCAAAGCTTCATTGGCACTGCTCGCAGCTGCCCTCGTTTTCAGCGGATGTTCAAAATCAAACGCAAACGCTAAAAAAGACTACATTCTTGCAACTGGTGGTACAAGCGGTACTTACTATCCGTTTGGTGGCGCAATTGCAAATATCTGGAACACAAAGATTGCCAACATGAACGTAACAGCTCAGGCAACTGGTGCTTCTGCAGAAAACCTCAGACTTATTAACAAGGGTGAGGCTGAATTTGGTACAGTTCAGAACGACGTTATGGACTATGCTTATCATGGAACAGATATGTTTGCTGGCGAAAAGCTTTCAAATATTATGACAATCGGAACTATGTATCCGGAAGTTGTACAGATTGCAGTTTCTGAAAAGAGCGGAATTAAATCTGTAGCTGATTTCCGCGGAAAGCGCATTTCTGTTGGTGATGCTGGTTCTGGAGTTGAATTCAACGCTAAACAGATTCTCGAAGGCTACGGTCTTACTTTTGATGACATCAAAAAGAGCAACCTTTCTTTCAAGGAATCTGCAGAAGGTATTCAGAACGGAACTTTGGACGGATGTTTCATTACAGCCGGTGTTCCTAACTCTGCTCTTCAGGAGCTTGCATTCACAGCTGGTCTTGTTTTAATTCCAATCGAAAAAGATGCTGCTGACGCTATCTGCGACAAATACGGCTTCTATACATACACAACAATCCCAGGTGGTACATACAAGGGAACTGACACTGATACTCCAGCTCTCGCAATCAAGGCTACTCTCGCTGTAAGCTCAAAGCTCGACGAAGATACTGTTTACGAGATGACTAAGGCTCTCTTCGAAAACCTCGACGAACTTGCCCGCGGTCACGCAAAGGGTAAGGAAGTTTCAGCTGCATCTGCAATCACAGGTGTTTCTGTACCATTCCACCCAGGTGCAAAAAAGTACTACAAAGAAATTGGACTTAACGTTAACTAATGCCTAAAAAGTTATTTTCACTAATAATAACTTTTTTTCTTGCTGCAGCGGGATTTTTCTTTCTTCCTGCAGTAAGAGTTCTTTCGGTAAGCAGCAGAAAAAATCCCGCTCAGGTATTTTACTCTGCTGCTGCCTGTAAAGAAGGTTTTATAATTTCATATACACACTCTGTAAATAAAGGCAGAGTACACGATTTTTACAGACCAGCCAAAGACGACGGTCTTGAATTATACAAAACAGAATTTGTTTCTTATGGAGCGGGAATCCCTGAACCTGAAGAAACACCCGGTGCAGTTTTTACCGTAACTGATGACGGATATTTCATAGAAAACCTGAACAGATACCTTCCCCGCCTTACAATGGCAGTTGGTTTAATTGCAAACCATTCACTTGCAGCTGGTTCTGATTTTTACGAACAAAGAGAATATTTCCTTACCTCTTTCTTTGAACCACAGACAAGTATAATTCTGGAAATAAAGAGAATATCTCTTTTTAAATATATGAGATTGTCGGATCCAGTCCGACAATGACAAGGACTTACAGTTCTACAATAACAAGGGCATACAGCCCGGTAAGACCAGGACTCACAGTCCGACACAACACTTAATTACAAAAAAGGAGGGTCCCCATGGACAAAGAACAGAATGAAGAAATTACCAGCAGCGCGATTGATAACATTCTTCCAACTTCCAACGAAGATGAAATGAAGAATCTGATGAAAAATCTTGATCGTGAACAGGCTTACCGCGAGCATAAATGCTGGCGCCAATATATTACGGTTATAGTTTCTATCATATTTGTTGCCTTCCAGCTTTATGCAACTCTTTCAGGTGCAGTTACAGCCCAGATTTTACGAGCAACACATCTTGCTTTTGTTCAATTCCTGGCTTTCCTGCTTTTCCCTGCAACTAAAAAACTGCCAAGAGATACACTTCCTCTTTATGATGTAATTCTGGGCCTTGTAGGAGCAGGCTGCTGGATGTATATAGTAATCAACTTTCAGCAGCTTGTACGCCGCTCAGGCAACAACACTGTTCTTGATGTTATAATCGGAATCATAGGTATTCTTATACTGTTTGAAAGCTGCCGCCGTATCGTTGGTCTTCCAATCATGATTATTGCAGGTACCTTTGTTGTTTATGCCTTCGTTGGAAAATACCTGCCGGGCTTTTTACACCACCGCGGCTATTCGCTTCAGCGTGTAGTATGCCACCTTTTCTACAACACAGAAGGAATCATGGGAACTCCAATAGGAGCCTGTTCTACCTTTATCTTCCTGTTTATTCTCTTTGGTGCCCTGCTTGAAAAAACAGGAATCGGTCAGTTCTTTATTGATCTTTGTAACGCAATTGCCGGAGGTGCAAGCGGAGGTCCTGCTAAGGTAGCAGTTCTTTCTTCTGCCCTTCTTGGTACCGTTTCAGGATCTTCTGTTTCAAATACAGTTGGATCTGGTTCTTTTACACTTCCTATGATGAAAAAACTGGGTTACAAGGGTGAGTTTGCAGGTGCCGTAGAAGCTTCTGCATCTACCGGAGGACAGCTTATGCCTCCTATTATGGGTGCCGCAGCCTTCCTCATGGCTGAAAGCCTTGGAATACCTTATATTACAATCGTAAAGGCAGCCGTTATTCCTGCTCTTCTCTACTTTACAGGAATCTTTATTACAGTTCACCTCGAAGCTAAAAAGCTTGGTCTTAAAGGAATGCCTCGCGAACAGCTTCCACGCTTCCTCCCGCTCTTCCTCAGCAAGGGATATATGATTCTTCCTCTGGTTGTAATCATCTGGTTCCTTTGTGCCGGAAAAACTGCCGTATACGCAGCCCTTATGGGAATTGTTGCCTGTCTTGTCATTGGAATTGTAGTTTCTATTGTAGACCTTGCAAAAGGCCGCAAGCCAACCTTTGGTTCAAGAGATTTAATTGATGTTATGTGTGCCGCTGCCCGCAATATCATCAGTGTAGCAATTGCCTGTGGTATGGCCGGAATTATTATTGGTGTTGTAACACTTACAGGCCTTGGACTTAAGCTTGGAGCAGGTCTTGTTTCACTTGCCGGAGGAAAACTCTTCCTTACACTTGTATTTACAATGCTTGCCTCAATTATCCTTGGTATGGGTGCTCCAACAACAGCAAACTATCTGATTACTTCTACAATCACTGCAGGCGCAATTATCCAGCTTGGTGTACAGCCTCTTGCAGCCCATATGTTTGCCTTCTACTTTGGTATTATTGCCGATGTAACACCTCCTGTTGCCCTTGCAGCCATTGCCGGTGCCGCCATAGCAAAGGCTAAACCAATGAAAACGGCCTTTAATGCAACCAAGCTTGCCATAGGTGCCTTTATCATTCCTTATATGTTTGTATATAACTCACAGATGCTTATGATAGACGCTTCCATCGGACGCATTCTCTTTATTATTGCAACAGCCCTGATTGGTATGTTTGGAATAAGCGTTGCTCTTGAAGGCTATGGCTTTAATTTCACAGGACTTCTTCATGGATCTTCTAAGCCTACTGGCCTTGTAATCACTCTGGATGTAACTGAAAGAGTTCTTTTTGCAACAGCAGGTTTGCTTTGTGTCATCCCGGAAACAAGATCAGACATTATAGGTCTTAGCATGATGGCAGTGCTCATTGTTTATCAGATTATTGTAAAACGAATTTTATTGACGAAGAAACAATAAATTTATTAATTTATATATAAGAGGTACAAAAGATTATGAAAATCAAACCATTAGCAGATCGCGTTCTCGTAAAGAACGATAAAGCAGAAACAAAAACTGCAAGCGGACTCATTATCCCGGAAGCCGCTCAGGAAAAAACACAGACTGCTGTTGTAGTTGAAGTTGGACCTGGAACTGATGAGAATAAAATCACAGTAAAGAAAGGCGACAGAATTATGTACGACAAATATGCCGGAACTCAGGTAAAGATTGATGGTGAAGATCACCTCATTCTCCGCATGAGCGACATTATTGCCGTTATTGAGTAGTAGTAAGTCTTAGCTTATCTTTTAAGATAGATGCCCTTGCGTTTTCAGGATACAAAGATGATGCGTATTCTGCAGAACGGAGGGCATTTTTTATGTCTCCGTCACCGGCATAAATACAGGCAATTCTGTAAAAGGCTTCGGAACGTTTAGCATTGCTGCTTTCGCGGCCGGCAGTTTTTCCATACAAATCAAGAGCCTTTGCCTTTTTACCAAGAGAAACATAAATGCTTCCAAGATTAAGGCAGCTTGCAGTAGAAACAGACTGTGAAATGTAGCCTTCATCCAAAAGGCCTGCGCTTTCATATACGCAGTATTCGTGAAGACGTAATGCTTCATCAGCCATTTTATTATAAGCGGCAAACCAGGCACCAAATTCCATTATAGAAAGCTCATAACCCCGGGCTTTTTCAATAAACTGTTCCCAGAAATCTCTTTTAGCATCATACTGGCTGTTATCTGTTACATAATCGTAAAAAAGCTTCCAGGCATCATCATACTGCTTTGTCTGAAGCAGAAAGTTTAAGGCATACTGAACAAGAAGACCTTTCAAAACACCGTCTTCATTCAGGCTTTTTTCCAGCATATTCCAGAGATCTCGGTTCTTGTCTTTTTCAGAAATTGATTTATCTGTCTTATAACGAAGGTCAAGCTTTGCAATATGCAGATAAGGATCATTAGTGCGGCGCAGGGCTTCATCAATTCTAAAGAGGGCATCACTCATAGGGATTTTTCTGCGGTTGTCATAACGTTCCATTTCAAGAGTAGAAATACCGGCTTTGCGAAGGGCTGCAATTTCTGAGTCTTCTTCTCTTTCAAGATTAGAACGATAAGCAAAATCTGCATAAAGGATAAGGCCCGGAACATTATCCGGCCAGCGGTTTACAACATAGAAAAGAAGGTCCGCATTCTGCTCATCCATTCCCTGATTTTCAGCCCATCTTGCACTGTTGAGAATTATGTTTGAAAGATATTCTTCATCACTCTTACGAACCTTAAGTTCATCAAGATTCAATACAATACCACGTCTTGCATTTTCGGCTGCTTCCATTTCTGAAACTGCCATATAGGCATCTGATTCAAGGGCTGTCTGCAAAACAGGTGATGTTTTAAAGCTTACTGTATTCTGATAGCCTGTCATAAGACGGCGGGAATTTTCAATTGCTTCAATGGAATCGTAATACTGGCCGGCATCATAGCATACAAGAGCCCAGAAATAAGCGTCATCTGCATCGAGGAAGAAAGCCGGATACAAAGAGGCTGCCAGGGCGTAGTCTCCATTGATAAGATTAAAAACTGCGCAGTTTCGTAATAAAACCGGATTTTTAGAAGTTTTATATGCATCCAGGAAGATCTGATAGTATTCTTTTTTTGTATAAAAGGCAAAACCGTTTTCACCGGCAGCCGCTGCTTTTTCAGCAGATTCTCTCAGCATGTATTCAGAATAGAGGGAAGCATATTTTGTTCCGCGTAATTTTTCCGAAACCTTTCCCGCATCCCCGAGGCGGTTCTGTCTCAAAAGAAAAGCCGCATAAACTGCCTGTAACTCTTCGTTATTACTGTTCTTTTTTAAAGCTTTTTTAAGAACCTTTTCTGCCGCTCCTGTTTCACCAAGAGTCATGTAGCGTTTGTAAATACCAATATAGGTCCAGGAATCGTAAGCCCTCTTTTCTGCCTTTTTAAGTTCTTTTAAGGCAGACTGCATCTGATTCTGCATGACAAGGGCATCAATAACATCAAACTGGCTTGTTAACGAGTTTTGTTCTGCCCTCATGCGGCATGCAGAAAAGCAGAACAAAATCAAAGAAAAAAATATAGATGTAAGAATTATTTTTTTAAGCTCTTTTCGGCTCATCTTTTCCTATTTTATCAAGCACTGCATTAATAAACTTATAGGAATCATCAGTGTCAAAGTCTTTGGCAATATTTACAGCCTCATCAATGACAATTTTTGCTTCAGCGCCATTCTGGAACAAAATCTCATAAACGCTTGTACGCAAAATAGCAAGTGCTACTCGGCTGATACGCTCCATGCTCCATGAAGCAGACAGATGACTTTCAATAAGCTTATCAATTTCGTCAATATGACTGATAGTTCCTGAAATAATAATGCTTGCAAAAGTTCTTTCTTCTTTTGAAGTTTCTGAAAGTGCAAACATCTGTTCGTTCAGTTCATTCTGCTCTGCAACCTGATCGGCACTTCCAATCTCTGTATCTTTCTGCAGCCATTCAAAAGTCAAAAGGTCATCCAAAGAAGCCTTTGTTACATCCCATGAATACAATGCCTGAAAGGCAATTACTCTACCATTTCTTCTGGACACTTAGTTCCCCCAATCCAGCAGCTTATCCAAAGCAGCGCCGCTCTTCTTCATATCAACATTCTCTGCAGTGTGAAGTTCTTTTGCTACATTTGTTGCAGCGTTGTTCAAATAAATCTGCTGCTTCTGCTGAGTAAGGTTAGAACGGATATAATCATAAACAGTTACAGTTGTCTCCGGCTGAACAAGGTCGCCGATTCCAAGCATCTTAGCATCATACTTTTTGATTACGCTAAGGAATCTGTAATCGTTAGCAGTTTCTTCAACATCAGAAGTATAGCCTTCTCCCTGAGTGAAAACAAAGATGAGGTTCTGCAAAGACATTCCAATTCCAGCTGCAGCTGCTTCTGTTTTAGGGAAGAGACCAAGACCAGCCTGGAATCCAGAACCTTCTGTCTGAGACTGAACTGCAATCTGCTCTGCAGAAAGAGTCTTTGCTTTATATTTTGTAAGGAAATCTGCAGTCTTCTGCTTAGCAGCTTCAGGATTGTTTCCCTTTGGAACAATTACGAGAAGCATTTTTACCATATCATTCCATACAAAAGAAGACTTATTGCTTTCATAAGCCATTCTGATTTCTTCATCTGTAGCAGCAACCTTCTGGATTTCTGCCTGATTCTGCTGAACAACATACTGCTGCATCATAAGAGTATTTTTAAGATGCTTCTTGTAGTCTGTTTTGTTCATGCCTGTCTGTTCCATAAGAACATCATCAAGAGTTTTACCCTGCTGCTTTTTAAGAAGTTCATCAAGTTCTTTTTCTGTTACACTTACACCAAGAGACTGGCTCATTGACTGAGCAAAATACTGATCAACAGAAGAGTCTGGAATAGAAACACCAGCTTTTGTAGCAGCCTGAACAATCAAAGTCTCTTCAATCAATGTATCGAGAACCTGTTTCTTCTCATCTATTGTAAGAGCTCTTCCTATCTGCTTTGAATAATAATCACATCTAACTCTAAGCTGTTTGAGTGTGATAGATTCATTCTTATTAAGTTTTACAACAGCAATTGGCTGCAAATCTGCCTGAGCAAAAGCAGCAACTGTAGTAAGCATTAAGATTGAAAGAACTGCAAAAATCTTTTTCATTTTATAATCCTTATATTTTTAGTATCAGTTTTGTTTGTCTGTATAAGTATAACAAAGGTTCTGTCAAAAAGTTACTACTTATCCAGTGGAAGTCCACCGCTGATTACAGCACGGATACGGCGTACACCAGCTGAGCTAGACTGTTCCTTCTGAATCTTGAAGTCACCGATCTGAGCTGTATGCTGAACGTGAGGTCCGCCACAAACTTCCTTACTGAACCAGTCATTTTTAGCGTCGCGGCCGATTGTGTAAACCTTAACGTCCTCGCCATACTTGTTAGTAAAGAGAGCGCGGGCACCTTCTGCCTTTGCCTTAGCAAGAGGCATAACTTCCATAGTAACAGGAAGGTCTTCCTTGATTTTTTCGTTTACGATGTCTTCAACCTTCTGAATTTCTTCCTTAGTCATAGGACGTTCGAAAGTAAAGTCAAAACGCATACGCTCGTTGTTGATATTTGAACCTTTCTGAGCAACCTGGTCGCCAAGAACGTTTACCAGAGCCTGCTGCAAAAGGTGTGTTGCAGTGTGATACTTTGTTGTGATTTCAGACTGTTCTGCAAGACCACCCTTAGCGGCACCTGCATCTACAGTTTTTGAAGCTTCCTGATGCTT
>ODAI013244497.1_pt1 | contig 10816 bp, 10 predicted proteins | sample 1539321 | NCBI WGS metagenome assembly ODAI01 (sample SAMN02144231, study PRJEB22623) | gut metagenome | biome: sheep rumen | host: Ovis aries | place: New Zealand | reverse complement strand
CTAAGAGATATATGCACCAATATAACTTCCCGAGCTACTCTGTCGGCGAAACAAAGCCCAGCAGAGGTCCCGGACGCCGCGAGATTGGTCACGGTGCGCTCGCTGAAAGAGCACTTGCTCCTGTTATCCCCTCCGTTGATGAGTTCCCATATTCACTGAGACTTGTTTCAGAGGTACTTTCCTCCAACGGTTCGACCTCACAGGGCTCTATCTGCGGTTCGACCCTTGCACTTATGGACGCCGGTGTTCCTATAAAGGCTCCTGTAGCCGGCATCTCCTGCGGACTTATCACGAAGCCTGACAGCGACGAGTTCATGACAATGGTCGATATCCAGGGGCTTGAGGACTTCTTCGGCGATATGGACTTCAAGGTTGGCGGTACTCACAAAGGTATCACTGCTATCCAGGTGGACATCAAGGTAGACGGTCTTACTCCTGCTATCATAAAGGAGGCTTTCGAGAAAACAAGAAAGGCTCGTATCTATATCCTCGACGAGATCATGCTGAAGGCTATCCCCGCTCCAAGAGATGAAGTTAGCAAGTATGCTCCCAAGATGCTCCAGACAAAGGTGCCGGTAGATAAGATCCGTGAGGTCATCGGATCCGGCGGAAAGGTGATCCAGAAGATTTCTGCTGACTGCGATGTCAAAATCGACATCAATGACGACGGAAATGTATTCATCAGCGGCGTAAACGGCGAGAATGCCAAGAAGGCTCTTCAGATCGTAAATACTATCGCATTCGGTCCTGAGGTTGGCGCCCTTTACAGAGGAAAGGTCGTAAAGACTATCGAGATCGGTGCATTCGTTGAGATCGTTCCCGGTGTTGACGGACTTGTACACATCTCCAAGCTTGACAAGCAGAGAGTCGAAAAAGTAGAGGACGTTGTAACTGTCGGAGACGAGATCGTTGTTAAGGTTCTTGGCTATGACCGTATGAACCGTCTCAATCTTTCCCGCAAGGATGCTCTTGCTGATATTGAGGCCAAGCAGAATAAGTAAAACAGATAACGCTGCCGTAAAAATACGGCGGCGTTTTTTCTTGACATAACAGAAATATTGTGCTATAATTTTTAAAAATGTCAATCCAATCTATAGAGGTAAGTATTATGAAAGAAAAAAAGGCTTTAGTTGTTATTGATATGCAGAATGACTACCTGTGGGAAAAGAGAAAACCAAAGTTTTCATATAATACAAATGAACTTGTAAATGCTGTGAATAATGCTGTTTCTTCTTATAGTGAAAAAGGGTATGACATAATCTATATTGCACAGGTGTTTCCGGATATTATTACAAATAAATGGTTCATCGGTTTTTCTATAAAGGGAACAGAAGGCGCAGAACTATACAGCAGACTAAACATTGTCTCAGATCTGTACTTTGAGAAAAAACTGCCTGATACTTATTCTTCAAAGGCATTCAGGGAGTATATGAAGAAACAAGGATATACTGAACTTGTTCTGTGCGGTCTGGACGAATGCGGCTGTGTCGGTGCTACTGCAAAGGGTGCTGTGAAAACTGGGGTAAAGGTCTTTATGCTTGAAAACTGCATCGGCAGACGTTTTTCAGATGATAAAGTGAAAAAAAAGAGAGCTGCTCTTATTTCATCAGGCGTAAAATACATTGATCTATGATTTGTATAAATGTAAAAACCGGGGAATCCCCGGTTTTTTCTGTTTCAGTGATATTTGTGGCTCTGCTTCAGAACCATGTCCTTGACTTTCATGAGTGAAGATGTGGTGCTTCTCTCGTTTTCGGAGAGCTTCATCGTGATGAACTTGATAGTCTCCTCATAGTCTGGGATCATTATGTGCTCGAGAGCGTTTACGCGGCGACGTGTCTTTTCGATCTCATCGGCCATAAGCTGACAAGCCTTCTCGATCTCCGCAAGCCTTATCATCTTCGGGAACACCTCGCTCAATGCACTTACAGCACCGTCAAGGTCAATAGAGGTGAATGCGGTACCATAGGAAAATATATCATTGGTATCGCTTGTGCGGAATATCGGGTCAAAAACAGGGATATACACACTCATTACGTTCTTTTCGTCCACCGCGAGCTCCACCTCCTGCTTAGGAAGCATAAGCGCAGTTTCAAGCACCTCGCGCTGCATTACTGAACCCGCAACAGCCATATACCGGTTAGCCTCTGTGATCGCTGCCTCGACTTCCGTGCGGAGCTGGCGGTTCTCCTTGATGAGATTCATGAACTGACGCATAAGCTCATCGCGCTTGTCTTTGAGCAGCTTATGTCCCCTGCGTGCCGAAATGAGCTTAGCCTTTAGCTTGCTGAGCTCCATTCGCGTAGGGTTTACGTTTAGTCTCGCCAATCAGCTCACCTCAATCCTGATTATCATAATACTTAACGAGATATTCTTCCCTGATACGGCGCAGCTCACTTCTGGGCAGCATTTTTAGAAGTTCCCAGCCGATTGAAAGTGTTTCCTCTATACTCCGGTCATTGTCGAAGCCCTGTGACACATACCTGCGCTCAAATTCATCGGCAAACTTCGCGTAGATAAGATCTGTCGGAGTAAGTGCAGCTTCACCGAGAACTACCATGAGCTCCTTGGCATCCTTTCCGCGGGCATAAGCTGAGAAAAGTTGGTTCATTGTATCGGAGTGGTCGGCGCGGGTCTTGCCATCGCCTATACCCTTGTCTTTAAGTCTTGAAAGTGAAGGAAGTACGTCAACCGGAGGATTAATACCCTTTCGGCTGAGCTCACGGGAGAGGATAATCTGTCCCTCAGTGATATAACCGGTAAGGTCAGGAATAGGGTGAGTTTTATCGTCCTCAGGCATCGTGAGAATAGGGATCATAGTTATACTTCCCTCTTTGCCTTCCTGACGTCCGGCACGCTCATAGATCGTGGCGAGGTCAGTGTACATATAGCCGGGATAGCCTCGGCGTCCGGGAACCTCTTTACGCGCTGCGGATACCTCACGGAGAGCATCGGCATAGTTGGTGATATCGGTCAGTATAACAAGAACATGCATCCCCTTCTCAAATGCAAGATACTCAGCGGCGGTCAGCGCCATTTTAGGTGTTGCAAGGCGTTCGATCGCAGAGTCGTTCGCAAGATTTATAAAGAGGACAGTCCTGTCCAGAGCACCTGTTGATCTGAAGCTTTGTACGAAGTATTCCGACTCCTCAAATGTAATGCCCATAGCAGCAAATACAACGGCAAACTGCTCGTCCTTGCCGCGGACCTTAGCCTGCCTTGCGATCTGAGCTGCAAACTGTGCATGAGGAAGTCCGCTCGCTGAGAAGATAGGAAGCTTCTGACCTCTTACAAGAGTATTAAGTCCGTCAATTGCCGAAACTCCGGTCTGTATGAACTCCTGAGGGTACTTTCGTGCTACCGGGTTCATTGGAAGTCCGTTGACATCCATTCGCATATCCGGAATGATCTCCGGACCGTCGTCGATAGGACGTCCCATACCGTCAAAAACTCGCCCGAGCATATCCTCGGAAACACCGAGCTCCATCTGATGACCTGAAAAAACAACGCTGCTGTCCTTGAGGTTTATGCCGGCTGCATTATCAAAAAGCTGAACAAGAGCGTTTGTACCGTCTATTTCAAGCACACGGCAACGGCGGCGTTCGCCGTTTGAGAGCCTTATCTCAGCAAGCTCGCCATAGGTCACGTTCTCGACATCCTTTACAAGCAGCAGAGGACCTGCCGCTTCTTCAATAGTTCTGTATTCTCTTGGCATTAGTCCTTCTCCTTTCTCAGTAATTCGTCAAGCTCCGCAGAGATCTCAACGCTGAGCGTACTGAATTCCTCATCAGTTTTTTTCTCCGGGATATACTTGAAACGTCCGATCTTTTCTCGCACAGGAAGTCCGGATACCTCCTCGATATCAGCACCATTCTTTACAGCCTCCCACGCTTCATCGTTGAATTTAAGGATAAGCTTCATCATGTAGAGCTGCTTTTTGAGGCTCGTATAGGTGTCAACCTCATGGAAGGCAAGCTGGTGGAGGAAGTCCTCACGGATAGAGCGGGCAGTTTCCATTTTCAGGCGGTCGCCTGCGGAAAGAGCATCCATACCAATAAGCTTGACTATCTCCTTCAGCTCGGATTCATCATGGAGGATAGACATGAACCTTGCCCTATCTTTCATCCAGTCAACTGAAACATTATTGTCATACCAAGACGCAAGTGAATCAGCATACAGCGAATAGCTCGTGAGCCAGTTTATTGCCGGGAAGTGGCGCTGATATGCAAGATTTGAGTCAAGTCCCCAGAATACCTTTACGATACGCAGAGTAGCCTGAGAAACAGGCTCAGAGATATCGCCTCCGGGAGGCGAGACAGCTCCGATAACGGAAAGTGCTCCTTCCCTGCCCTCGGAACCTGTCGAGATAACTCTGCCGGCCCGCTCATAGAACTGTGCCAGACGGCTTCCGAGGTAGGCAGGATAGCCTTCATCACCGGGCATTTCTTCAAGACGTCCCGACATTTCACGCAGAGCCTCTGCCCAACGTGAGGTAGAGTCAGCCATAAGTGCCACAGAATACCCCATATCACGGTAATATTCAGCAATCGTGATACCGGTATATACCGATGCCTCACGCGCTGCAACAGGCATATCCGAGGTATTAGCGATGAGCACTGTACGCTCCATGAGCGACTTGCCAGTATTCGGGTCGATAAGCTCAGGGAACTCATTGAGAACGTCGGTCATTTCGTTTCCCCGCTCGCCGCAGCCGATGTATACAATTATATCAGCGTCAGCCCACTTTGCAAGCTGGTGCTGGGTAACTGTCTTGCCGCTTCCGAAGGGTCCGGGGATAGCCGCAACTCCTCCCTTTGCGATCGGAAAAAGGCAGTCAACTACTCGCTGCCCCGTAATGAGCGGCATATCGGGTGAAAGCTTTTTCAGGTATGGTCTGCCGCGGCGGACTGGCCACTTCTGTATAAGTGAAAGATTCTTGTCACCGTTTGCGGTTTCAACAACGCATACGGTATCGTCAGCGTGGAAATCGCCTTCTTCTATCCTCTTTATCCTGCCCTCAATACCATTCGGGACCATTATTTTATGGAGGACTATATCAGTTTCCTGAACTGTTCCGATAACGTCTCCGCCAACTACATTGTCACCTGTATTAACTGTGGGTATGAACTTCCAGAGCGGTTCCCTTTTCAGTGAGGGCACCTCAACACCCCTCTGGAGGTTATTTCCTGCGATCCTGCGGATATCGTCGAGGGGACGCTGTATTCCGTCAAAAATGCTTCCTATGAGTCCGGGGCCAAGCTCAACGCTCATAGGCTCTCCGGTCGATTCGACCTCCTCGCCGGTGCCAAGACCGGAAGTTTCCTCATAGACCTGTATCGAAGCACGGTCGCCGTGCATTTCTATAATCTCGCCGATCAGTCTCTTGCTGCTGACGCGGACAACGTCGAACATATTCGAGTCTCTCATGCCCTCGGCAACAACGAGAGGACCCGAGACCTTAACTATTGTACCAATGCTGCTCATTGGGTATCATCAGCCTCTTTTCTAATTCAGTATATCTGAGCCGACTGCCTTCTCTACTGCATCGTGCAGCGACCTCATCCCCTCGCCTGTATTGCCTTCAATAGCGGGAATGAGAACGATAGCCGGCAGCTTGCTGCTCCTGTATTTGTTTATCGTATCGCTGACCAGAGCGGCTGCGGGTTCGGTTATATAGATCACGGCGAACTCACTTGCAGCAAGCTTGTTTATCAGCTTTTTTATTGCTTCCGCCTCAGTTTCACGGAAAACGGAAAGTCCGAGGGCTGCAAATCCGGAAACGCTTGCGCTGTCCCCTATTACTGCTGCTTTATACATATAGCTTCCTCATCCTTTCGGTGATAGTATCCCTGTCAGCGCCGCATTCCTTGCATATCATGAGGATACGCAGGTTCTTGAGCTCTGCCTCTTTTGCAATATAGTAGGCAGCAAGCGGTTCGATGCCAAATGCCTGCATACGGGCACTTTCGGCGTGCTCGACTATCACATCGTCGCACCACTTCTCAAACTGTGCCGATGACTCCTTCAGGAGCTGGGCAGCCTCATTATAGGGCGTTGCTTCAAGCTGGCTTAAAAGGCTTTCTGTGCCGGCCAGAGCAGCTCTTATCAGGAATTCCTTGTCGAGCTCATCGCTTCCACAGATGGCTGTTTCCATGAACTGACGCGTCTTATGCATAAGACTGCACCTGTAAGCTGTTTTTATATCAGCGCAGGATGCTGTGAGCTGTGCATACCTCTGGATGAACGTGCTTCCAGTTTCGTAAGCGCTTTTCTGCATGGCTGAAAGTGCAGCGGCATCTATGATTGCATCGGAAAGCTGACCGTCAAGAGTACGGGGGGCAAGCTCATAAGCCTCCTCCGCAGCCTCACGCATATAAACGGGGAGTTCCTCGTATTCCTTTGAACTTAGTGCCTTATCTATTGTTTTTAATTCTGCATTTGAAGGGTTGATATAGTAGTGCACCGGGTCTCTGCCGGAAAGCTTTGCTTTCAGAACAGCCTTCAGGTTGTGAAAATCGTTTTTATAAAGAAGGATCTTCAGTACATCGTTATCCGGCGCATATCCACTTAGCATAACCCAGACGTCTTCCATACTGACCGGCGGAGCAAGCTTTGAATCAAGGTAAGCTTTAAGCTCGGAAGGTGTACTTGTGTTGATAAGCTGGTCAATGTCACTGCGGCTCAGGAGACTGCTCTCCATTGCCTTGACAGCAGCGACCGCGCTTGCAAATTCTGTAGACCTCATAAGCTCACCTACCCGAATAATTCCTTTGCAGCAAGATCTCTTACGGCGTCGTGTTCAGCATCAAGGATGGCTGCAAAGGTGCAGTTTTCTGAGATATTTCCGTAACGAAGGATAAAACCGTCATCGATATCTGCGCTCTCGGGCGAGATCACTGCCGTTCCGCCTGCACTGACTGCTGCATTGCTGATCTCCTGTTCAAAATCATTCGGAAGCCTGTCAAGATCGCGTCTGCTGAGTGAGATCACACCGCTGCCGCTGCGAAGATGCTTCTTTATAAGCCTTCCGAGCATAGAAAAATATTCATCAGCCGGAAGCGAATTGAGCTTCTTCATGACCTCGGTGAACACATTGTCAAGCTGTCCGACCTTGAATTCGAGGACAGCTCTTTTCATCTCCGAATCTACGGAAGCACAAGCGTTTTCATAGTCACGCGCATTCTTTGCAGAGGCACGCTTCATGTAATCGGAATAAGCCTTTTCAGCCTTTTCCTCTGCCTCCTTTTCGATCTCACGGACCTTGCTTTCGGCATCGCTCATGATCGCATTTTCGTTTTCCTTCTGCTGCGAGCCAATGATATTGAGTATTTCTTCAAGTCCGGACATTCTTTTACCTCCGATGAAATCAGACTGCGATGTTGTTTATAATAAGAATAGATACCAGGAGAGCAAGGATAGCGTAGGTCTCGACCATAGCTGCCATGATGATACCCTTTCCGTTATGCTCAGGCTTCTTGGCAGTGATACCAACGCCGGCGGCGGCAGCCCTTCCCTGTGCGATGCCTGAGAAAAGTCCGACGATAGCGATAGGCATTGCAGCACCGAGGAACATAAGTCCCTGAGCAGTCGAAAGATCAACGGCATCACCGCCGAGTATACCTATTTTTCTGAGCATGAGAATAGATGTGAGAAGTCCGTAAAGTCCCTGAGTACCGGGAAGGAGCTGGAGAATGAGTACCTTGCTGAACTTGTTAGGGTCAACTGAAACAACGCCTGCTGCTGCTTCACCCACAAGACCTACTCCCTTAGCCGAACCTATTCCTGCAAAAAGTGACGCACAAGCTGCGCCGATTATCGCTAATGCGAGTCCAATACTATTCATTGTTATTTTCCTCCTTGAATTTGATGTATTTTGTATTTACAGCAAGCGGCTGGAATTCGCGTCCGCCGCCGGTGTAGAATTTTGAGAACAGCTCAACAAACTGTAATCTGTCCGTGTGAACATAGGCTCCGAGCAGGTTTATAGCCATATTCACCGCATGACCGACTATAAATACGATCACGAGAAGTACAGCCTTGAACACCTGATTTTCCGGCATCGTTCCGATAAGGTTTATAACGCTCGCAATAGAGCCTGTTGCAAGTCCGAGAGCGAGAAGTCTTGAATACGATAGGATATCGCTGAGATATCCGGTAGCGGTATTGTAAAGTGCATATAGTCCGCCGAAGAATTTTCCGAAAACTGATTTCGAGCTTCTTCCGGAGGTAAGCACCAGAAGAACCACACCTGCAAGCATTACCGGAGTACCGATAGTTTTTAGCACTGAGGGTACCTCTGTAAGTATTGAAGCGCCGAGCGGTGCAACTCCGAGGACTATCAGATATACAGGCAGTGTATCCAAAACTGCATCAAGCTTTCTGCCGTCGTTCCATGCCATTCTGAACGAGACTGCAACTCCGAGAAAGAGGTGAAGTATTCCAAGTCCGAAGGCGAAAAGCAGAAGCTTTATAGGGTCGTTCATAGGCTCGAACCACAGAGCCGTGCTGCCGATATCCGCTCCAAAGAATTCCTTTCCGACGACCTGGATTATATCTCCGAACCAGCTTCCGAAAAGTGCGCCCCATATCAAAGTGGATATACCACAATTCCTGAACATAGTAAGTGTTCGACGCATTGAGGTTTCAAGCCTGAATTTTTTTAGTGCTATCGTCGTTCCGATAAGCATTACAAGTCCGTAACCCGCGTCTGAGAGCATCATTCCGAAGAACAGGTAGTAAAAAAATGACATGACAGGTGTCGGATCAACGTCCTTTTTATCCGGAAGAGCATACATTTTTGTAATACCTTCGACAGGTGCCGAAAAACTGCTGTTTTCAAGCAGCACCGGAACATCTTCATCCTCTGTGGGATCGGAGAATTCTATATATACCGTATACTTGGCTTCGAGCTCCTTTTTCAGGCTCCCGGTATATTTTTCAGGTATATATCCGGTGAGTACGAATGTGCTTTCCGTAAATCCTACAGAATTCAGAGCCTCATACTTATCCTTTCGCATTTGCAGATAGTCGATCGAGAATTTCAGATCTCTGCGGTTGATTGCAAGCTCAGTGATATTTTTTTGAGCTGTCTCAGCCTTCTCAGCAACGAGTTTTTTCTGTTCAGAATAATCCGCGATAAGCTCTGCCGGGAGGCTGCTTTCCGGCTCAGAGACCGGTATAAAGGAAAGACCGCGTAGAATACTCTCAGCCTCCTGAGCAGTATGCTTGCTGCAGATCACAAACAGATTTGTCTGTTCCTTTGAAGCTGATACGACCTCAACACTTGTGCCTTCAGGAAGCTTAGCTTCGAGTTCTGCGGCATTTGCAAGGTAAGGAACTGTTCCTATGAAAGCACTCGTGAGCGCAGTTCCCTTGAAATTCAGAGGAACATCGAGTGCGAGCCATTGTTTGAGCATATCGTTTCTTATGTCAAGCTGAGCACTGCGGCTCTCACACTCGGCAATGGTCTTACTGTTCCGGAGAATATCTCCGGCTGCATTCATTATTTTTTCAAGATTCATAGCCTCCCTGCCGAACGCATGTTTTTCAACCTCAGTACGGCTGCCGAGAAGCGAATCGAGAGTTGCTTTTTCTGGACAATATCTTTCAAGAACATCAAGAGCCTGCGAAGCTGTGCTGCGGAATTTTTCAAACTCACTGATAACAGCGTTCACATTTGCAGCCGGAAGCTCCTCATCACTGCGGCATATCTCTACAACACCACGGCGCTGCAGCAGCTCGATGATCTTTTTACTGTCCGTTAGAAGCGCGATAAGCTCTATTTTTTTCATTTTGAGCTTCGCCATATTTCACATCACACTCCTGATATGTCTTGTTTCCGGATCATCAGAAGAATTCCTCTATGATCCTGTCAACGGCACGGTCCATATTTTTTTCGGAAGCAGCTCTTATGCTCTCGAGCTGCTTCAAGCAGTCAGCCTTAGCCTCTGCGCGGTACTTTTCCAGCTTTTTGTCATATTCAGCACGCAGCTTTCCTGACTCGGCATTTGCCTCGCCGAGCTTTTTCTGGATAGTGCGCGAAGAACGTCCCATAGCATCATTTATTAGTTCATCCCTACGCTGACGGGCTTCGGTGTTTTTTCTGTTCATCTCAGCCTCAGCGAAAAGGATCCTGTTTACAGCCTCGGACGCCATATTATCCCTCCTTTAAAATGACTATTGGTCATTATTTTATAATATTATACCACCTTATTACTTGTATGTCAATAGGCATTTTGTGTTAACTGACTAACAATTAAACAGAAAAGGAGCTATCCCTACAGACAGCTCCCCATTGATATCTATTCAACCAACAGTATTATTATACCACAAAAGTATAGGTATGTCAAGCAAAATCAGAGGAAAATTATTCCGATTCGGAATACCTTTATACCCCGAAGATCTCATATTCGCCTGCTTTAAGCGAGATAGAACGATACTCTCCCCTGCTCAGCGTGTTATTCTTGTCGGCGATATAAGCTTTAAGTATGGCCCTGCTCATGTTTGTGATATCTGGTCTTTCCACAGCTTCTTCAGGTGTGAGGAGCAGTACCTCACTATTCTCATAGCCATCTGATCTTGGCTCGCCGGAAATATAATTGAGCCGGAAAACAACACACCACTGATCCTGCTTGAACTGTATCGAGAATACCGAGGCAGCCTCGGCAGTGACCGTGGTCTCCTCGAAAAATTCCCTTTTTACAGCTTCGGAAGGCAGCTCACCTTCTTTGACATAGCCGCCGGGTATGAGTATCCTGTCCTTAGCCTGACCGTAAGCATGGCGAACGAACAGTATCCTGTTATCAATTTCAAGAAT
>ODAI012176102.1_pt1 | contig 10816 bp, 9 predicted proteins | sample 1539321 | NCBI WGS metagenome assembly ODAI01 (sample SAMN02144231, study PRJEB22623) | gut metagenome | biome: sheep rumen | host: Ovis aries | place: New Zealand | reverse complement strand
TAATGCCGTAATAGGTGTAGTTATACTTCCCGAAGTTTTTCACGTTGAAGATGGCTTTCACGCGCGGATTCTCGTCTTAGATCTGCCGGATCAGGCCGCGCGTGCCGTCCTGGCTTTTGTTGTCGATAAACAATAACTCATAGTCATAGGGCAGCGCGGAGAGCTGCGCACGCGCCGCCTCGTAGATCGCCCGGACGTTCTCTTCCTCGTTGTAACAGGGGATCATGACCGAGATTGTTTTTTTGTCCATTTTCTTCACCTGGTGGATGATCGATCAATTATCATATAGATTTAGAAATTGCTCCAGGCAGTATATTTGCCATTTTTGGTTCCCAGAAAAGCTATTCATGTCCAAGTCTTTCCTGAATTCAGGCCTGATAGGTCCATTCCAATCTTTAAAGTACTCGTCAACCGGTCTAGGCATTGGAATCTTGTTAGGCACAGGTATTTCAGGGTATTTCTTTGCCATTAATTCTCGGATTAAATACTTTGGTTCTCCATTACGGATACGATGAAGGTTTAACGGTTCGGCCATTTTCAACACTGCATACGGGTCGTAGTATGGCATTTCTGCCAAATTGAAAGCATTCATATACGAACTTGAAGATTCAATCGAAAACACATTGTCCATGAACGAGAGAAAATCTATTTTATCTCCTCGTCTATATCTTTCAAATAAATAGTTCATATCTACCGGTTCAACGAGCACATCCTCCGGCCTTGTGAAGGTATAACGTGACACGAATTCGTTAAATGTCCAGTCTTTTGACAAAAGCCCATCCATTCCACCAAAGACCAAATCGCTGCTTTCCCCTACAAACATCAGTTCAACACCATCTGCCTTAGCCTGAAGTGCTGCCTGAAAAATCTGTGGTTCTATTGAATGTATAGGGGCACCTTTTGCCACCAACAATGCATTAAGATGAGATGTTACTGAATCCCAGCTGATATCTACGTAGCGAAGATCTAGGCCATAGTATTCCGCATAGTATTTAGCACGTTCCATTTCTATGCTCTGATATTTACCACCTAAAAATCGAAATGTATAAGCAATTGAGCCTGGAATATAAGAAGCAACTATTGCAGAATCCATACCACCAGAAAGTAAGATTCCTTTTTTTACATTGGCAAAGTGTTCTATCTGTTTTCCAATTTCGCGGTCAATATCCTCTGAGTCATGGACAAGTATACGGTTTTCATCTGGAATAGGCACAATATTCTTATGATGCGTATTTGAAAAAAACTCCATATCTTCTCTTTCAATATAGCGCAAAGCAAGATATGAGCTCATACAGAAATTTTTATCAATCATGTTAATCTTCCTTACTCTGTGTGGATTCTTCACTCGGCCAACCGCGAACTTGTTTCAATGCATTTGTTATTATTGTGCTGGAGACACCCCGAGTATATGGGAAGTAAACAATCTGAATCCCTTCAGCCGCGAATTCTGCTTCATATTTTTTCCACTTTTCTGTACCATACCAGTCATCGCCTACAAAAAGAATTGAAGCACCGAGTTCTTTGCATACTTTTAGCTTATCCATATCATATTGTGGAATTGCTGCATCAACATACTTACACGCCCGAACAATTTCAAGTCTGTCCTCAAAAGGGATTAACGCAGACTTTCCTTTATATTGAACAAGTTCATCAACTGTCACACCAACAATCAGCTTATCACACATACCCTTAGCATTTTTCAGGAGATTCAGATGACCTATGTGGAAGAGATCGAACACTCCAGTTGTATATCCGATAATCATATTTTTACCTCTCTATTATCAGAATGATTCAATTTCTTAAATGCACAATATATCTATTCTCGTCACGGTCTGGTTTTCTATAATCTCCATATGCTTGACGTAGTATTTTATCATATTCCTTTTCTACAGGAACACGCATATCCCTAAACGCCATATAAACCGTTTCTGAAAACCAATTCTCTGGCATAGGACGCCAATAACATTGCGGTGTTGTATTGGCAACCATACGAATTCCAGAATCAGACGCATAATTGGATTGAAGTAATGTTCTCCACAGTTTCAATATTTTCTTCGGATCATTCCCAGAAATAACCGTTCCCATGACCCCCAATACAAACACTTCGCCTTTTTGAATGATAGAATATTTCGAATAATCCGTGTGAAAACGATATTTCATGGCCATACCATATAGCACATTATAATGAAATAGCCACATGTTCATTAGATATTTATTCTTTGGAATTCTACTTAGTAAAAAGACATCTATTCCAATACGATTATTGAGATTATTATATGCTTTCGATTCTTCATTTTCAGTGTTTAGAAGCCATCGACTGTCCTGTATTCTCGGAACAAAATCAAAAAAAAGGGGAGAAAAATCTTCAGGTTCGATCAACACTAAATATTCCGGAAGATCCCTCTGCATTACAGTTTTGAATCTCTCGTAATCTTCTGCAAAAATCAATATATCCAGGTCATCATCCCATGGAATAAAGTCATGCTCTCGGACTGCTCCAATAGCACTGCCACCATGTAGCCAATACGTAATTCGATTTCTTCTACATACTTCATCAATTACCTGCAATATATCGTACAACCTATCGTGTAAAAAATCGAGATTCATTACTAACAGCCCTATCTATATCCCAGTACCAGGCACAAAAAGTATCGCATAGCATTCACGCCCAACAAACCCCAGCAAAAGCCGTCTATACCAAAAATCCACGACAGTGGGACACAAATCGCAATAAATAAAACGCCGTGGACCACATTCACGATCATTTGATTTCGTGCGGGCGTAAAACGCAGAAGTACGGACGCCGTCAGAACATTTCCCACAAAGTAAATCACCTGGGCTGCGTTGGCGAGGAGCAGATACTGCCTCACGTTCTCAAAATCTGAAGGATAAAGGATCGGCAACACGATATAAGACGCTGCAACACAAGCTGCTGTTGCCAGCAGCACTGCCGCGGCGGACAGCACAGTGATCTGACGCATTAACTGTTTTGTCAGTTTCCCCTCATACTTTGCCAGATGTCCAACCAAAACACCGTTTAAGGGCGTTGTGATAAGCGTCATGGTTTTTCCGAACAAAGAAGCAATATAGTACACGCTCACGGCGGTACTTCCGGCAAACCATCGTAAAATGAGCCGATCACCGTTAAAGATCAGGTGAGACAAGATATTGCTGCCAACCAACAGCAACGCCAGATGCAGAACGGTTGAGAAGTCATCACTGCCGTGCACTGTTTCCCTTTTGAATATGGAACCCCGCCATAGCACCAGCGCAAGACCTGCCAGCTCACCCGGCAGCAGTGCCAGCGGCCAGAGACCCGTTACCCGGAACAGCGGCATACCGACCAGATAGCCGAGGCCAATCACCAGATAATAGAGAAAATAGCCCCTGTAATTGATGTACAGGCGGTATTCCACATCGGCATAAAATCGCCACATCGTCGCCGCCGTCAGCAGACAGAACAGGCCAAACTCCGCCGGGCCGATGTGCAGCAGCCCAATATAATACAGCGCCAGCAGAACGAGCAGCGTCAGCGCCGTCCCCGTCGCCATCAGCAGCAGGTAAGGGCGGTTTCGTGTTTCGCCGTTCGCACTCTGCCGCATTCGGGCGTAGTTGACACCGCTTCCGATGGAGATCGCCAGGATATTCATGACCGCCAACAGATAAACGATATTCCCGTATGCATCGCTACCAAGTACCCGGTTCCAGTACGGATAGACGACGAACTGTGCCGCGACATTCATCAGCACCAGTCCTGCAACACTCCAGATGGTATCCGTAAAAATGCTTTTTAGTTTTTCCGGAAAACGGCACGACATATATTAAGCTCTACTCCTCGCTTTTCGTCCATACAGCATCTGTGACGTTTTCTTCTGCCATGGTTTCTTCACGGTTGTCATCCACCGCGTTTATCTTCTCTTTTCTTAAATCTTCGTCTTTTTTCCTTTGTTTCCACACAACCATGAGTATAATCAAACCCACGAACGCAGCGCCGCTAACGATCAGACCATAGTTCATCCACGCGGGGAAGAACTTCATCTCATAGCTGTGCTGTCCGGCCGGGACTTCCACCGACATAAAGAGATTCCAGGTCTTGTAGATGGGGGCGAGTTTGCCGTCGATATAGCAGGTCCAGCCCTCGTCCCAGGGGATCGTGAAAAGGACGCGTTGCCCTTCGGCGGCCGTGAAGGAGCCGGTCAGGTCGTTTTCGTGCACAACGTTGAATTCGATATCGCGGCTGTTGAGCTGGGCGGCGTACTGCGCCAGCTGGGCATTGTCGGCATAGGCAAAGGCGAGATTGGCACAATAGCCGCGCATGAAGTCGCCGGTGCCGATGCCGTTGATCAGCGGGATCTTGCCCTCGACCGCGTCTCCTTTATGATAGAAGCCGACATATTTTATGGCCGGAGTTGCAATTCCGTTGGGCGAACCGGGGATCGAGGTATCGAAGTGATATATCGGCCCATCCTGCTGTGCCGTGAAGGAATAGCGGATCGGGAACCAGTTGGTGTGGGTGCCACCGTGCATCAGGATCGTAAAAGCCGGGATATAGAAACAGATCAGATAGATGCCGAGCACCACGGCCGCGGCCCGTTTAAAACGCGGGGCGATCTTCTTATCCAAAAAGAACAGGATCACCAGCGCCACAAGTAGGATACCGCAGATGGTATTGGGCATACCGATCACCAACTCGTTGACGCTGTTGGAGCCGGAGGAGAGCTTAGAAAAATCTGGATGAATGGCATTTTCAATAAAGGTATACTCGCTCAGCCCGGTTTAATTCAGTCGCCCGTCGCCGAGTAAGGCAACTTTCATACAATAGCTTCAGCTTCATTCACATATGTTTTTTTCTTGAAACAAGTAAAATACCGAGTGTCAGCACTGCACAGACAAATGAAGTAATAATTCCTTCATTCAGATAGAGTGGACGATAAACAAAGCGTATTTCGTGATGCCCTTCTGTCAGATTCAGCCCCATGAATGCATAATTGGCTTTCAGAATATCTGCTTTCGCTCCGTCCACATAAGCTGTCCATCCTTTCTCATACGGGACGGTAAGACACAAAACTTTGTTGCTGGTCACATCCACGGTTCCCGATATTGTGTTGGTGTCAAAAACAATGTTTTCAAGCTGTTCATTGCGTAGTTTTTCCGCTCTTTCGGGATAATGCTCAAGAGGAAGCGCAAACAGTTCAATATCCTCAAGTCGAAAAGTTCCTTCCGCTGGAATGAAGATCGTCGCAAAGCTTCTATCCTCATTCTGATATCCCAGGCAGAACAAATAATTATCCCGTCCATAATACCACGGGTACGCTTTATCCATCACCCGGCTGGTCTTTTGAACGTTGCCGCACTGTACAGCGATATCGAAACTTGCATTTGTACTGATGGTGAGATAATTGTCTCCGTAACCGTCGATATTGAATCCTTTTAAGCGCATATAATACTCAGCACCGGCGGGTAGGTCAGCGACCATCTGGATCATACCTCCAGCCTCACCCACGGTCAAAACTCCATCCTCCCAGGTACAACCATCACACTCGTATGCATACGGCAGGCGTTCGTTTTCGATTTGAATTTCGGCATTATGCTGCGTAATTTGCTTATCCTGATCCAGAACAACCGCCTGGAGCATTAGTTCCTGTAAGTCAATGCCATTCAGGTTATCAGTTGCCTCGTAGGGAACAGAACGGTCATAAGTATAACCCCAGCCTAAGGAATACTCATTCTGAAAAACTTTATTCCCAAGATACGTATCGCCACAGTAATGATACCCATACGGAACATATTGGACGGAGTTATTCCACTCGAACTGTTGATCAACTGATAAAAGAGTATTCAGTATCGTCCTCTGATCTGAAGAATAGATCTTGAAATACTGGATATTTCCGCTGCCTTCTATGGCATTCCAGAAATCAACGATATTATTGTTCATCAGCGGCGTATACAAATCAAGTCCAGGCTGTCCATAAACAACAGAATTGTTGTAATAAAGCAGGGTACTGTCAATACGGCCATCTGTTATTTCATATCCGAACGGAGAGGAGGCTGGCTCCGATTCAACTGCATAGGTAAGACGATCCGATTCAGAATACCTTTTAGAGAACCAATTCGACCATCCCATCGATTCTGGCGAGCATAAGAACAATGCATTTACGCAGACATTGAGACAAACCAGCCCAAGGCATAATAAACTCTTCTGCCGCTTATTTTCAGTGCCAGTCACTCCTCTGTTATACACAAAAATGAGCATTGTACAAGCAAGGAATGCTGTGCCGACAGACGCGAATAATTCGCTGCGAATATAGGGAGAGAAAAAAGAGATACACCCATAGGCAATAATTGCTGCAAAGCATGCAGTTTTCTGCTTCCTCTCCATCGAAAACAATTCAAGCGATGCGTCTGTCACTAAATAACCTGCCAAGAGCGCCAGACCGAAGCTCCAGCGGTTGCATGCATATTGAAAACCGTTCATGATCCATCCGCACCATGGGCAGAAGAGCATCACGAGACCGATCAAAAGCAGCCATTTTAGTGTCTTTTTCTCTGCTTTCCGAGAGACAATTACAGCAACTGCGCAGAGAAGGAAAATTGCGGCAAATGCAGGGTAATCCATACCCCAGTCCCAATCATATTTTGTGACCGGGGAAATAAGCGCGATCAACCTTTTCCAAAAGGCTTTCCAATGTATTGCAAGTTCGCTTGAGATGTTCAGATTTCTGAAGCTGCTTCTGCCGGTTGAGCCAAATCCAAACACGGCCGGCATCAGGACCCACGCGGAGAGCCCGATTCCCAGCAGGTATTTTGAGATACCACTCCATAAAATCCCTGGCAGAACTTTCAGCCATTTCTTTTCAGGGTAGAGTGAAAACAATCGAACCAGACAATAAATGGCAAGCAGTATTGTTTGAATGTACAGGTGATAATAACCGCGTATACCAATGTACATTACAGTAAAAATAAAACCAATGCTGCGTTCTCGACGCATAATCTTTTCCCCGCCGACAATTAACAAGGGTAGCTGAATCATCGGATCAATATAGCCGGGAAATGCAAGACCGCTATAAATTGTATATGCGCTGAACAAATAAACGAAACACCCGGTAAGTGAACTAATTCTGTCTTTTCGAAAAAATCTGCATAAGTATAGAAACGCGAGACCAGCAAAATAGAGTCTCAGAACAATCATGAGACTATATAAAATTTCGGCATAACTGACCGGAAATAATGGGGCAAGCACCATTGCAAGGGGATCAAGGCCGATACCGATAGTGCTGCTGCCCCAGCCCCGACTTAAATCATAAAGTGGGATGACAAAACTGCCATGCAGGATATTGCTGATGATTCTACGCACCCATATGCCTGTGAATAGTATATCTTGAAAAATAGTTTCACGACCATCAAATTGGCATATAAACGATCTTCCGCCAAGAATAAATGGACTAAAGGATACAACGGAAGTGCAAAGAAACAGCAGGGTATAAACATAATACATTTTCTTCTTTTCACTTGTTTCCGCCCAGCTTTGCGAAAGCCGATTCAGAAACAGGCTGTTATGGTTGGAAAGCCCCATCGCTTCTGACCTCCTGTGTGTCTTGTTAGTTTTTTAGGGACAAAAATACGCTCTTTCCAGTTCATCGTGCAGATTCACGTAATGGATCTACTGATACTTTCAATCAGCAGATCGTCCATGACTTAAGCGACGTCGCCATACAGTTGCCAGTTTCTATGTCAATTGTATTCACGCAATAATACAAATTACGAGCTATAAAACTCTGTATAGGCCAATTCACTCAGACTGTCCAGATTGGTTATATTATCCACCGTTCTCATACCTTTTTCATTTTGTCGTAAACCATTCATCTTCCAACTGATCAAACAGGTTGGCATACTGGATGTTCTGATATTTCTGAATCAAGGGATCGTCCATGAGTTCGGCGACGCTCCCGTAAACAGTTCCCTCGGCATCTACCACACCCTGCGAGGAAATGACCGGGTATTTCTCGTGCACTTCCTGCAACATCTGCACATAGGGCGGAAGGGGGAAATTGCCCCGCTCCAGGATCAGCCAGGGCAGGAAGTTGGCGCTGATGTCCGCATCATGCACCGTCTCGGTCTGATAATTGGTCCAGATGAAGAACTTGGTTTTGAAGTAATCCAGGTAATAAGCAACCGTAGTATAAATGTTCGCCTGCGCGTCTCCGTACAGCCCCGGCTGATGGTCGCCGAAGAAAATGATCATCGTCGGCACGTCGGAATCCCGATAGGTCTCAACCAATTGCCGCACGGCGTCGTCCGAGGCCTTGATAAGGGACAGATACACGCGGCCGCTCTCGGCCAGGTCAGAACCAAACTGCTGCACCGTCTCGTCCTCTTCCACATCAATAAAATGGTCATAGTCGGAATGGTTCTGCATGGTGACGTTGAACAGGAAGCGCGGAGCGTCCAGCGCTCTATCCACCTCCTCGATGTACAGATAATCCGCGATATCCGCCGGATGATTATGAAGAAAAGTCTCCTCCGTAAACGTGGGATAATCTTTAATACTATGAAAAGCATCGAAGCCCAGATGCGGATACACGATATTTCTGTTCCAGTTGCGGGCGTTGTTGGCGTGAAAGGCCTCGGTGTCATAGCCGCTGTCGCGGAAGTAGGAGGCGAGGGAAAACAGCGGCGCTGTCACATTTTCTGTATACGGATAGGCGCCGGTGCCGAGAAAGGCCAGCGTATTCCCGGTCAATGCTTCAAACTCGGTATTGCAGGTACCGCCGCCAAACACCGAGGCGTACAGCCTGCCTTCGACGGTGTTCTCGTCCAGACTGTCGATAAACGGCATCACGTCGATCTTGGGATCGAGACCCACGGTGCGCAGGTCGGAGAACGCCTCGTTCATGACCATGATGATGCGCTTCGGCTGGGTACCTGTAACCGACTGCGGCTCATACTCCTCGAGATAGCTGTTCACGAGCTCCCGCGAATAGGTCTCGGGCCTTGCCACATGGGCGCTGATGGCGCTGTTGACAAAGGTGAGAACAATGCCCTCGCGGTGAAAGCCCTCGAGTACCTTCGCGTCCCACTGGAACGAGTTCAGCCGTTCAAAGGCCGGGTTGTTCACACTGATCACCAGCATCACGACCGCCGCGGCCAGGGCAGCCCCCCGGCCGAGCAGCTTCTTTTTCAGCGGCGTGGTCTTTCGGTCTTTTTTCGTTTTATGATAAAGCAGAAGGATCGCGGCAATGTACAATACAACGACGACAATGCTCACGGCGATCTGCCAGTTGGGTCTGAGATCATAGCCGTCGGCAACCTCCATGGCCGTGCGGATCGCCCGAAGGTCAGACGGCATGACAGGCTTGCTGCGGAAGGAGATCACAAAGAAGTTGGCAGTATACCAGAACAGCGTAAACGCCGACACAGCCACCCCACCGATCCACGGCAGGGTGAGCGCGCCGAGGGCGAGACTGACCGCAAAGAGGATCAGCCAGTTCAACAGGAAGTCCGTATAGTTGACATAGGGAAAGCTGCCGCAGAACCAGGCGCCCAGGAGCAGCGCCGCCATCACGGCCGCGGCGTTCAGGGAGAGCAGCCGGATCGCCGGGAAGCGATCGGCCAGAAAAGAAAAGCCGAGGGAGAGGAGCAAGGAAACGGCAAGGATCAGCGCAAAGCAGACGGCCCAGACCCACAGAGGGATAAAGTCGAAGCCGCTCAGGTTCAGCGATCCGCCGAGTTCGGGATCCTCGAAACTCATGTGGACAAGCGGCGCTTCCGTTGAGGTGATCGCCTCAAACACCCTGTCCCTGTAGAACGGATGCGAAAGGCCGTTGGCGCTCAGATGCGTGACGATATGCCCGTAAACCGAGATATCGAACGAGAGAATATCCGCCGATTCCACGCCGTATACATACAGATTGATCTCGTTGACATTGAAGCGCAGATCTGTCAGGCGGAGGGTCTTCAGTTCAGATCCGAAATACGCGTCCCCCTTATAGAGGTAAGCAAAGCTCACATCTTGCGAGCTTAAATAGGTGGTACAGGTACCTTCCCCGACGATATTGTCGGTATAGATGATCGCATCAAAGCGCGGCGTCAGATAACCGAAAAAAAGAACCGTAAACACAAGCGGCAGTACTATAGGCAGATATCTGAGATTTCGGATGATGGATTTCATAAACAAGGTTCCTTTCATGGTCTTTCTGACAGTTTCGATCATCATATGTTGTTATTCTCCACGGTAAGGATAATTTGAAAATGAATTCCTATTAAAAAGGCTCTCCCCAAATACTGAGGAGAGCCCTTGTTTGTATTATGACTTAGATTCACAAAAACAAAGTTGCATTATGAATCAAAACCAAGCTAAATGGATTAGTTAATCGTGACTGTTCCGTCCTTCGTGATCTTAACCTGATAACTGCCAGAAGTGTGAGCCTTAACAGGATAGTAGCCATACTGGCTGCCGCCGGCAATTTTAATCTCCGTGCCAATCTGAGCAGTGGACGGGGAGCCTTTGGTCGTCTGCCACTTGTCAATTCTCTGATTGACAGAAATCGAAGCAGTGTGGGAGGCACCATCGCCGAGGTAAGCGGTGACGACTTCGGCATAAGCGGAGCGGATGTTGGCCAGGTCGGTGGCTTCGCGGGCTCTCTCGAGCTGGGTGGTGAAGATGGGAATAGCGATGGCGACGAGGACAGCGATGATCGCAACAACGATCAGCAGCTCGGCAAGGGTGAAGCCCTTGCGGTTGTTCATTTTCTTCATAGATGAACTTCCTTTCATAAACATAAATTTGGAACTTGAATTCCTTACTTACTTATACCAC
>ODAI011025844.1_pt1 | contig 10816 bp, 8 predicted proteins | sample 1539321 | NCBI WGS metagenome assembly ODAI01 (sample SAMN02144231, study PRJEB22623) | gut metagenome | biome: sheep rumen | host: Ovis aries | place: New Zealand | reverse complement strand
GAGTTAAACACTATAATGTTAATCTTAATTATACTTTAAACTCAAAAATAAAATCTCTTTTTTCTTTTCTTTTTTTTTAAACATTATTCATGAATTTATACTAAAAAATTATCAGGCTTATTCTATAGTATAAACATTAAATCTATTTTTGAAAAATATTTATGTAGTATGTCCATTAAGTACCATATGGAAATATTCAATTTCCACACTATTTTTAAAAGATTTAATTATCGGTCTCATTTTTTTTACAAAGTTAAATTAATCTTGTATTACAAATATTATAATTAGTTGAAATATAAGGAATAGATATTTATGGATTTGAGAGCAGGACGTTTTGATGGACAGATGACTGATGATGCGGCAGCATTTTCGTCAAGTATAGAATTTGATAAAAGACTTTTCAATGCAGATATAAAATGTAACAGGGCACACACCACAATGCTCATAGAACAGGAAATCATTCCGGCAGACTCCGGTAAAAAGATACTCTCTGCATTGGATAAGCTGGAAACTGAGGGATTGGGTGCACTTGATTTAAACCCTTCATTCGAAGACATCCACATGGCCCTTGAGGATTACGTTACAAAGGAAATCGGTTCTGAAGCAGGATTTATGCATACCGGTAAAAGTAGAAACGATCAGGTATGTACCGATGTAAGACTTACCTTAAAGTGGGAAATAGAAAACACCATAGAAAACATTAAGGCATTCATAGAAACCATAGTTGCAATGGCAAAGGAAAATACAGATACACTATTTATTGCATACACACACCTTCAGCACGCACAGCCGACAACATTTGCACATCATCTGATGGCATATGCCAATGAATTAAGAAGGGACTGTGAACGTTTAATGGACACATATAAGCGTGTTGACATGAATCCATTGGGTTCAGCTGCATTGACCACTACAGGTTTTCCAATAGACAGACAAAGAACAACAGAACTGCTTGGTTTTTCAAAAGCAATGGACAATTCCATAGACGGGGTTAGCAGCAGAGACTTTGCTGCTGAAACGGTATTTGATTATGCAATGCTTTCAACAACACTTGGAAAAATATCCGAGGAAATAGTGATATGGAGTACCTATGAGTTCAGGATGGTTGAATGTTCCAACCAGTACTCATCAACATCATCAATCATGCCACAAAAGAAAAATCCCGACATAGCCGAGCTGGCAAGAGGAAAAAGTACAATAGCATACGGGGAACTTATGACAATACTGTCTATGATTAAGGGTATTCCTCACAGTTACAACAGGGATTTACAGGAAGTTTCACCACACGTATGGAACGCAATAGACAACACAAACGACATTCTAAGAATTGTTCATGGAATGCTAAGCACAATCACTATAAACAAAGAAAGAACAAGGGAATTAGCCGGAGCAAACTTTGCCACAGCAACTGAACTTGCAGACATGATGGTTCGTGAAAAAAATCTTCCATTCAGGACTGCTCACCAGATAGTTGGTAGAATAGTATCTGAAGCCGTTGAAGATAATGTTTCACTTGATAAAATCGATAACGATTATGTTAACAGAGTAAGTGTTGAAATAACAGGTGAAAAACTTGATCTGGGTGATGATTTGGTACGTCAGGCACTTGACCCATCATTAAATGTAAAAAGCAGAACAGTTAAAGGGGGATGTGCTCCTAGTGCAGTAAATGAATCAATTGAAATCATGGAAAGTTTTTTAAATAATTAGTAATTATACATTAAAATAGTATTACAATGAAAATTTTATTTATTATTGGGTGATTTAAAAAATGTTTGAAGAAAAAGAAGATGTTTATTATGTAATAGCAATCGTTGTTGGAATTCTGGTAATAGTTTATCCAAATCTTGTTGCTTACATACTCGGATTATTCCTGATATTCTACGGAGCATTAATGATTATTAAATAGTTCTTATCAGTTCAAGAGCTTCACCTGGCTCGAGTATGCCGGCTCTTGTCTCTCTTAAAACCCTTTGGATCGAGAAAGGTCTGTACTGTGGATATTTCTTATGGACCTGAACGATTAGTGGACATCCATACCCCTTAACTTTTTTTACATCGTATTTTGTTATAATGTTTTTAACTTCAGTTTTCTCCATTCTCAACAATGCTGGAAGATTAATGCGAATTTTGTTGTTTTTTATAACTATTGATTGTGAACCTGTTGAGAGCAAATCACCGAAGATCATAACATCATAATCGTATTCTTCGAGCTTTTCTTCAATTTTTCCATGAATGCTTTTTGAACATCTTCCGCAGGGATGAATTTTACCCTTCAATGAATCATCAATTATCTCTGACATGTCACATTCAACGTACTCATGGGGTACGTTTATCCGGTTACACAGGTTGTTAATGTTTAAGCGAAACTGTTTGGGTAATATTATGGTTCCAGGATCAATTGTCATGGCCTTTACATTAAATCCCAGTGATTTTGCAAGAACAGTTGAAAAGCTGCTGTCCACACCACCGGATAATGCAACAACAACATTTGCATCGGCATAAGCCTCATGGTTCAGGTTATCATCTATGTATTGTTCAACAATCATACTGTTGTACGGTGCATCCATTTTCTCTTTAAGAAGTTTATAAAGGTTATTGAATGCTTCCCTATAGTTTTGGGGAATACGCTTTTCTTCCAGTAATTTTCCCGTGTGTTTTGTGGATAATTCCAACTGGTATTCCTTTAAAATTATGTCTGTATAGCTGATTACATGGATTGATTCCAGGGATAACTTTTCACGCAGTTTTCCAACAACCCATCCGCCTTTTCCTATGATGATTGATTTTTCAGGCCGGTCTGGTGTTATGATGGTCAGTTCATTGTCATTAAAGTAAATGTCCCTTATCTCCGGTTCAACAAAATCATGACCTATCTCTTCACGAATTTTAATTATCTCTTCAATGATTTCCTCTTTTGTGTACATTCAATCCCTCTCATATATTTTCAATCTGCAGTTCTTCCTGTTGTCATAGATACAGTGGTATCCCGTTATGTTTGTTGTGTTGCTTGTAGAATCTATGTAATATCTCGCTTTGACTGAATTTAACTTATCATTAAGGCTTTCGTTGTTAGCCTCCAATACCCGTGGTATTGTCGTGTAAACATACTTTTTCAGATACCAGCTAAATACCACTCCCCTGTCTGAGGACAGGTTATGATTCATGTAGTTTGCATCATATTCCTCAAGCCATGCGGCGGCCGCCTTTTCTTCGTGTGTATGTTGGTTTTCCTGTGTTATTGAGGATATGTAACCTGCATTAATCGGAATCATAAGAATCAACACAATCAGCAATGCAATTATGATTTTTTTCCTTTCCTTAAGAATGTATTGTATTGATGCTGATAGAAGGTATGCAAATGGCACCATGATAGGAATAATGTAACGGTCAACTTTTACCGGATGATAAGAATGCATTATAATGTAAATTCCCATCCATAAAATCATAACATAATCCATCTGATTATCTTTATCTGGAATCCATTTATAATATAAAAGCATTATGATGAAAAACAGTGCTTCCGTAAACATATAAGATATATGAGTATATGAAATTATCATGAAAAATGATAACATAACAATTCCAAGCACTTTCAAAATTTCATTATTCATCTTATTATCATGCTTCACAAGCCCTGACAAAAATTTTAAAATATACAATCCGACCAGCAGGATAAACACGTATGATAACAACGTCGGGGAATTATCACTGGTTGAAAGACTGCTGAAATACCACCCGGATACGCCGAATGATGTCAAGTACTCAGGCAGGTTCTGGAAGTAATAAAATGGATTTAACTCATAACCCACATTGACACTGCTTACCTGGCTGCTGCTGGAAACCTCCAGAAACTGGCTGATAAATGGAATGTTTCCCATAAAGGCAAGGTAAATGGCGCTTATGATTATTCCGGCAACCACCACATAACCAACAAAGGTCAACAGATTTCTACGTGTTAACTGTTTTTTAAAATCATTAAAGTTAATGAGAATATAATATGCCATCACAATTAAAATAAAACCTTCGGTAAACCTGGTGAAAAATGCCAGCACAAAAAATAAAAATGCAGGATAATAATATTTAAAATCCCTCTTCAATCCCCAGATGGTAAACAGCAAAGCCCATACACCAAAACAAAGGGCAGGAACATCTGTGGCACCAGTCAAGGCCCATGTAACAATCAATGAAAACATTGAAAAAATCAAGGAAGCAAGTAATGATACTTCCGAATCAAATCTTTCGTTAAACAACAGGTATGTTCCAATGATTAAAAATACAAAAAGAACTCCTGAAACAACAAAGAGGGATGTTTCACTAATAAAACCCATAGTGAATGGTATGGCAGTCAAAAGGGACAGGACAGGGGGAACGCTTAACTGACTGCCTATGTTATGTCCTGAAAAAAGCATGGCATTTCCCAGATATATGAATATGTCCCAATAACTAATGCTGCGAATAATCTGGGAACATAACAAAATAGCAGTATAAATAAACATAACTGCTGTAAGCAATACCAAATATTTATTATTCGTTAAATTCCCCTTCAAATCAAACATTTTCATCACTAATATCTTTTAAATTTATCAATATCCTCTTTAAGATCTCTCTTATATCCATCCGTATAAATATAATCATGTCCATACTCATCAAAGTACTTGTTTTTGTAGATCTCAACAGTATCAAATCCTTCCAGCTTAATCATTCCTGGATAATCCACCTTCAAGGCACTGGTTGCATCTATATAATAACAACCCGCCATATGAGTATCGTTTAAGGTCAAAATCTCCTCCGAGAATTTCCATTGATACTCCACATCAGTAGTGTTTGGAACACCACGTTGACAGTAAATATTCAAATACCATGATACGGCCGGCCAATTATCGGAATAACATAGTGTAGAGTTGTTTACATGTTCATGTTCAGCTAACCATTTACATGCATCACCTATGTCCTCGTAGTCATTATCCGTTGGAAGCACGCTGACAAAGAACAGAGTGTTTGCAAGAAGTCCCAATATTATTACAACCGAAAGAATCCTTGACAGAGGAATATTCCTTATCAAAGCCAGACTATCCACTTTATCAAACACCCAATCCAATGCATATGTAATGAAGTATGCAAAAAACGGCAGAACTGTTATGAAGTAACGGTCGTTTTTAGTAAACAATATGGACTGAAATACCAGATAAATTACAAGCAGCGATATCATCAACAGCTCATAATCCAGATCCTTGATTTCATAGTCTTTTAATGTAATCCAGATAATGTAGAGTGATGCCAAAAACATCACTATGCTAATAATGTAGGATACATCTCCCAGACTAATCAGGAACTCTATCATAATTATTAAACTTACAATCAACAGTAACCATGATTTATTGGAAAAATCCAAATTGTTATCCTTCACACTTCTGGCAACTTTATAAAACAACACTACAAATGCCAATGCAAATAATGCAATGTAAACGTATGAAAATATTGAAGGTATGTTGCCCATAGGATTTACAATTGCATTGAATGTTTCAACGTAGGGAACGTTACTGATTAAATAGTTGGGAATGTGTTTAATGTAATACCAGCTGTCCGGCAAAAATCCTGAATCCATTACCACAGTATTTGAAACCGTTCCACTAAACTGTCCAAGAAACGGAAACGGCGTTCCCAAATGCAGGTTGAACTGGTATAAAAACCAGCTGATACTGACAACACCGAGTATTCCACCTATAATGATATGTTTGATTTCCTTTAAATCAATCCTGTTTACAAGCCAGTAAAATGCTATTGAAAAAATCATGACTCCCGCAGTATACCTTGAGAGAAATGCGTATGCTGCAATAGGTAGTGCAATATAATATATTCGATTATCATAGCGGTGGGCCAGAAGTATCAGATATATTGTAAGAATCGTTCCGGTAACTCCTATGATATCGTTTCCACCAATAGCAACCCATGAATAAAGCAGGGTAAACGTTGCATAGACAACACTTCCAACAAGACTTGTATTGTGATTGAACTTAAGTCTAAGTAAGAGGTAGAATGTTATGACTCCTATTATGTAGAATACAACGTCGATGTTAAATATTGCTTCTTGATATGGATGTCCGGCAAGAAGAAACATCTTTGAAAGAATCATAGGTAATACCGGTGAAATGCTCGGAACATCACCCCAACCCATCTTAGCAAAGTTTCTTCCGTTTTCTAAGTAAAGGTAGGTGTCCCAGTTTCCAATTCCTATATCATATTGTGCCATTAATTTGGGAACTGAAATAATTAATAGAAATATGCTAAGAAATGCAATGAAAATCAGATCCTTTTTGTTGGCAGTGATAAAATTTTTTACAGAATTAAGCAATGGAGTATCTCCTATCAAAATAATTTTTTTCATTATATATACTTTAATTTGTAATTAATAAAAAATATACTTAAAGTTTAGTTAAATAAATGAAAAATGAAATAAAATGTAATAAGTTTAGGGAATTTATTAAAAAATAAAAAAAAATAGTCCTGGTTAAATAATTAAATACGTTGTCATAAATGAAAATTTAACCAATACATAAATATAATATTTGTTTTTAAATTTTTCTTGTTATAATCCTATCTGACTAGAATTTTAATTTTATTGCTAATTGAACATCTGAAGCTTTCACTGTTTTTCTTCCTGAATGAGTTGCAATTTTTACAGCTTCTTCAGCAATTGCTTCACCTTGTTCGGTTAGAATTGCGGATAATTCAATTTTTGCATCTTTTGTTGCTCGAGGAGCACCACCATTTGATAAAATTCTGCCTATAGGTGCTATTGGTAAAGTTTCCATATTATCACTCCTATACAAATTAGTATATTTTTGTAGTATTTATAAGTATTGTTTTTTACATCACAAATCTATTTACTTTGTATTGGATTTTTTAAGACTTCATTAAATGTTATGAAAATAAAAGTCACTTATTAATTAGTTTTAAAACGATAGGCTAATTTATCTTAATTTTTTTTTAAATCATTAATTGAGATTTTTTAACAAAACATATTAACATAACTTATGTTTACTTTAACCATATTTTGAAATACAATTATACCGTTAATTATACAATTTTTAAGGCGGAAATAATTATTTTCATTTTTTGATTATGCTCTTATAGAAAAAAGACTCTACTATTTTATAACATTAATTTAACTAGAATTTATAAGTGTAATAATATTAAAAAAATTTTTAAATTAAAAATTCTGATATAACTATTAAATCCATTGTTAGATTAAAGAATGGATTTTTTTTATAATATTTTTCTCAATACGTATTACATAAAATGAAATATGATGGTAATATTTTATTATTCCTTTAAAAAATATGAAAATTTAATATAATAATAAATTTTTTTTTCAAATAAATTATTATTTTCACTTTTTTTCTGTTAAATCTTCATTCAACATTTAAATAATAAAATATAATTAAAACATAAAACATATTATTTAATGATAAATGATTGTAGTCAACAATACTTTTTCATACCAATAAAAAAGATACTGTTAAGGGGAGTGTATTTTTTTGTCAAGAATAGCAATACTCGAAAAAGATAAATGTCAACCAAAAAAATGTAATTACACCTGTATAGAATACTGTCCGGGAGTAAGAATGGAAGAAGACACAATAATAATCGGAGAAGATAAAAAACCAATAATCTCCGAAGAACTGTGTTCAGGATGTGGAATATGTGTAAACAGATGTGTATTCAATGCAATAAACATAATAAACCTGCCGGAAATACTGCAGGAAGAACCGATACACAGGTACGGACAGAACTCATTTGAACTATTTGGTATGCCTACAATAGAAGAAGGATCAGTTGTAGGACTGCTTGGACCAAACGGTATAGGAAAATCCACAATACTAAACATACTCTCTGGACAAATAGTGCCGAACTTTGGAAAATACAATCAACTGGGCTCATGGGATGAAGTCATAGAATACTTCAGAGGATCACAACTTCAAAACTACTTCAAAAAACTAAGCAACAACGAGGTAAAAATAGCATATAAACCTCAGATGGTGGATCAACTGCCAAAAGTAGTCAAAGGAAAGGTATCAGAACTTCTTGAAGGAGTTGATGAAAGAAACAAGATGGATGAGGTAGTTGAAAAACTTGAACTTCAAAACACACTCAACAGAAAACTCGGAAAACTTTCCGGTGGAGAACTCCAAAGAATAGCAATAGCTGCAACAGTACTGAGGGATGCAAACTTTTACTACATAGACGAACCAACATCCTGGCTTGATGTTAAACAAAGACTTAATACTGTGGAAGTAATCAGGGATTTGACAGAAGAAAAAAGAAACGTACTTGTAATAGAACACGACCTTGCAACACTGGATGCTATGAGTGACTATGTGCACGTAATGTATGGTGAAGAAGGAGCATATGGTGTGGTTTCAAAACTCAGGGGAGTACGTGTAGGAATTAACGCATACATAAACGGATTCTTAAACGAGGAAAACATAAGAATAAGAAAACAACCTATTGAATTCGAAATAAGGCCTCCAAGTGACCTGATAGAATCTGAAACAATAACAACATACACAGACTTCCATAAAAAATATGACAATTTTGAACTGGTTGTTGATGAAGGTGAAATAAAACAAAGCCAGGTCATCACAGCATTCGGACCAAACGGTATAGGAAAAACAACATATGCAAAAATACTTGCAGGAGTAACCGAACCGGATTCAGGGGAAGTGGAAGAAGAAATAAAAATAGCATACAAACCGCAGTACATCCTCTCAGATTTTGAAGGAAGCGTACAGGACTTCCTGTATACACATGCGAAAGGCTATGGAACAAACGTTTTCAAAACCGACATTTCAAAACCATTTGACCTTGACAAAATACTTGAAAAACAGGTAAACAAACTCTCAGGTGGGGAACTGCAAAGACTTGCAACGGCAGTAACACTCTCCCAGGAAGCAGATTTATATGTACTGGACGAACCAACTGCATTCCTTGATGTTGAACAAAGACTGAAAATAGCAAAAGCAATAAAACATGTGATTGTAAGGGATGATACATCAGCTCTTATTATAGACCACGATATAGTGTTCATAGACTACATCTCAGACCGTGCAATGGTATTCTATGGTGAAGCCGGAAAAACAGGTCATGCAACTGCACCAATAAATCTCAGGGATGCAATGAACAAATTCCTTGCCGATGTGAAAATCACGTTCAGAAGAGACAAGGAAACAAACAGACCAAGGGTAAACAAACTTGAAAGTTACCTTGACAGAGAACAGAAAGAAAAAGGAGAATATTACTACCTTGAAGAATAAATAAAATATACAAATGAAGGTGATGCTAATGCATGTAATGATAGTACCGACAATGGGTTGTCCGGCAAACTGCAGCTATTGCTGGAATTCGGAAACAGTATCCCACGTAATGACAAATGAATGCATGGATGAAATCGTTGAATGGTTAAAGGACTTCAAACAGGAACCTGTAACATTCACTTTCCATGGTGGAGAACCATTACTGGCTGGATATGATTTCTATGAACATGCATTGGACAAGCTCTCAACACATTTATCACACCTGTACCCTGCATATGCCATTCAAACAAACCTCTGGCTAATGGACGAGAAGTTAGCAAAACTATTCAAGAAATATGAAATACCTGTGGGAAGCAGTCTGGATGGTCCAAAGGAATTGAATGACAAGCAAAGAGGAATAGGATACTATGATAAAACATTGGAAGGCTACAGGATTGCCCGTAAACACGGACTAAACGTAAGCTTCATAAGCACTTTCACAAACTATTCCATCAAACACAAGGAAGAAATATTTGAATTCTTCAAGGAAAACTCTCTAAATCTTAAGATTCATCCTGCACTCCCCTCAATAAAAGATGATAATGGTGATGAATTCGCACTTGACCCAAAAGATTACGGGGAATTGATGCTATACCTGCTGGATGAGTATCTTGACCTTGCAGACCAGATAGAACTCAAAAACCTTGACCACCTCTGTAAGGCTGTGTTCATGAAAAAAGGATTCGTATGCACATACGTCGATTGTATGGACAGCACCTTTGCAATAGGGCCTGAAGGAAAGATATATCCATGTTACCGCTTTGTTGACATGCCAGAGTATGAAATAGGACATGTAAAGGACAAGCCTACATATGAACAACTTATGAATACAAAGGCTGAAAAGCTGCTGCAGGAATATAAGGAGTTTGTGGATGAAGACTGCCGTGACTGCAAACATATAGATTACTGTCGTGGAGGATGCCCCTACAATGCACTGGCAGTAAGCGACAACAAGGTCAAAAATGTTGATCCACACTGTGAAGCATACAAAATGATTTTCGACAAAATAGATGAACTGATGAATCAGAAACTTGGATTCGCATTCGAAGAACTTGATGATACTGTTGAAAAGGACTTTAACTTCACATTAAACGTGGGATTTGAAAACATGCCCAAAGAGGGTAAAAAATTCACGGTAATGGACATAGCCCTAAAATAATTTAATCAAATTATTCTCTTTTTTTTTAATACATCAATTAGCTTATCTTTAATTTCATTTATTTAATAAAGCTAATTTTCCTTTAACAATCAGATATGATCTTAATAGTGTTGATAATGTTCAATCAAGGGGTTGTATATATTATACTTAAAATATTTTTTTTTCTAAAAACAATTTTTTCAATTTTACTAATAAAAAAATTGTCTAAATAGGGATTTATTTCAAAAAAAAGGTTTTTTGAATAGTCAGAAACTATTCTTTTCTTTTACAACAGGTAATGGGATTGGTACATCTGCAACTT
>ODAI013048019.1_pt1 | contig 10817 bp, 11 predicted proteins | sample 1539321 | NCBI WGS metagenome assembly ODAI01 (sample SAMN02144231, study PRJEB22623) | gut metagenome | biome: sheep rumen | host: Ovis aries | place: New Zealand | reverse complement strand
GCTGTCGCCGTTCCAATTGCCTTTAGTGCCGTGTAAAGAATAAGCTGCGGCGCGTCCCCCTGTTCAAACTGCTGCAATATAGCTGCCTTTAGTTTCTCAACGGCCTGCTGCCGTTCCTGCTGGTCTCTGTATGTCTGCGCGGTGTCCCGGATCGCTTGCGCCTCCTGCTGTGGGGCCTGTATGTCCGGGTTCTGCTGCGCATAGTCAAATAGCCCATAATCCATTATCGCACCCCCTTTACAGCTTTACAGGGCCGTCTGTTTCGCCTGCGTCTAAATCCAAATTATGCAGATCATAGTCGTTAAAATCTGCGCCCGTGTCCTCCGTGAAAAGGTCGGCCGCTGGGTAGTAGTTAAACCCGCAGCAGTATGAAGAAATGCCGTAACGGTTTTTGAGGCAAACTAATTCTATTTTGCGCGGGTTCGCTGCCTTTGCCTTTTTGACGGTCTCCCGCTTTTTCTTTATATCCTTTTCTTTGTCAAATATCGGATCGTTTAAGCACTGTAATTGCAGGCCCCAAACAACGTCTGCCGTGTACTCAATGCCGCCGCTTTCCTTTAGTGATTCAAAATCAATAGGCTGCATATAATTTGCCCGGTTTACGGATGATATGAGGATAACAGGGACATCTAAATCTCGGCTGATCCTCTTTAACTCTGTTACGTTGTGATCTACTATCTGCCGTGTTTCGGTCATTTTGCGGCCCGTTTCCGGGTCTTTGTCTGCTGCTATTACCTGCAAATAGTCGACGACAACAACGGGCCTGTTGCCGGTCTCTGCGGCCTTATTCCGGGCCATATATCCCTGTACATAGTCCCCGATAAAAGAAACCGTGCAGGCAAAATTTCCCTCGATAACAGAAAACCTGTCTGCCACTGCCTCCGTATATTCCCGCGTCGCGTCTATAACCTGCTGCGGCAGGTATCCTTTGCGGATCGCAAGGGACGTAACGGCCGTCGCAAGGTCTTTTTTAGCTGTCCAGCGGGCTATGCTCTTTGTTACCAATTCCAGCCTGCTTTGCTCCAAACTGAAAAATAGAACGTCGTTCCCGGCAGCTGCTATATTGTCGGCCATTTGGTGTGTAAAGGTCGTTTTCCCCAATGAGGAAATGGCCGCTATAACATACAGGCCCGGATACAAGCCGCCGGCCTCCCGGTCTAGGTTGCTAAAACCTGTCTTTATCTCATTTTTGAAACGGGCAAGGTCATTGCCCATTGAATGTTTAATATAATATGCGACGTTATCGGGTTTCGCGCCCCGTTCTACCTCCTGCCGCATTATGTCAAAACCATTTATAACGGCCTTTGTAAATGCTGATCGGTCGCCCGTCAATGCGTCGTTAGCGTCGTGGTAGTCCCCGGAAACGTTGTAAACAATGGAATAATAGCCCAATGCCCGCAAATCGTCGCGCAGCTTTTGCGCCGTGGCCTGCGTGTTCGCGTTTGTCTTTGGATCGGGGTCATTATCCGGGCAGATTATGAAACGCTGTACTGTTTCCGGGGGCCTTTTCCGCAGCTGATCTATTAGCAGCTGCCCGTTGTTCTTACTGTTTAGGGCTATTGCCGCCGCCCCTGCCTCTATAATGGAAAGTGCGTCAAATGCACCCTCTACAACAAATATTGTTGTCGCTCCCTTTCGGTACAACTCTTTCCCGTTAAATATTCCGGGCTTGCCTCCCTTTACATTCAGCTTTTGAAACCCTTTAGGGGTGGCCCCGTCAATGCTGCGGCCGACGTAATGTGTATTGCTGGTCGGGATGATAATGCGCGGGGCCGGGTGTGGTCTGATTTCGTCCCCCATTGCGCCGGGTGCGTTTGCCGGGTCTGCCTGTGGATCATAGCCTAAAAAACAATCGGCAGCGGTTCTTGTGCTGATCCCCCGCGCCTGTAAATAAGATGCTGCTGCGGGGTCGTTTATCCTCTCCCGGCACTGCCTGTAATATTCTGTATAATCGGCTGCCGGGGCCGCTCCTGCGCCCTCCTGCGGGCCTTTTGCGCCTGTTATAGTAGAATCCTGGTTTTCCCCTTTATCGGGCCTCTGCGGGCCATTTACAGGGGCGTTAAAATCTGCTGCCGGGTCGTGCCGGTCTATTTCAATGCCCAATTCGGCAGCGGCCGTTTGCATGGCTGCGTTAAAATCGCAATTATTCACCTGCTGCAATAAATCCAAAATGTCCCCGGAGAAACCGCAGCCAAAACATTTTAGCGCGCCGCGTCTCTTACTCTGCGGGTTGATCGTCAGCCCGTCGCCGTGGCTCCCGTGGCCGCAGATCGGGCAAACATAGCTTGCCCTGCCGTTTACGTTCTGCTGTGCTGTGTGCGTGATCCCCTGCAATATGGCCTCCCAATTGTCGCGGATTTCCTTCCGTGCTGTGTCTCTGTCCATGAATAACTTGTTTTCCTCTCTGCCCGGGCGTGTGCTATACTGACATTGCCGGGCGGCCCTGTCAGCTGTTCGGTTCTGTGTGCGGGTGGCTGCGTCGTGCTGGTAGTGCGTGGCCGCCCTTTTTATGTGCCTATAAAGAGAAACCCCCGCCCCTGTGATCCCGGCAGGGTTTCCCTTTTTGGGGTCTGAAATTCCGGAATACAACCCCTGCAATCTGTTTGCTGTTCGGGGGTATATCGGCGCAGGGCCGGCAGGGGTCGTTTCTATGTACTCCCGGGGGCCTCCCCCAATACCTGCAAATTACTCAAACTTGCCGCGTTTTGCTGGTAGTTATCGACAGTTTGTTGTAATGTCAGCAGATCGGGCTCTGCATCGCGCGGGGACGCGCTAAAAATACCCTGCTGCGGCCGGTCTATGCGGGCCGGGCCCGTTTAGTTATAAAGGGGGCTGCGCGCGAATGTTTGCGCCTGTCGCCGTCTGCCGTCGGTTCCCCGCTGCCTGCGGCTGCTTTTCTATGGCGGGGGCCTCCCGGATCGTCTGCAATTTTCGGCAGATTTCCGATAAGGGAAAAGGGCTGCGGTCGTTTGGTATAGGCTAATGGCGCAGGCCGTCGCCGTCAAGGTCGACGGTCGAGCAGAATTAATCATTATATGATTATATTAGCTAAAGTAGGCACCCCCGAAAAACGCGATATTTAAAGGGAAAACTCTGATTCGCGCTAACCTCCAGCCCCAATAAACTAACCTCCAGCCCCAATAAACTATTAAGCGTCGTCGGGGTCGATTCTGCGCCAATTTATATAAATTTCTCCGTCCAATGTGCTTTTGGTAGGCGGCACAAATTCCCTCCTGCCGCCCTTTTCTTTAGTGGGTGAAAACTCTATAAATTCAAAATGTTTCAACGCGTCGCACTTGTCCGGGGTCATTATCAGAGTATAGGCCCGCGCGATTTTTCGGAGTGCGCTGTTATAGTGTGCCGTCTTGTTAATCTTTTTCCCGTCTGCCTCTTTGGGCTGGTTCTCTATTTCAACTAACCGTTCGCGCAGTCTAGGACAGTTATTAATAAGCGTCCTGTATTTGATTTTTGTCTTGTGTGCGCCCTTGCCTGCATTTAGCAGTACGTTGGTTATGAACGTCGCTATTTCTAGCACTGTATCATCTTCTTTATAGGCTGATCGTTTAAATAGTGTGTTCAATTCCAGCGGTTTAAGGTCAGCCTTTAAGGGCTTTTTGCCGTCAGCAATGCGCTGTTCCTTGCCCTTTTTCCTCTCTGCAAATGCGGTCTGCGTTGCTTTCCATAGCTGGAATAAATACGGGCTGCGTATTGTCATTGTGTCGCTCTCTATGTCGTAGCCCTCATAGTTCAAAACGCTGTACCTGCTGCCGTCGGGTGTGGTTCCCACAAATAACAGCAGCGGTTTTAGCTGTTCCTCTAGGTAAAGCGCGCCGGCAGTTTTTCTGTTTCTTGTGTATCTGTCTAATTCAATCTGCTGCGGGTCTAATTCAATCTGCTGCGGGTCGCCGTGTATTCTTGCGTCTACCTCCAGCTGATCTAATACCCCTTTGACATAAAAGCGGATCGCACCCCCGGAAACTAAATATTCCCGGTAATTTTCAACGGAATTAGCCGTGATCGCGTTTAATAACATAAATGCCTTGTATGAAATGTTCGCAGCCGTCAGCGGCAGTATATCGCCCTCCTCTAGCTTGATCTTTTCTACCCGGCCGGTTTTCTTGTTTATCGCGTCCGGGGCAAGTTTCCCCATTTGTGAGATTCTTCCGGGCGCAAATGCGTTCCATAGTGTCTTTTCGGAAAATACCGGCAGCGTCCCGTCGTTTCGCAATTCCATAATTGCGCCTTTGCCCTCTGCATTTTCCCGTGTCTGCCGCCGCAATGCGCGCCCTGCATTTTGGGCTGCTATGGTGTCGTCCTGTTCCTTTGCTGCCCGTGCTGCGGTCACTGCCTGCATTAACAGGGATTCTTCCGAAAACAGGCCGTCGTCTGTCTCCTCTGCCTCGTCTATGAGTTCTTCTATTGTCTTGCCACTGTATTGCGGGTTCTTTAGTTCTTCCTCAATGTACGGGGCAAGGTCTCCCTGCATTTCGTTAAATAGCGCAAATTTGGGGTTGCTTTTCAACAGTTCTGTTAGTTCGTCTAGCATTACCCCGTATTTTGAATACAGTTCGCCAAAATTTATTGTACCCATTAGTCCCCGGATTGCCTCCTGCGTTTCCAGTATCTTCTCCCCTATTCCCTGCGCAGTCATTAATACCGGGGCTATTGCGTCCTGTACTCCCTTAATGTCTGCCATAATTGGCTGCATTTTCGCCGCAATGTTGTTTGTTACGCGGTTCATGCTCTTCACTGCCTCTTGAAATTCGGGCGGCAGTATAGGCTCATTTACAATCTTTTCCAGTTCGTCCCGCTGCGGGTCGTCCTGCGGCAGATCGTCCAACATTCTGCGGGCCTTTTCTCTAATGGCCGGCGACAGATCGCGCTGCAAAGCAAGTGCTAGCAGGTCGGGCATTTCCCCGTCCCATTTCTCTGCTAGTTCGTCCCATTCTGCGGCGCGTGTCGGATCGCTAAATAGTTCTGCTGCTGCTGCGTCTGTCAGCTGCCGGTATAGGTCGCCCATTGGCCCCCGGTTGCACTCCTGCAATATGTGCAGGGCCTCCCGTTCGTCCAGCTGTCCCGGATCGCGCCCGGACAGATTGGCAGCAGCCTTTATAAATACGTCTGTGTGCATGGCCTGCCCTCTCTTTTAAAGGCTGTCAATAAACTCCTGTGCCTTTGCGTATAAATCGCCGTGTTCCTCCCGGTGTTCGGCAATGATCTTGTTTACAAATTCGGTTAAATTCTCACCCCTAACGCGGGACATAATCTCAATATAACGATAATTCGACGGGGAAAACGCAAGGTTAATGCGTGGCAGCTTTACACCCTTTTTGCCGGTCGTGCGCATGGTCTCTGCAATCTCTGCCGCCTCTTGTTCGCTGTACTCTTTGCGGGGTTTCCGTTTCCCTTGTTCAACGGTCGCCTGTGCTATTACGCTGTCCACCTGTGTAAAGTCTTTCCTTGCCATTTCTTAAACCTCCTGTGCATCGTGTGCTATATTGATTAAATATTTGTTGTCCGTTATGTAGTTGAATACGTCCATATAGTCGGCAGCAGGTTTGCATTTTGGCGCGTACTGGTAAAGACTTTGCTGCAATGCTGCTGCCTCTCTCACTGCCACTGCGCCCCGGATCGTCCCCAAATAGGGCACTCCCATTTTAGCGGCACTATTGATAATTGTCTTTTGCATCTGCCGGGAGATAATGCTGCGCCCGTCGTACTGTGTGAAAACAATTCCCAATATTTGCAGGTCGTCGTTGCTTTGCTGTATCTGCTGCGCCGTGGCTGCCATTTGGTAAAGACTTTGCAGGTTATATGCGTCAGCCTGTAAAGGAATGATTAACCCGTCCGCTGCCATTAGCGCATTGTATTGCAGTTCGCCGGCCGTCGGCGGGGTGTCTATTATGATTAGGTCGTACAGTTCCCGGACGGGCCGCAATGCCTCCCGCAGCCGTCGGGCTGATCCTGTCCCGCTTGTGATCGTGGCAAGGTCTCTATCTGCTGGTATTATGTCCAGCCCTTGCGCCGTCGTGTGGATACATTCGGCAGCAGGTCGCCCCATTAACAAATTGTAGGCTGTGCCGGTCTCTGCTGCGGGGTTCGCACCTAATGCAAAACTGAAATTGCCCTGCGGGTCTAGGTCTATAGCCAAAACCTGTAACCCGCGTGCAACGGCAGCCTGTGCAAGTATTGCCGCCGTCGTCGTTTTGCCGGTGCCTCCCTTTTGGATTGCAACGGTAATTACTTTCATTTTTCGCGTCTCCCTCTCTTTTAGGTCTTTTTTGTCGTGAAAATATAAGATCTTCTCCCGGATCGCACCCGGGAAAACCATATTTTTATGTCTATTTTGACATTTCTGTTATTTCTCTTGTGTCTGCGCGTTCTCTTGTGCAGCCTTTGCCCTAAATTCATTTAGCGCGGCTATGTCTTTTTTTCGGAGATATACGCCTGCTGCCTCTTTTGCCAAATAGTCCGCAATTTCATTTCCCTCTATGCCTGTATGCCCTTTTACATGGTGAAAATGGATAGTAACAAATGATTGCATTAAATCTGCGGTTTGCTGGTAGTATTTGGCCAATGGTGTGACTGCTGTCCAGTTTCCGCAGGCCCATTGTTCTATACCGGCAAAATCAAAAAACAGGTTCAACTCTTTGATCTGCAATCGTTGGGCTTTAAACATTACCTGCAAGGCCCCTATAACCTCCCCTGCAATATTCCTGTCTTGCCTGTATTTCGGGTCGTTGCCGGTTCCCTGTATTATGTGGTACCTCTTGCCGGTAAAGATAAACCCCCCGTAACTATACAGGCCCCTTTTGACACTAAAAGAGCCGTCGATATACGCAAATGGCAGGCCCTCTTTTATTGGCTGATCGGCTGGGGCTGTCGTCAGATACTCCTGCGCGGCCTCTAATGTTTCAAATGACTTGAAAACGGCCCCGCTGTATCCCTGCGTCTGTTCGCGGCACTCTGTCCAGCTGTTATATATTCCGGGATTTTTCCCTTGTTTCACTGCGTAATATTTCGTCGTGGTGCCTCCTGTTTCTCTTTTAATGGTGTGTATTATGCACAACAGATTTATGACAATTTCTAATTCAGCTATTCAATGTTTGTTGAATTAGAACGTCCACACCCTTTAAGCAAATACCCTGTCAGTTATTCCCCGCAGCCGCAGCCGGTACCCGTTCCCGGGGCTGTTATGTGATCCCCCGGGGGTGTCTCCCGGTCATGTACCCCCCGGGTAAAAAATTTCGGGGGGAAAAACTACTGTGCGGGCCTTTAGTGTAGCGCAGGGGCTATGCCTCAAGAATTTAACTCCCCCTTACCCTGCTATTGCAGATGCAATGCCGGTTAATTGTGCAAGCTGGGCCGGGGTCATTCTTTGCAGCAGGGTTTCCAGCTGCGCCCGGTCGTCGCCTCCTGTGATCCCGTGGTAAAGGTTGTAAAGGTCTTGTGCAGCTTGTGCCTCTTGTTTCTCTGTGTCTATGTGCAGGTAAATTTCTGTTGTTACCGGGCTTGCGTGTCTCATATATTTCTGTGTGGTGTAAAGATTCCCTGTAATCTCTTGTACATTAGTTCCTGCTGTGTGTCGCAGGGTGTGCGCCGTGATCCTGTCAGAATCAAAACCGGCCTGCTGCATTGCCTGCTTTAGCATCTTTGAAATAGTGGTTTCTGCAATGCGCTTGCCCCCGGATCGGTTGCCGGTAGAAACAAATAGCGGGCTGTTTGCCGTGGGCCTGTCCCTCCTGCTGTCCAAATAGTCCCGGATCGCGTCATATACTTCCGGGGCAAGGGGCTTTTTAGCGTCGGCCTCTGTGTGGCCTTTGCCCCAAACATACAGGACGGCCCGGCCGTTCCTTACTTCCAAATCCCGGACGTTTGCCCGGCTGATCTCAATAGTTCGCAGCCCTGCATTTACTGCTAGGGTATACATAGCAAATAACCGCTTGCCCTGTTCGGTCGCCCTGCTGATCCTGCCGGCAGTGTCTTTGCTGTGGGCCTCTGCTGCCTCTACCTTTGCGCCTGCTGCTGCCTCTATGCTCTGTTCAATCGTCAGAACGTCGGCAGCTGTAAGCGCGTCTTTGCGGTGTACGTCGTGCCGTATTTTGGGCGCGTGTACATTCGCCGCAATATTCGGGTAGTATCCATTTGCAGCTGTCCAGCTGAAAAACTGCCGTACAGATTGCAGATAGATTTTAACGGTCGTGGGCTTGCAGGTGATCGTGTAACGCCTGCCCGCGCTGTCTGTCCTGTATGTCCAGCCGGTCGCCGGGTCGTACTGTATGGCCTCATGCTCTGCGGCTAAATAATCCCGGTAGGAAATAATGTCCTGCCTCTGTGGGCTGGTTATCGTCTTATAGGCAAGGTATGCGGCAAACTGTCGCAGGTTCGTGATATATGTCTTTGTCGTCCGTTCGCCCCTGTCGATATAGGTTATAAATTCCTCAAACAATGACGGGCGCAGGTCGTTTGCCGGTATGATCGCAGCCGCGTTGCTGGTAGTTGTGATTGCGTTCATTTTCTGCCCTCCTGTGTGTCGTGTCCTGTTTCTATTTCTATTATATGAGATAGCAATGGAAAACTCAACAAAAACAACGTTCTAATAATTCTCTTGTGCATCGTGTGCATAATATCGGCAGCGGGTGTTATGCTTTCGCCGGTAAAATAAGGGCTTGCCCTCTATCCCCTTTATTTGCCATTTTGCGGCGTTTGGGGGTGCCTGTGGGTATTTGTTCGGGCAGGGTGTTAAAACGTCGTCTGCGGGCCTCCTGCAAGGTCACTTTTTACCGGGTGCCGTGTGTTTTTCTGTGCAGTAAATGGCAGCGGGATTGCCGGGCCGGGCCTGCCGGGTAGTAGCCCCCCCGTGTTCTCATTTCGGGACAATGACAAATTGCGCCCGCGCAACTCTGCCGCCTCTAAAATCTCCCTGTGTGTAAATAGGTGCTGGGACAGCTGGGCGCGCCTGTGGGGGTGCCCGGGGGTGGCTCCCCTGCCCCTCTAGGAAATAACTCTGCCTGTAAATTGCACTGTAATTGCACTGTGATTGCACAAAAATAAGGGCCTGCCCGCTGTGGGCCTGCCCTCTGATCCTGTATACCCGTTTACGCGTAAAGGGGGAAATATTTCCGCAGTCAAGGCCGCCCCTTCCGTTCGCCCCTTTGTGCAGATCGCGAAAAATCAAAGCGGGGGGCCTGCTGATCAAAAAATTGAAAACCTGTCGTTTTCCTGCTGTATCAATACGCTGGTTTCGTCCATTTGCAAACGCTGCGCAAACTTCCCGGCGTTGTTTAGGATCGTCTGCGCCGCCTGCAAGCGTACTGCCGCGTTATTGTCCGGGTCTTGCATTACTTCTACAACGGTATCTATTGCAGCCTGTAATTGCCGGTTAATATTCAGCACTGCCGCCCGGATTAGGTCGGCCTTTGCTGCTTTATACAGGGCTTGAAATTCGCCCCTGTTCATTCTGTCGTACAGGGTGCGCTCTGAAATGCCGGCAGCCTGTGCCGCTGCCCGGATCGTGCCGTGATCCAGCAGGGCAGCAATTATTTGTTCGTCGCTGATCGCCTTTTCTTTACTCATTGGCTAAAGCCTCCTGCCTCTGCCGCAGTACCCGGATTAGTGCCTGCCGTGTCTTGAATAACTCAATAGCCCGGCCTTTTAGCCGGTTGCAATATGCCTCTAGTTCCTCATCATTTGCCGGTAGGAAATAACCCGGATGCTCCCCGGACGCTGCGCAGATCGGGTGCCCGTCGCGCCTCTCCCGTTCTATTTGAATGGTTATTGCCCTAATATCACAATTAAACATATCTGCAAGGGCGCGCCCTGTCAGCGCGTTTTCGCTGCCTGCTGGTAGTATTTCAAAAATCATTCTGTGTTATGCCTCCTGCTGTATCTCCTGTTCCTGCTGCTGATCCTGCGCAGCTTTGGCCGCCTTGCGCTCCCAATAACGGGCCTGCGCCTCTTTTACCTTGTCTTTGTTCCGCTGGTTCCATTCTCTTTTATAGGCCCGCCTTGCTGCCTTTGCCTGTTCTGTCATGCTTTGCCCTCCTGTTTCTCATATAGTCCGCAATTCCAGTTCATGCCTGCCCAATATATAGACGCGGCACCTGCTGCCGGTTCGATTGTGTCCAATACCGGCCGGGTTCGTATTCCGCAGCCTGTGCAGATCGCCCGGACAGCATAGATTTTATTTATTTGTTCGGCTCTGATTTCTGCCGCTCCGCCGCAGCTGGGGCACTCTTTTAAAACCATGCTTTTCTCCTGTTTTTCTGTGTGTCTTGTATCTATTGTTTTTTCTAATTCTCTTGTGCATATTATACCATGCAGGGGTATGCTGGGCAAGTTTTTGGCCAATAGAAAAGAGACGGCAGCGGGTCTGCTGTCGCCTCCTGTTTACTTGTTATTTACCGGCCGCGTTGTGCCCGTCTTTGTCTAGGGATTCGGGGATATTCTCCAGCGCGTCCAAATGCTCCATAATGGTCTGAACATATCCGTATATCGTGTTTGTTTCCCTTTGCAGGTATTTCAACCTGCGCCGGGCTTTATCTATGTATTCGGCCCGCTGATCCTCTAACCGTTTCGCAGCTATTGCCGCGTTGTCGTCAATAAAAGATTCCTGCATCAGATCGCCGTATACAGTATTTAAAAACCCCGTTGCGGTCTCTGTCCATGTATTATCGGCTGTCGCCGTTCCAATTGCCTTTAGTGCCGTGTAAAGAATAAGCTGCGGCGCGTCCCCCTGTTCAAACTGCTGCAATATAGCTGCCTTTAGTTTCTCAACGGCCTGCTGCCGTTCCTGCTGGTCTCTGTATGTCTGCGCG
>ODAI012315174.1_pt1 | contig 10817 bp, 3 predicted proteins | sample 1539321 | NCBI WGS metagenome assembly ODAI01 (sample SAMN02144231, study PRJEB22623) | gut metagenome | biome: sheep rumen | host: Ovis aries | place: New Zealand | reverse complement strand
CCGTATTCATTGGTCTTTACAAAGTAGTCATTGCCGTTGATGATAAATTGAACTTCCTTATCAGCCAATACTTCACCATATTTGTCATAGAATTTTGCTTCAAAATCATAGCCACTGTTTTCAGCTCTGATGGTGTCTTTAGCTTCAATTGAAGAAGTTGTGACCGGTGTTGTTTTACCATATCCGACTTTTACTGTTTTCGGACTGTTTTGTGAAACAGTTTTGCCTGGAACTTCAATTTTTGCCTGGTATTCACCTTTTTCCAAATCAATATTGAATTTTGCAACACCATTTTCATCAGTCTTGCTGGAATATGTTTTGCCATTAATTATCAGATTGATATCATTGTTTCTTATAGGATTTCCAGCCTCGTCGGTAACTATTGCACTTACAGATCCGTCATCCGCATAATTATAATCAACATTGACCACATCTGATACTGTTTGTTGTGATTGCTTTACATCCACCAATACATAGGTTGATGATTTTAAAAATGCATCATTGCCTTTGAATTCAAATTTGGCAGTGTATGTTCCAACAGCAAGATTGACATTGAATTTAGCTACACCATTCTTATCTGTTTTAACAGTGAATGGAACGTTATTAATGGTCATTGTGACATCTGCATTGAATATTGCATTGCCATCAATGTCAGTCAAAGTAGCTTGAATGGTGTTGTCTTCACCAAAAGTATACGCTACATCTGATGCAACCAGATTAGATGATTTTACAGTTGATTTAGCAATGGATAATGTTGCTTGAGCATTAGAACTGTCATAATTGTCACCTGAAAATTCTGCTTTAACAGTATATGTACCCTCTTTGTTTATTGTGGTTTCAAGAACTGCATTACCGTTGATTACTTTTACAGACTCTTTTTTACCGTCAATATCAAATGTTACAAAACCATTGTTTACCAGTTTTCCGTTTTCATCTTTGACAATTGCAGTGATTTTAATCAGTTCACCGGCATTTCCATCTACATTTGCAACTTCAGTTGTTGTTTTTAATGTTATTCCACTTGATCTTGTGAACGCTTTGATACAAGCTACCTGTGAAGCGTATCTGTGTTCAATATCAGGTCTGTCCAATGTGAATGTGTATAAATCATTCCATGTATTGCCGTTGGTTGAGAAGAATGAAATTCCTTCACTGTAAGTCAATCTTGTTGCTGTGACAACTTCACATATTGGAATTGATGCTCCTCCTTTTTTAGATATCTTAAATTGAATAGTGAATTTATCGCCGGAATTTAATTGATATTCGGTTGTTAATGGAATGGTATTATAACCTGCAAATGCATGACCGTTCTGTGAGTGCTTGAACACATCATTGATGTAAACTGACAATTCATAATCAGTTGCATCCTCAAAGATAGTTGATGCTGCTGTTAAAATATCATTTCCAATAGCTGTGAAAGTATTTTTATAATATAATGTCTGATTATTTCCTGTAGGATATAAAAAGTCAGTCATTCCACCTATATCATATTGATAGTTTCTGTTGTATTTTTGAGTGTCGTTTAAAATGAAAGTGTATGCAACATTTTTCTCACCGACCTCACACATTACCATATCGTAATATGACACATAGAAATATCCTTCATCTCCCCAGTCTGTATTCCAACTGTTTTTAACAATCCATGCGCCGTCACCTAAGTCAGGATAGAACTTTTGAGCAAAATTATCTTTTGAGTAAGTATCATCCCATCCAACAATTGTTACAGCATGATTTGCATATGCTCCTTTTAACCATGAGAAATAAGCGTTGGTATCAGAGTTCCAGTATAATGGGTTGCTGAATTCAGAATACATCAATACACTCACTGCACCATAGTCCATGATTGCTTTTTTTATTGCATCATTGTCAGTTGCGCTTGTACGTGCAGGCAAGTAATATACATTTTGAACATGCATAAATGCATCCATTAAAGTAGATAATGTTGAATAATCATCATATGGATCATCTTCTTCAAGAACCGGCCCTAACCAGCTAATCAAGTTACCCCATGTCATTTCAGAGTGTCCACCATCGTTAGTATCCATTTGCCATCCATAAGCGGAGTATAATTCAATTAAGTTTTTAACATTTTCCTCGGATAAGTCTATGGACTTGCCTGTTGCCTTATAAATACAGGACTCTAAAGCGGCAATTCCTGCAAATGCCCAACAGTTACCTCCTCCTTCCTGGTCACGCACTGGTGTTACATAACCTTCTTCACGCAAATCATAACGAGAAGGCAATACACCATTATAGGATGAATTATATTTCATCATCTGATAATCTGAATTATATCCTATATCATAATCATATTTATCCTGATGATAAATTACAGGACCTATTGGAGCAGCACTTTCTCCAAGAGTTACATCTTCTAAATCAACTGTTTTTCCATTGGAAAATATGGTTCCACCATATCTTATTGCTTTACTTTTGTCAAAGCTTGATTTTGAAATGGTTATGGAAGTACAGTTATCTTCAAATATTGCTCCACCGTCAAGAGCTGAACTATTTGCAAATTCACAGTTCATTATTGCAACATCACCATACATGACATATATGGCTCCACCTTCATATTTAGCAGTATTATTATTGAATTTACAGTTATCTATGACCAAATTGGAGTTTAAGTTACATATTGCTCCTCCAAAGTCACCGTAGCCATTTGAAAAATTAGTATTTTTTACAGTTAGATTGGTCACCTTTGAGTATATCGCTCCACCGGCATCTGCACCTGCATGACAGTTTTCAAATTCACAATTTTCAATGATGATTGTTCCGCCGTCAGTTGCAAGAACTCCACCATAAAGACTTGCATGGCTGTCATAGAATTTAGTATTACGAATGATTGTGTCTCCATATTTATGATAGATTGACCCACCATAAACGGCAGAATTATTCATAAATAAACAATCTTGCAATGTTAAATAAGATTTCATTCCATAACCTAGGTAATAATTTGAGCCCGGTGAGTATATCGCTCCTCCAAAGGCATTGTTACGTGTAGGATAATATGAAGCGGTTGTATCCACTGCGATTCCATTTTTGAATACGCACCCATATGCTTCAAATCTTCCATTATTCTGAACTATTGCATTATCAAAAGTTAGATTGTATGCATAAAATCTTGAATTGTCGTTGACAATGAAAGCAACTGAACTGGAATTAATACATTTGAATATTACTCCGTCAGTACTTGCACCATAAAAAATCACCTGACTTGGATTATCTGAATCTCCATTATTCGAAAATAAGTCACAAGCGCTGGAAATCTCATAAACACCATTAGCAAAGTAAGCGGTTACACCATAAGGCAATCTTGCATCAGTCACATATTTAAATGGACTATTTCTTGATCCATCACCATCTACATCAACGCTAGCATCAAAGTACATGGTTTGAGCGTATATGTCATCACCTTCGCCTACTTTAATCTCTCCACTATCAGAAGATGATACTTCCTCAATATCCGATGTGGATTCCACATCAATAGCATCATCTGTGCTTAGTATAATCTCATCAATATTATTGTCAATATCTGTTAAATTGTCATCTGCAGCAGTCTCAGCGCTGACTGCAGATACAGACACTAAAAACAATATCAATGTTAAAAACAATATTATTTTTTTAACATTCATATAAATACCTCAAGTACGATTATATTTTTATTTGAGGTTATTAATAATGTTTTGGTGTGCCTAAAAAAAGAAAAAATGAAGATAAATAAAATTATCTTCTAACAGTAATAGTTTTTTTAATGGTGGATTTAAGATATTTGACAGTTGCCTTAAACTTGCCAACCTTTTTCAAGTTTTTAATCTTAAAGGTTGCAACACCTTTCTTATTTGTTTTAGAGGTGTATGTTTTGCCTTTAATTTTTAGAGTGATTTTTTTGCCCTTAATGGCCTTACCTGAAGATGTCTTTAAACTCACCTTATACTTTTTAACCTTTTTAGATTTTTTAAACTTGGCATTTTTGGCTTTTAAAACATGCTTAACAACAATTTTATTTGAAACAGACACACCCTTATATTCAGCGGTAATATTGTAGGTTTTTGGAGTTAAACCACTGACAACAATAGAAGCATATCCGTTTTTATCGGTGAATGCTGTATATTTTACATTATTTAATGTAATGACAACAGCTTCACCAGCGCCAACAACCTGGCCATTATCCGCATATAAGCGGACTTTATAAGTTGATTTGAATGTATAATCAATGTTTATATTCCTATTACCAGTTATCCTATCAACAATGGATAAATTTCTAACTATCTGCTCACCAGTTGAAGGATTATAAATTATTATGGAATACCTACCAACAACAAGATTGCAATTCAATTTGGCAACACCGTATTCATCCGTTTTAATTGCATATTCATTGCCGTTAATGATGAACAACACTTCCGAATTAGATAAAATTGCACCGTTTTTATCATAAAACACTGCCTTAAAATCATATGTGCTTTTATACCCTCTTGTCATATCCACAGCATCAATACTATTGAAGTTTTGATTGGTAATATCAGACTCATTACCTGAAGAGGAATTACCACCAGTACCATTAACAACACTAGAAGAATTACCTGAAGAGGAATTGCTTCCAGTACCATTATCTGAAGCTGTTGTATCATTAACAATTATTTTCATTGTTTTTGTAAATGAATCATAATTTGTATCACCTGAATATGAAATTATTGCATTATACTCATTGTTTTCAAGATCATCCACATTTATTATGGCTTTTCCATTTTCAAGTTTTTTATCATATGATTTTTCATTTATTCTAACTGTGAATGTGCCTATTGCATCTTCCGGAAGTGAGATTGCAAATGTAGCATTTTTTGAATTCACCTCACTGCTTATCACTTTATCCGCATTGATTTTAACCTTCAATACACTGAATCTGGTTGAATTTTTAACTGATGAGTTTGTCTTGGACATTACTTCAATTGTGTGATTTCCTGTTAACGGATTGAATTTGAACAATCCAACACCATTATTTACTGTCACTTCATGGTTTTCACCATTGAATTTAATGATATACACACCGTCAACGTTTGATTTTATCAATGCAGTTGCCTGATTTGGATAGGTGACGTTTTCAACATCTATTGACAATGTTGGAGCAATGAATTCACTTTCATTATTGTTTGAAATTGACAATTTATATGTAAGGGAATTGCTTGTCCTTTGACCTGATTCGCCCATAAATACATAATAATCATATACTGCTGTTATAACATAGTCACCATTATCTTTGATTGGAATTTCCACATCAATACTTGTGAATTTTTTATTTTCAAGATCTGAAAATGCCTTGAAATAATTTCCATTAACATATATTTTAATTTCTGAAACCAATAGGCTTCCTGATGGCAATTCAACATAATACTGGATAACTGCACCATATTCATTATTAAGCAATATTGTTGATTTGTTTGGATAATTTGCATCCCTAATAACAAAGTTTCCTGTAGGAATCGGTTCATCACCGGTTCCATTCACATTACCGCTTGTGTCTTTGGTTATGAAAATGAGCTTATTGCTCATTTTAGAGATTTTCTGATTGTTTACTGTCGCTGTGTAAATCACATAAATCTCCCATTCATTATCCTCGTCAAAAGTCACCTTGCCCAATCTGCTTGAAGGAGTGATCGTATTTGTTCCTACACTTTGATTGTTTACAAAGATTTCGAGGCTTTCATCGGTGAACTCACCATCTGATTTGATAATTTCATATGCTATATCCGCATTATAATCCCCATTGCTGGTTATAGTGGTTTTGGATGGATCATTTAAATCGTAAATTCTTATTTCAACATTTGCCTGTGATTTCTTTTTAACTTCAATAGTTTTTGAAACAGAATAGGAAGTGAAATCCGAATTTTCACTAACATTTACTGTAATTGCATATTTCCCACTTGTTAAACCACTGATTGAAATTTCCTTTTGTGTGTATTCAACATCATTTACTTTCACTGTCACCGGCAGGTTGATTTCATCATCGTTTCCATTGGTAATTTTAACAATGACATTTAAATTTTCTCCTTCAAAAATGTCTGAAGCAGTTATTTCAATTTTTGGAATTTCCTTATCAATAGTTATTGATTTTGAATCAGTTGAGGAATTATAATATTGATTGGCTAAATATTCTGCTTGAATGTTGTGACTGCCCGATTTCATATATGTGTTTAAAATAGCTTTAGACAGGACCACTCTAGAGCTGTATTTGACTGAATCAATAATAAATTCCACAGTACCGTAATTTACAATGCCTCCGTTTTGGTCAGTGACTGTCACTTCAACACATGAAGAGTTTACATTTGTTATTTCTAGTGTTGTATTTAGGAATTCCTTTTGGCCTTCGGTTGTGAATGCCTTAAGGCAGGCTACCTGATTAAAGTAATTATGGCCTGTTTCACCGCTTCCGTAAGTTCCCTTATAATTGTAAAAGTCAGTCCATGTCAATCCGTCTTTGCTGAAATAGGATATTCCAGGCTTGAAGTATTCCTTTACTAATGTATATGCAGGACCATGTTCTGATATTGGAATGTCGGCTGAAGAACTGCATTTAATTTTTAGGGATATTGTGAAATTATCTCCTGTTTTTAACTGTAGGGGATTATCCAGATTAATTGTATAATATCCAAAATTGCTTTTTCCATCTTGGACAAGTTTTAATTCATCATTCACATAAATGTTTGCTTGCCAATCGGTAACTTTTCTAAAGTATGTTGAAAATGCGGATAATATGTCATTACCGGTTGATGTGAAAGTATTCTTATACCACATTTCACTTTCGCCGGTCATGAAGTAATCTGTGAATGCCGCATCATACTGGTAGTTTTTATTAAATCTGAGAGTATCATTAAATACTATTGCAAAGGAGTTATATGATTCATCATATACTCTAAATAATGATGTATCATAATATGACACGTAATAATACCCTCCGTCACCTCTTGCCGGCCCATAACTGTTTTTTATTATCCATGCACCTTTTCCAGGAGCTCCTGAAATCGCCCTGTTGTCATCCCATCCAATCACAGATATTGCATGGTTTCTGGTTGGCTCTCCACTGTAGTAACAATCGCTTCCACCGCCATTGTAACTGTTTTGCCAATAAATTTCAGAGCAAACTGCACCATAATCCATTATTGCCTTTTTAATAGCGGAATTATCGGTGAATGATGTTCTTTGCAGGAACAGAATATTTTGAACATGAACAACACTGTTCAATATTGGTGAAAGCAAGTCCCAGTCATCGGTTGGATCCATTGAAGCATTAACCGGACCTGCCCAACTTGTAAGATATCCCAGAACAAAAGGATACATTCCACCATTGTTTGTCTCATAATCCCATCCTATATCTGAGAATCTGCATGCAAGATTTTTCAGGTTGCCTTCAGACAAGTCAAATTGTTTTCCTGTTGCTTTAAGTATCGCTGATTCTAATGTCGCCATTGTTGCAAAAGCCCAGCAGTTACCACTTTGACCCTGATTTTCAACGGGAGTGACACCCCCTGTTGTTCTTAAATCATATTTGGAAGGCAATTGTCCCGCATAATCTGATTTGTATTGAATCATTTCATAATCATCACTGCCCATAATCAAATCGATTTTATCGCTCTGATAGAGATTTTCCTCGTTTGATGCACGATTTGAGTTATAGGCTGTTGATATCCTATTTACTTTATTTGTAAATGCAAATATTGCTCCTGCAGTGTCTTCAGCAATATTTTTTTCAAATTTTCCTCCGTCAACTTCAAAATAGGTTAGATTATCGGCAAATACTGCACCACCGTTTTTAGCTTGATTTTCAATGAAGGTAGAGGATGTAATTGTTAAGGATCCATACATTGCATATATTGCTCCTCCCTGCCAACTGGCCCTGTTTTTATTGAAACTAGAATTATCAACAGCTACGGTTGACATTAGGGAAACTATTGCAGGTCCAAATGTTGCTTTTAAATCATTGAAATTGGATGATTTGACTGCTGCATCTGATACATTATATAGGTAAATTCCTCCGGCAGCATCATTAGTTGATTCATCATTTACAAATTCACAATTATTTACAGTTAATTTAACCCCGTTTAAAGCGGCAATGCTTCCACCATAATGCTTTGCAATATTGGATTCAAATCGGGTATTTGTTATTTCACATGTTCCGCCTTCAACATAAATGGCACCACCATATGATGCGTAATTGTTTTTAAATACACAATCGGTAATTTTCATTCCTCTTGTGGATGAGCCTCCGCCAAATATACTTCCCCAATCAAATGAAGATGAGGAAATGGATTGCTTTATCGCTCCACCGTAAGAGTTGTCATAATAGGTATGATCGGCTTCCTCTTCAACTTGAGCCACACCACCATCGAATATTGTGTTTTCAGCAGTAAAAAGACCGCCAGTACTGACAAAATTACATCCTTTAAGAGTAATAGTTGAAAATGTTACATCTGAACTTGTTGTCATGAATGCATCGGTTCCAATATAATTCAATATAGTGCTGTCCCTGTCTTCTCCTATGAATTTCATTGCATTTGAAGAAAATGAAAAAGAAGAGGAGATACTGCTGGATATTGTATATGTTCCTGCTTTAAAATGATTTGTTGCACCTAATTTTGAAGAAGATACAGTTTTATAAGGATTACTTTGACTTCCATCACCGTCTTGCACTGCTGATGCATCAAAGTAAACATCACCATCTCCCAATATTTCATCATCACTGCTATTTAATTCATCCATATCCTCCGAAATGGGGATATTTAATAAATTTTGATTATCAGTTGATTTAATAGTGACATTATTGTCAATATCACCTGCAAAACTAACTGGAATAGCAATGATTAATAAAAATAATAGGAATAAAATAAGTTTATTTCCATTAATCAATTATTTCACCTCAAGTACGTGATATAGTTTTGAATCCAATATAATATAAAAGTTTAGTTTAACCTAAATCGAATTATTAAATACTAAAAAATATAAATATTAATCCAATGAAACTTGAAGAAATAAAAAATCCTGAATTTAAAAACCTAATTAATTTTGCATACATGCAATGTGAAAACAACAATCAAGAAGCAATTGAAAAAATAGAGCAGGACATGAAAGAATACATCAAAGAAAATCCTCTCATAATATCCATTGAAGACAATGAACCTGTTAAAATTCCCTACGGAAATGAAGACGAATACATTGTACCTGTCTTTACCGATGAAAGGGAATACATCCTAGGCATGCAATACTTCTCATTGAATGTTATGGATGAAAACAAGGAATATATCATTGAAAAGCTGGATTACTTTAATAAATTGAAAAAAGACCCTAAATTCTTGGGATATCTTGTAAACATTAGCAGCGCAAGCTATATTCTAAATACCAGCATGCTTTAAAATTATAAAAAAAATAGTTTTGTAATCTATTGAATATCAATAGAATACACTAATTTACATTTAAACTAAAAACTCTTTTTTAATGTCTTCAACAATTTCCTTGAACCTTTTGGATACTTCATCATCAGGATCAAGAACTGAAATGGTTGCATCTTTGTTTGGTGAGTTGGAAACACTTTCTTCTATTGGCAAGTCACCGAGATAGGTAATTTCCATTTCATCAGCGAATGTCTTACCGTTGCCTTCACCGAAAATATGGAGTTTTTCATCACAGTGAGGACAAATATAATATGCCATGTTCTCGATAAGACCAATGTTATCTATATTCATCATTTCAACCATTTTTACACATTTGAGCACATCTTCCTGTGAAACAACGTTTGGTGTGGTGACCATCAATACCAAATCGGTTTCAGGAATGGTTTGAAGAACAGTTAAAGGTTCATCTCCAGTGCCCGGTGGGTTATCAATAACTAAAAAGTCAAGTTTGCCCCAGTGGCAGTCTGAAACCAGCTGTTTGATTGCACCGGTTTTTTGAGGTCCTCTCCAGATGATTGGCCTGTCAAGGCTGTCGATTAAAAATGCCATTGACATTACTTTTAAACCGCTGTCGGTTTCAACCGGGAAAATTGAATGTTGATATTCTTTTTTCTTCTCTTCAATGAATTCACGTTGTTCATCTTCAGGCAAACTGGTATCTAAATCGGCTTCAACAATGTTTTTAAATGCATCAAACTGATATTTGTTGAATTGCTCTTCAAGCATTTCAATACCAAGCATTTTAGGAATGTTTGGTCCGTGAATATCTGCATCCAAGATACCTGTCTTGTAACCCATTGCCTGTAGGGTTTCAGCTATGTTTGCTGCAACGGTGGATTTTCCTACTCCTCCTTTTCCACTCATTACAACAATTTTATATTTGATTTGACTGAGATTTTTAGCTAGTCTAATCTCCTGTTGCATCATTTGCATTTGTTGTTCGGGAGTCATTTGGCCCCCGTGACCATGATGTCCATGACCGTGATGTCCATGTTCTGGCATAATTATCTCTCCTCCTTAAAAATATTTAACTGAATTTTTTACTTACTTCTTCCACAGCAAGAATTAATGGATCTGTAACCATTGATACAGGTGGCGCATAAGCAAATTCCATATTGCTTAAATCAAAGCAGGTAAGTCCTTCTGTAATTGCTAATGTCATTGTATCGATTCTTTCAGCCACTCTTTCTTCTGCAATGATTTGACAACCTATAATGGTTCCGTTTCCATCACAAATAACTTTGATATCCATCGGTTTTGCATTAGGATAATAACGTGCTCTTGTAAGTGCTTCAACCTTTTGAACAACAGGTCTGATTCTGTTTTGTTGAGCAAAACTTGTGGTGTATCCAACAGCACCAAATTCCAATT
>ODAI010598404.1_pt1 | contig 10817 bp, 10 predicted proteins | sample 1539321 | NCBI WGS metagenome assembly ODAI01 (sample SAMN02144231, study PRJEB22623) | gut metagenome | biome: sheep rumen | host: Ovis aries | place: New Zealand | reverse complement strand
GATGACTTGCTGCAGGAACTGACCCGAAAATCCTACGGGATAGCAAAAGCAAAATACAGTAAGCGATGAGTGAGATGTGGAACCTGTGGCACGGATGCAACAAAGAGCGCAGGGGATGACAGTACTGCTACGTATTCAGTCGCGATGCGGAGTTAGAGAAGAACTCCAATGTCGTGACGAAGACGGCCTCGTTCAACCTCCCCGTCCGTCGTGACCGTAGCGGGAACTGGAAAGTGCCGTCTGGCACGCTGATGTGGACGTGCTTCACATCAGATTTATTCCATTTCCTCTCTTATCCATATCCATAATCATCTAAAACTCCAATCTAAATCCTTTTGATTTCATTTCCTTGTATTTGTCAGGGTTAAACTTGTAGTGAACGGGAACTGTCCTCGCTGCATCCTTCGGGCGGTCGCCAGTCTCTTCCAGAATGCCCAGCTTCAGCATCTTATTGGCGAAATTCCGGCGGTCAAAGTGGACTTCGAGGATGGCTTCATACAATGCCTGCAACTGTGACATAGTGAAGACATCGGGCAGCAGCTCAAAACCGATGGGCTGGAAGTGAATCTGCTCCTTCAGATGCTTAAGGGCCATACGGAGAATCTTTTCATGGTCGAAAGCTAACTGTGGTACCTCCCCAATAGGAAACCACTGCGCATTCCTGGCATCGTCACCTCCTTTCACGGCACCTTTCTGTACCAAAGCGTAGTAGGCAATAGTTATGACCCGTCCCCGTGGATCCCTGTCAACATCCGAGAAGCAGCCCAACTGTTCCAAAAAACCTCTCTCTACATCAAACTCAGTCTCTTCCTTCAGCTCCCGGAGTGCGCCAGCCTCTGTGGTCTCGTCCATCCTCAGGAATCCTCCGGGGAAAGCCCAACGCCCCTTATAGGGTTCGATACCTCTTTCTATCAAGAGCACTGACAAGCCTTCCTTCACATCATAACCAAATATCACACAGTCCGTAGTCACCGACGGACGCGGATATTCATACGTATAAACACCTTTTGTCGTTTCCATCACTCTAAACGCTAAACTTTCAACTCTAAACACTCTTTCAGCCAGTCTCTAACCTCCATCAAAGCGCAGCCCAGCAAGTTTTCTCCTTGCCATTGGTCAACAGAGCCTTTCAAGGCTGTTTCCCTGTCAAGTCCGATGCCCCATATCTTATCATATGGACTGGTTTCAGCCAAGATAGCATCTCCTGTTGACAACAGGAATTCCCTGATGTCTTCATTCTGCTCAAACTTCGCTTTGTTTCCCTCCACTACGATGTCATACTTCTTGGCATCCCATGGTTCAGGGACAAAACCACCTACCTTCCTGCCCAACTTCTTATAGTCGTACGGATTATTAGCTTCCATGATTTCCTGAAGCACCTCCTCGTCGCCAAACAAGCGTGCCTTATTGGCCATCATATACTGTTCGGTGGTGTGGTATTGCGTACCGCCCACTTCAAAGTAACAGTCATACCACTGACTGAAACATGCTGCCGTCATCTTCTTCGGATTGGGCGTGTGACCCCAGAAATAGATAATCTTCGTGTTTGGCTTGCTACGAACGATTTCTTTAATCTTCTCAATGTCGTACTTCATCTTTTTATCTCCTTATCTCTTATGTTCATAATAATTCTTCCTAAATGATTCTCTCCTATCCAGCTATACAGGTCTATGCCCCAGAACGTCTCTTGCTTGTTGTTGCCATTGACCAGTATGCAGTTTCCTGTTTCTAACAACTTCCGCATCAGTGCAGGATTCTGCTCAAACTTGGCTTGAAGGATGGACTCCATGATACTTATCTGAGCTTCTTTCCATCCTGGATATGGAAAAAGGTCTTTCCCTTTCAAGACGGCCTTATCTGTAGAACATCCTGCAAAGACTTTCCGTTCTTTCTCATTTTTACACTTGGAAGCTTGGAAGGCTGCTTCTGCGCTGCGATATTGTAATCCTTCCCACAGTATGTTACAGGGGAATCGATTACTCAGAAAATCGTATTCGCCTTTGAAACTGTTAATCCTGTCAGGGAAATCTGCTGGCGTATATGCCTTGAACAATTCCCATACTCCAAGAGTTAGCAAATCGCTACAGGAATCACCACGTAACATCCGCTCTCTGACCAATGAGGAACTGACACCTTCTGTCCCCTCTGGTTGGGGAAGTATCACCATACGATCCAAATAATTGGAGAGTACTTCATCATCCTTTATCGATTGCTCCAGAGCTGCGCCCTCTCTTGAATAAAGCACGACCTTGAAAGCATCCAGGAACTGCCTCTTCTTCGTCAAACTGGCAAGCAAGTCGAACTTGTCTGCTCCCATCACAAAATACAGTTCTGCTTCTGGGTAGTCTTCCTGAAGAGCCAGCAATGTCGGCATCGTCCTAGGCTCGATAGTACCAATCTCTTTCTCGCACACCTGCAAGCGACTGTCATCAGCACACATCGACTGGAGCATTCTGACTCTCATCTCAGGCGAAAGGGCTACTGGTGGATGGCTGTGACGCATCTTCCGCTTCAAGTATGCATCACTGACGGGTACAAAGAAGCCAATGTTAGCATTGAGAGCATCAACAGCCTCCTTCATTAGCCTGAGATGTGCTGATGTCGGAGGGTTGAAACTCCCACCCATCACTACAATCTTTTTCCTCTTCTTATTCATGTCTTGCGTAAATTTGACGCAAAGATATGAATAATTCTTTTATCTTCCAAACTTTTTGCGTAAAATCTACGCAAAAAGTTAGTTTGGCTTACATTTTCTGTAAAAAAGACGCTTTATCCTCGATTTTCTTTCATTAGGAACTCCTTCATCTTCTCCTTGCTTGGCAGTTGCAATTCATACTGTGCCACAAAAAGGTTAGGATCCATGTTGGGTGTTACATATTCCACCATTTCCTGTCCATACTCCGTACAAAGCAACAGTCCAACAGGTGGGTTATCGTCTGGCTGCATATAGTGGTGACGGTAATATTCAAGGTACATATTGAGTTGTGCCATGTCGGCATAGTCCAGCCTATGCCCTTTCAGTTCCACGATACAGTGCATCTTCAAAATTCTGTGGTAGAACACCAAGTCAGCCTTGAAATAACGGTCATCAATAAGCAACTTCTTCTGACGTGCCTCCAGACAGAAGCCCATACCTAACTCAAGCATGAACTCCTCAAAATGGTCAATAAGGCTCTGCTCTAACGCATCTTCCTCAATAACGTTCTTAGCAGCGAGACCGAGGAATTCAAATACATAATGCGATTTCAGTTCTTCTCGGAATGTTGGCTTCTCTGCCTTGTCGTTCACCTTCTTTGACAGCAACTCCGGCTTCTTACTCCATCCACTCCGCTCATAGTAGTTACTATCTATTTGCCGTTGAAGTTCACGATAGCTCCAAGGTCCTCTCATTGCTTCAATAGCATAGAAAGCTCTTTTTAAGGGGTCGTTAATATAAGCCAATATGGCAATATGTGTATATGATAGTCGGTCAAAAACCATTTGGGGTACTGGCATCACATCGCCATTGGCAGTCAACATGGCAAATCCGTCCTTTGATACTTCTGCTGCTGCAGGAACTGGTTCGAAAAAGTCAGGCAGTGATTGACTTTTTTCAAGCATCTGACTGTCAGGTAGCTGCAAAAGGTCAGGCAGTGCCTGACTTTTTCCAAAGTGCTGGACAAGATAACTAATGACAGTGTGTGAAATCTCAGGGAATGTCAGATAAAAAGCCCTTGCATTCTTTAAACTTGTCTGACTCCAACTTTTGTCATCCAGTCTTTCTGCCAACCGTTTCAATAATTTGTCACCATACTTGGCACGGTCATTTCCATGCTGCTCATATTCCACAATATAGAATCCCGTAAGCCAAGCCCTCGTTGTGACATTGCGATTGATAACCAATCGGGCATCTTGCCTCAAAGCCTCACTTGCATGCTGTATATGTTTGACTAACGATTCAAAGTCCACGTTCTTACTCTTTTCTATTTTGTCCATCTTCGTATATCGTTTGCAAAATTACCACTTTATTTTGTATATCATTGGTTTCTTTTGATTGACTTTCCGTCACATGCCATTTTTTCTGCACCTGCTACCTGCTTGTTGATTTCATCAGCTTCCAAGAAATGTACCTTCAGGGCTGATGAATTTGGATAGCGGTTGAAGAACACATTATTGCTCATGTATAACTGTATGGAGGAGATTTCCTTATTCGCCAACACATTATTATAATAATAAAGGATGCTTCTGAGCACACGCGGCAGCACCTTGATACCAGTCCTGCCATCGTGGAAGTTCACTACGGCTATCACATGATAATGGCTACGCTTGTCCTGTAGTTGTTCACGCTGTTCTTTGGTGCTCTTGTGCGATACGGTGAGGTTTCTGCCGAACTTGCGGTTGATTTCGTTCATGATACTGAGGAAAAGCGGCCCATGTGCCGAGGCATCTTCCAGATGATTATATCCGATGTAGTAGTGTATCATCTCGTGAATGATGGTGTCCTCTATCTCCCGTTCTGGCAAATCCACACGGGTATTGATTCGAAGCCTGAAGTCGTATAGTTCCGTCTTGCCAAACGGTTTTCTCCTCGTTTTGAACACACACTGCCCTAAGAAAGATTTGGCATCACTTAATTCCACAGGAATCTTAGGGAGCTTGCCGCCAAACATCTGGCGGTTAAACTCTTCAAACTTCTGCTCTATGTATGGAACCGTTGCCTTCACTTATACTTCCTCCGTTTTCTTGCGCAGTTCCTCTATCTTTCTGTCTATCTCAGCCTTCATCTTTGCGAGTTTTTCCAATTCCTGCCGATACTCTCTATGCATCTCCTTTTTTGCAGAAGGAGAACTGATGTTTATAGTGGAATCAGAGTCGTCCCTGAGACCAAGCTTCTTGATGCGTGACGAAATCCCACCAGCATTCCTATTCATCAGCGATGCAATCTCCGACGTACTCAATCCCTGTCTGTAATATTCTGCCAGTTTCTTATCCTCCTCATCATCCCATTTGGCATACGCATTAGCATGGAGTTGTTTCTGTCTTTCCATATAAGAGGTAGGTTCAGTAGGCTTCGTAGATGGTGCTGCATCTGGGAAAGGTAAAGGCTCTGGAAATGGTGCTGCTTCAGGGAAAGGCAAATCGGCATTATCACCTGCATATTGCTTGATGGCCTCAATGAACGGCCTACCGTATGCCTTTGCCTTGTATTCGCCCAAGCCATATACATCAGCCATAGCTTCTAACGTAGTAGGACGCTTTAATACCAAGTCTTGCAGCGACTTGTCGGACATGACGATGAAGGCTGGCTTCCCTATTTCAGCAGCTACTTGTCTGCGCACTTCTCGCAGACGGCTGTACAGGTCGTTCGATTGCCCTTGGCCAATAGTAGCCCATTCTGCCTCTCGTTCCTCCCTTTGTCTCTTTCTGCGTGACTTCACGGTAAACTCCTCGCGGCTGATAACGGCTAACTGCACCTCTCGCTTTCCATAGAGTACTTCCTGACCTAAAGGCGTGATATGCAGATGTCGGTCTTCATTATAGGCTATTTCAAAGAATCCCATCTGTAGCATCTGCAACAGATAATCATGCCAGTCACGGGCAGAAATGTCGCGCCCAGCACCGAAGGTCTTAATCTCGTTATATTTGTTGCTGACAACATCGGGTGACAACGTACCGCGCAGGATGTCAACCATCAGTGTAAAACCAATCTTCTCCTGGGTGCGGACTATTGCCGAGAGAGCTTTCTGTACGATGGTCGTACCGTCAAACATCTGTGGCGGCGTATGGCACACGTCACAGTTGCCGCAACTTTTCTCGCTGATCTCTCCGAAGTAGTTCAGCAGTATGCGTCGGCGGCATACCTGTGCCTCGGCATACTCCTGCATACGCTGCAGCTTATCAAGGTTGATCTCCTGCTGCCCACTTTCATCCGCAAATTTGCGTAGCGTTATGATGTCCTGTAGGTTGTAGAACAGCACTGTCTCACATGGCAGACCATCACGTCCTCCACGCCCAATCTCCTGATAGAAACTCTCGATGCTCTTGGGCAGATTATAATGAACCACAAAGCGCACATTACTTTTGTCGATGCCCATGCCAAAGGCAATCGTTGCACAGATCACCTGAACCCTGTCGTTCTGAAAGTCATCCTGCACCTGGCTACGCTCTGAGTTAGGAAGTCCGGCATGATAGACCCCTGCTGAGAACCCATCCTGCTTCAATTTTGCAGCCAACGTCTCTGTAGTTTTACGGGCCAGGCAATATATGATACCGCTCTCCTGCGGATGACGGCGTATCAGTTCCTCAATGGAGCGCAACTTATCCTTTGCCGAATAGCCACGCTTCACATCAAGACTCAGGTTCGGACGGTCAAAGCTGCTGATATATGTCTTCGCATCCTTAATGTTCAGCTGCACCAGAATATCCTCCTTGGTAATTTTGTCGGCAGTAGCCGTCAATGCCATAATCGGTACATACGGGAACAGTTGCTTCAGTTGTCCCAACTGCGTATATTCAGGACGAAAGTCGTGTCCCCATCCCGATATACAGTGAGCCTCGTCAATGGCGAACAGCGACACCTGTGCATTCTGCAATATTGAAAGCACACCGCCCACTAACCGTTCTGGCGAGATATACAACATCTTCACCTCCCCGTCGATACAACGATTGATGATGTCGCGGTTATACCCCTCATCATTGCTGCTGTTCAGAGCCTCCGCAGCGATGCCATTCATCCGCAGTCCCTCCACTTGATCTTTCATCAGTGAGATAAGCGGCGATACAATGACAGCCATTCCCTCCATCAGCAAGGCCGACATCTGAAAGCACAGCGACTTTCCTCCACCTGTAGGCATCAGCACCAGCGAATCGTTACCGCTGATGGTATGCATAATGATTTCCTCCTGCAAAGGCCGGAACTCATCATAACCGTAATAGGTCTTTAATACTTGCTTTATATTATCAGTTTTCACGAAAATAAAGATCTTAGTTGTTTTCTGTTATTAGGTTGTAGCCAGGCGAAGGATAATCATGTAGCCAAGCACCTTCACAAACAATTCTCGAAGGAATCCCTCTTGAAACTGCTCCTCCTTTGACTGTCGGATGTTCTGCTGTATCTCGGCATTAAGAAAATACTTACAATATTGAGTCCACGCAGTCGCCGTCAACTCCGATGGTAGCATGGGAAGATACTTCTTGATGATATTCTTTTGAAACAACATAGCCTTATCTCAAACGCTTATATTCCCTAACAAATAGTTCTTTCAAATCAATTTCCAGCAAGTCTGCAATCTTAAGGATGCAGGCAAGGTCTGGTTGAGAGGTGTTTGTACACCACTTGCTAACGGTTGAGGGGTCAACACCAAGTTGTTCCGCCAACCATTTGTTAGTCCTCTTTTTCTCTACGAGAACGAGTTTTATTCTGTTTACATCTTCCATGTTGAGTGCATTTAATGCCACAAAGATAGTGAATATTTATCATTTTAAGGCTATATTCTCCGCTGCAACCCTCATAATTATGTTTTTTTACGAGTTCAACTTAGCAATAGAACCGATTGCATCAATCAGACAACGTAGCAGAAGGGGGAAAAGGTACTGGGAAAATGGGAGAAAGGTACTGGAAAACAGGGAGAAAGATACTATGTAACGAGATTCGACCGCCCGCCCTTATCAATCAGGGCGAGCGGCCTTATATCTTGGAGCGAGCGGGCTGATATGTTGGAGCGAACGGTGAGATCCGACTTTTACATCATTAGCCTGTCTTTATTACCACTCCACACGAACTGATGCCGGCGAAAGCAACATAGCAAACAATTAGAGATAAGGCAATAAGCCTACCACCACTTGACTGAAAAGCGGGCCACACATCCCATTTGCACCTGCTGGTAACCCTTCTTTCTCCACGACAACCATGATGGTGTATTGTGGATTCTTTGTGGGGAAATAGCCACATAGTTCGAGTCTGTAGGTGGTATCCGTGATGCGGAGAGTGCGGCCACATGCAGCAACGTCCCGATATTCATTTCCTGCCTTTTGGAACAATCCTTCAGACACACAGCGTTCCATTGCTTGCTGAATGGGCTTTATGTATTCGGGATAGGCTATCTGGTCACTAATAACAGTAACGTCAATCTCGTCAGGTTCACAAATCTCTACCATTTTCCCGCCGTTGGCAATGGCATTGTAGAAAGTCAGCATCCCCATCAACGTATTAGGATTGCCGTTGTGATAATAGGCGATTTGCTCATCATAGACCTTTCTGTCATGACCATAAGCCTGTTCGATAGCTTTGGCAAAGGCAATGTTGGACCGATGGGTTAGGGCATACTCCAATGTGATATCACCATATCCGCCTCTGCGCCAGTTGTGGTCTTTTATCAGATTGCCGTTGCCATCCTCATAGACACCACTGCCAGTCTGGAATATGGTGCTTGGCATTACATTCCCTGTCCACAACAGGGCAAGATACGAGGCGACACCATGAAGATATTCGTTCTCTCTGTCAAATGTATCGGTGAAAGAAGCAATCTGGTCACCATCCTTTTTCAGAGAAGATTGCCCCACTAATCTGCCTGTCTTTGTTTCAACCACATATACGATTGCCTTATCAAGCCTGTCATCTGCAATGTATTGCCGGGCAAGACTGTCGAGATAGCCACTAAAATCCCAATCAGAGAGGCTACTAGTATCTTCTTCGATATTTTGTTCCTCATAATAACCACCTGCCAAAGTGATAAGTCTGCCTTTTTCCTGCTCGTCAATACTGATGCCGTTACGGGAATAATAGTCCAACAGCCACCTGGCTCCATTACGTCCTAAGAAGCCGTGAACATCTGCCTTGAGATAATACTCTGCAGCAAGTTCTTCGTCCACAACGCTGTCACAGACCTCACCTGCATACATCTCTGCCAAGAACTTGTAAGCGAAAGGATGTCTTTCTGCCATGCGAATCAATCCCGGTGCATCAAACGGTTTCCTGTTATTGTACAGAAATGCAGGAGACATATACAATATCAATTCGCCAAATGAACTACCCTGATCTGCTCCATACCGAATAGTTTCAAGACCCCCAAGGGTATCGCCCTCCTCAACTTGCATGGCTCCTCTAATAACGTAACCTTCAGGTTTTCCGTCAGCAATAAGCTCAGAGGCAGTACTCTTTACTTTGTCCATGTCTTTCTTGTTGAACTTGTCCATTGTGTTAAACAGTCGCTTGTAGCCATCCTCTTCCGGCAAAGCCTTCATATAGTCATCAACACGCAAGTCTCTGTTGTATTGTTCTGCCATCGCGAGCATGGCAGTCATACCGATAAAGTCTGCCTTCACACCCACGCCAGTACGATAGAAGTCTGCCAACTTCCGATAAGCATTGGCATCACCCCAACGTGCTTTCTCCAGGTAGTGCTGATACTCACTGGCATTTTGCTCTACAGGTGCATGATTCTCCCTCAAATCTGTCTCTGTCAGTTGGTCAGAGCAACTTGCTAACATCAACAAGCATAAAACGGCTGTAAATAATTTCTTCATAATCCTTCTTGATTTATATGTATTCTACTTTACTCTTTGGCCTTTTCCGTTCAAAATAATGCCATGCTCATAGTCGGACTTACAGAGGTATAAGTCAGCACCAATAGCTGTAATGTCACAGTATGAGGGAGGTGTTACAATCTTCCCGTCAGGCGACATCAGTCCGTACCAATTATATTCTGCCTGATATTTCCGACAGTGGGCAATGGCTTGAATTGTCGTCGCCTCACTTTCTTCTGATGAACAGGTCACATTACCTTCGTCATCGTAAACCTTACCAGTGGTATATTTAACCTCGTTCGTATCATACATCAATTGTTCAACATTGCTGATATGGAAGTCCTCTATAACCTCTCCCCTTAGATTATATGTACGGACAGTATGGTCACTCATAGTTGCCTCTATCTGCCCATTGTTTATCCAAACCTTTGCATTCAAGAACGGCAGCACTGTTTCAAGATGACGGTTTAGTACAGTTCTCTCTTTACCATTGCTGACAATCCAGAAAGAATCAGCAGGAAGGATGCTGAAATAGTCAGGCTGCAAAGCCATCTTACCTTCCTTATTCATCAGTCCGAGTCGGTCACCTTTTTTGTTGTGTACGACACAGTGCCCATTGTGGAACACATAACCGTCTTTGCCCGGAATGTAACGCATATTATTGTCTATCACGACCTTTCCCGTCTGGTCGATGAACTTGATAGATCCATTATCATCTACCGATGCGAGACCGTCAGAGAAAATCCAGGCGTGACTATATTGAGGCTTGATAACCACATCGCCAGTATACATGTTAAAGTACCCTCGTTTCTCACCGTCGCTATAACATACAAGCGAGTCGCTACCCAAGGGCGTAGATATCCACTTGATACCCCTCAGTACTTTCTTCCCGTCACGGTTGAAGAGATAGCCGTCAACCCCATACCCTTCGTGATAGCAAATGTCGCGGGACAGTTGCTGATTGTCGTAATAATCTATTTTGTCTGGCTTCAGCCATTCACAATCTATCCTTCTCCATGCCTCCTGACTGAAAGCCCAAAGGATTGCAATAGTGAAAGCCAACACAACGGAAGCAAAACATGTTCCTACTACTCGACGAATAAACTTTCCATACTTGGAGTCATCTGCCATTCCTAATACTGTTGTAATCCAATTGGCAGTGGCTGACAAGATTCCTGTCAGCCCTGCCCAAAACAATGTGAAATACCGTTTCATGTATTCTTGCTTTTAAACTTTATTCTCTTCCTCATCAAATGCCTCGTCGGCCATTGCAGCGTACGTAGCATTCCGTTCTTCCCTCGAAGCGAACATCT
>ODAI011001060.1_pt1 | contig 10818 bp, 9 predicted proteins | sample 1539321 | NCBI WGS metagenome assembly ODAI01 (sample SAMN02144231, study PRJEB22623) | gut metagenome | biome: sheep rumen | host: Ovis aries | place: New Zealand | reverse complement strand
ATTGAACCAACATTTATTAACCAATTAAAACACAATTAAGATGAAAAAAGCATTTTTAACCATCGCTCTTGCAGCATTTGCTTTTGCTGCCAATGCACAGCTCTTCGTGGGCGGTAACCTCGGTTTCAACACCAACAGCGGTACCAGCAAAGAGGTTTATACGAGTGGCAACACAACGGTGACCACTGATGGAAAGCTTGCCAGTTCAACTGATTTCTACTTCATGCCGAAGATCGGTTATCAGATTAACGACAACATGGCTGCTGGTATCATTTTGGGCTTCAGCTCGAATACCAATGTTAATCCGATTTATGGATGGCCTGGCATCGGCGCTGCTACCAATTTCACTGGTACCCGCACTAGTGTTTCCAACACCATCAACATCCCCCCGTTCTTCCGCTACAACCTGATGGAGCTCAACGCCTTCACGCTCTTCTGCGAGGCCGCTATCCCCATCAGCATCACCCCTGCTTCGAAAGAGACTGTCCACTATGAGTATGACCAGCCCATCACCAACAAGCACATCAGCGTTGACGAAGTTTCCGATGGTACTGCCTCCACCTCTTTTGGCCTCACCGTCACCCCGGGTCTCAACTACAAGTTCAATGAGCACCTGAACATGGACCTTTACTTCAACGCCATTGGCCTTGGTTTCACCATGACCAACACCACCTTGACCGAGAAAGACGTTAATGTTCCTGGTGACCAGCAGGTGACCACCACCGCCAGAACCGACTTCGGCTTCAATGTGCACACCCTGCCCACCGCCGCTGTTGGCTTCGGTATCAACTACGTTTTCTAATCACTTGTTGATATAAAAAAAGGAGGAGTCCGAATGGGCTCCTCCTTTTTTTTTGTTGTCTGTAAAGGTCAGGCGTCGGCAAACACCTTGCCGTCCTTCAATGTCACCTGCAGCTTGGTGTACTCGCAATGGAAGTCGTTGCGCAGACGGTCGAGGTAGCGGCGGCTCTCCCAATGGCACATGGGCAGGTCGTGCAGCAGGCAGTTCCCGCAGGTCTCCGGTGTGGTGGCCGGCACCTCGCTCTGGGTCAGTATCCATTCTAGGCATTCGATGGTGAGCGCACGCATGTCTTCGACGGTATAGCTACCGGTCATAATCACATACATGCCGGTAAGGCATCCCATGGGCCCCACATAAACCACGTCATCCTTGGCCTTGGAGTTGCGGAACCAGGTGGCCATCAAATGCTCCAGGCTGTGCATGGCCGCTGGAGCCACGGCGGGCTCGCGGTTGGGTTCGGTGATGCGGAGGTCGAAAGTGGTAAACCGCGTCCCCGCGGTGGGGGATTTGTCCTCGCGCGAGACATAAATACCCGGTTTGAGGTGGGTATGGTCGATGGTGAAACTTTGTATTACTTCCATGCTGGTGTATTGTTTAAAGAGTTTCCAGGAATTTCTTGACAAAGTGGAACGAACGGTCGCACATGGAACCGAGGAAGTCGGTCCATTGTGCCTGATGGTCGTCGGTAGCACCGGGAGTGTCGCTGATCACGCGCAGGCTGAGGAAAGGCACTTGCTCCAGGTGGCACGTCTGCGCGATGGCGGCGCTCTCCATGTCGCAGGCAAGCCCATCGACAAAGTTGCGCTTGATGGTGTTCTGCCGTTCGCGGTCGGTGATGAACTGGTCGCCGGTGCAGATGAGGCCGGTCATCAGTCGCTCGTCCGAGCTGCGCGTGACGGTCAGAGCGTGGTCCAGGAGGTGGGGGGCTGCGTCGTAGCGTGCGGGCAATCCTTGTACCTGTCCGAGCAGGCATCCGCCTTCCGAAGCAACGCCGCCACAATCCACATCATGATAGACACACTGGGTGGCAGCCAGGATGTCGCCGATTCTCATCTGGGGGTCGATGCCGCCGGCCAGACCGGTGCTGAGGATGGCGTCCGGGTGATGTTCCTGTATGAGACGCATGGTCCCCACGGCAGCGTTCACCTTCCCGATGCCGCACTGCCAGAGGATGATTTCGTTGTTGCCCAAACGACCGCTGTCGCCGCCGATGGCATCGTGCATCTGGCGATACTCGATGTCCATGGCTATGATAACTCCTATCTTCATAGTATGTAATTTATTAGGCTGCAAAGATACGCTTTTTTTTGCCATTTGGTCGGGGAAAATATAATATAATTCCTTAACACACGTTATAGTAATCAATTACAGCAACAAGGAAGTGTTATGAAACGCTGGTTCACGGCCATTATTATCTCTATTTTTGCCTTGGCGGCAGTCAGTTTGGTCATCATGCAGCTGGTGCAGACCCGTCGCACCTTCTCCATTAGTGACAATATGTTCAATGTGAGCGTGAACACCGCCATGGAAGAGGTCATCAGGCAGTTGAACGGTGAGGAACTGCAGGGTGACGGCTCGGTCGCTTTCAATTACAGGGACCTGGACTCGCTGATTGTAGATGAACTCCTCCTGGTCGGCATTGACATGCACCCCGTGGTGGGACTCTATGATGGCAGCCAGGGCTCCTTCCTCTATTCATCGGACTCGAGGCAGGAGGAATTGCTGGAGGAATCGCCCTACCGCTACAGCTTCCAGCCGATAGGCGTAGTATCCTCAAACCAGCTTTATATTATCTTGGCCTTCCCGCCCTCCTTTTTCCCGCGTTTCGACAGCAATCTCTACCTCTATGTATGCCTCTTCCTGGTTCTGGTCATCGCCACCATGTTCGTCTTCTCCCTGCGCACCATCGCCAACCAGCAGCGCCTGGACAAGATGAAGAGCGAGTTCATCAGCAACATGACGCATGAGATAAAAACGCCTATCTCAACCATCTCGCTCGCCTGTGAGATGTTGCAGGAGTCGGAGTCGGAAAAGTCAGAGGAAGAGGTTGCTGCAACGCCATCTCCGCTTTCGACATATATCGGCATCATTGCCGACGAAAATGCCCGGATGCGTCTGCTGGTGGAGACCATCCTCCAGTCTTCAAAGATGTCTGGTGGCAATTTCCAAATCAAGACCGACGAGGTGGATATGCACCGCATCGTCAATCATGTGATGCAGAGTTTCCGACTGACCGTCGAAGGGCGGAACGGCACAATCGAGACCCATCTCGATGCACAGCCGCCTGTGATCTATGGCGATGAACTCCACCTGACCAACCTGGTCTATAATCTTGTGGATAACGGGATAAAGTATTCAGAGAAAGCCCCTCACATCGTCATCTCCACGACCCGCGAGGCCCATCGTTTTCTCCTCAAGGTGCAAGATCACGGCATCGGCATCCCCAAGGCCGACCAGAAGCGCGTCTTCGAGAAGTTCTACCGCGTCTCTACCGGCAATGTGCACAATGTAAAGGGCTTCGGCATAGGATTAAACTACGTGGCGCAGGTTGTTCGCCTGCACCACGGTAGTATAAGTCTTGAAAGTGAGGTCGGTAAAGGTTCTGTCTTTACCGTCGGTTTCCCTATTTGACAATCAGTTTGCCATAGGCGTCGCCCATGCGGTAGATATACACGCCCTTCGGCATATTATCCACGCGGATGGTCAGCTCGCCTGCGCCGGCCTGCACGTTGCGGGTCAGTACGGGCTGTCCCAAGGCGTTGTACAGGGTCAGCGTGGTGGCGCTGTTGGTGCTGTAAGGCACATTCACGCTGTAGGTGGCAGGATTCGGATAGGGGGCTCCGGTGCTGGCCTGGACATCCTCTTCTTCGATTCCCACACCGCTTTGGGGTATCATGCCGGTGACGATGCCTTGATCCAGACGGAAGCAGTAGCCCGATGCCGAATTATACATATCTTGATAGGTGTTTCCCACCAGGTTGTAGAATCCGTTGTCGCTGTTGGCCCATCCCCAGTTCATGTGGTAGAAGTTGTTGTCGTCGGTACGGTAGCCGTCGCACACCCAGGCATGTCCGCCGGCATCGCTGCCGGTGCCTCCCTGGCTGGAACCTCTCATATAGACAGGACGGCCGCGCAACAGGTCGCCGCGCAGGCGCTCGAAGAACAAGGTCTCGTTACCCGAACGCTCGGTCAGCGTGCCGTTGGTGAAGCGGAAGTGGTAGGGGAAGTTGTTCATCATCTGCGGGATGGTGGACGAGCTGCCGTCCCACGCATACTGCATCTTCACGGTGAGGCCGATATAGTAGCCCAGACGGGAAATCTCACGGCATTTGGCTACCGAGGTGCTGGGCGCGATGGTGTTGGGCATCATCGAATAGTCGAAGGGCACCATCGTGTCCAGATTGATCGATGCCGAGCCGCCGCTCCAGCTGTCGGTGATGAAACCTCTGGGATTGGTGGGGTACTGATAGTGGTGGCAAATCTGGGCCAGTGCGGTGGCGACGCATCCCACAGGGCAACGGTAGCCCGTCGTGGGGTCGATGGGGCACAGCACGTTGTAGTCTCGCTTGTTGTTGGGATAGGGGCCTCCCTGGTCCCAGTACTCATCCATCAGAATCACTTCGTTGCCGGCAGGCGCATCTTTCACCATGAGCTTCTTGTACTTCAGGGTCTCCCACTCTTGGCTGTCGCTCAGTTCTTGTTCGGCGTCGATCATCTGCACTCCGCAGACCATCTGGTTGTACTCGTTCAGCCAGTCGGCCAGGGCCGGGGCCATGTTCTCGGCGTCAAAAAGGCCTTCGCCGGAATAGGCCACCATCGGGTTCATCACCGTCGTGGCGGCCATGATCACCCAGCCGCACTCCGGTGTGTTGAAGAAATACATCGACGGAACGCCCAGCTCGACGTTCTCTTTCTGGAGCACCAACGTCAGCTGGTCGGCGCTGACTCTTTTCTGGTGGGTGTATTGCTGCAGGAAGTAAGCGGCAGCCTCGCTTGCCTCTTCAACGGTGAGGTTGTCGGCCTTGGCCACGGGGGTCGCCAACAATGCCAGACCGGCTAGGAGAGAGAGAATTATACGTTTCATGTTGATGTGTTTGTTTTCTTATTTAGTTTGCAAAGATACGTTTTTCTTTTGAATCAAATCATAAAAATTGTTATTTGCTACGCAGCAGCACCTTGTCCGTGCCCTGCCAGATGGCCAGCAGTTGGCGGTAATTGGCATAGTCGCCGGTGGCTATGACGCTCTTCTCCAGCTTCAGGTTGCGTACGACGCGCATCTTCTTGCCGCTCTGTTTGATGCTGACCTTCACCGAGCCGACGCTTTCGAAGCTGAGGCTCCGGTTGATGGCTTTGCCCGCCATCTTCAGCTCTTTGGGAAGCGCGATGGTGATGTCGCTCTGGATGTCGCAGGCGGTCGATTGCAGCGGCGTGATGCGGGTCAGCGCCAGGCGTGCCACATCCACGTCGGGACCTCCCGGAACTCCCGGCAGGCGCAGCTGGTAGAAGCCGTCCGTCAGGGTGTCGAGCACGGCGTCGGCCGTGGTCTTGATCTCCATCTTGCTCACCTCGTCCTTGGCCTCCCCGTAGAGGGTCAGCGGACTCTTGTCACGCACGCCCAGGCGGTACTCGAGGGTGTCTATCGTCACGCCCACCTCGTCGCCGTCTTCTGTCACGCGGGCGGCATACCCCCATTCGTTGAGCATCGCCGCCAGCAGCACGGCCTTGTCGGTGACGGTGCCGCAGCCGCTCTCCCACACTTCGGCGGCAGAGGCGTGCATGTAGCCCACTCTCGCGGGCTCTATGTCGTTCAGGTGGATGTTGTCAACCACATAGTCGCGCACGGCCACGATGTTCTCCCTTATCTCCCTCGAGTTGATCAGCTTGCCTACAGCGCTCTTGCTGGCGGCCAGCCCGTCGCGGTTGAAGGCGGGGACAAACTCGGGCGTGCCGTTGTAAAGGCGCAGCGTGGGCACGATGTCGGCGGGCATGTAGGGCTCCCGCGGTGCCTGCGGCAGGTTGCTGAAGGTGTAGTGCAGGTTGCCGCCCTCCTTGCGGCTGGCGCAGTTCTCCGGCAGGTATTGGTCGCCGTCGATGACATCCTTCAGGTTCATCTCGTCTTGGTTGTAGTTCACCACCACCTCGAGCTTCTCCACGGGGCAGTCGCGCTGCAGTGGTATCCGCTCGTAGAGGAAGTTGTACTTCCGGTGGATCGTGTAATCGACCACGATGGTGCAGCCCAGCTCCATGCCCGTGTGCACCATGGCCAGCTCGCGCATGTGGTTGAAGCGGCCGCAGTCGGCGCACTCCGACGGCAGCTGATAGATGAAGGCGTTCTGCGGCATCTCCACGCGGCTGCCGTCCGCCTGCAGCGTATAGACCTCGTTCACCGTCAGCTCCTCCAGGTCGGGATTATACACCACGAAGGTCTCCCCCTTGTCGGCGTAGGCCACCAAGGCGCGGTTGCGCAGTATCTGCACTTCGTGGCGGTAGTGGTAGTCGCTCGTCCCGTCGGCGTTGAGTGTCCATTCGTGCCGCAGCAGCTTATACACGGCGTCCTGCGCCGAGCACATGGTGAGCGGAAGCTGCATGGTGAAAAGTATGGCCGCTATTAAAACTGTTTTTTTCATATTTCTGTCGTATCTATCGGTTCTATCGTATCTATTTGGTGAGAATCACAGGTGTTGCGGCGACTTTCTTCTGAGCCGTCGCCGATGCGCGGAAGGCCGTCCAGTCGGTGGCCTCATAGACACGCTTGCCAAAGACAGCCTGCTCCCCGAAGGAAAGCTTGTTGCCCTCCAGCTGGAAGCCGCAGCCGAACGAGGCCGCCGGGTTGGCCACACCATCCACCATCGGGTAGTGCAGCTGCGTCGGAGCGAACGGCAGGCTCACCGTCTCGCGTATATCCACCAGCCGCGAGCAGCGGTCGCTGAAGGGCTGTGTGCGCTTCTCCTGGCTCAGGTTGAAGTAGAGGTGTCCCATCGCGCGTCTGTAGAATCCGCGGGCCGAGAGGGGGATGAACTCGATGACATCCTTGCCTACCAGCGCGTAGTGGGGTATGCGGTAGGTGTAGGTGATCTTCACCGGCTGCTCCAGATAGCGGTCGGGGTCGGTGTATTTGATATCCAGTATCTCGGCGTTGGGCGCTATCTTGAGCAACTCGAGCTCCAGGTTGGCGCGCCACTCGCTCTGGCGGGCGCTGAACACCCCGCGCACCGCGGCGTCGCTCTGTCCCTCGGCGGTCACCGTCAAGGTGCCGGTCAAGGTGCCTTCGTTGTCGATCGTGCTCTCCCCGAGGATGCGTATATAGTGGTTCTCGGCAGGCGAGATGGGCGTCTCCATCAGGTCGCAGCCCTCGGCGGTGCCGATCAGGTAGCCCTGCTGTTGCTCGGCGCTGCTCCACAGCTCGCGCACGTTGGGCACCCACGTCGGGTCAAGCATCCGGAACGTGCCGTCACGCAGCTGCACCGCGCACACCGAGTGGTTGAACTGGTCGGCCGGTATGCGGTCGATGCGCTCGCCCGCCATCGTCATGGCCGCATAGGCCTTGAACCCGGCGGCCCGCAGCATGCCGATCAGCGTCGAGGCCTTGTCCTTGCACACCCCGCAGCGGGCGGTGAAGTTCATCTCCTGGTTGTGGAGCGTGAACCCTTCTCCCTCGCCCATCGAGATGCCCGCATAGCGGATGTTGTCGGCCACCCAATGCGTCAAGCGGCCGATGCTGTCCATCTCGTCCTTGGCGCCACGCAGCAGCGCGTTCACCTTCTTCTGCATGGCCGGCGTGGCCTTGAACGAACCGTAGTCCTCGTTCACCCCGTAGAACCATCGGCTCTTGGCCTGCCAGTCGGGGCTGGTCGAAAGCAGCAGCTTGGTCTGTATGTCGTTGTTGGCCAAGGCGCGCGGCTCGCGCTTCAGCGGCATCAGGTCCTCTTTGTTGCTGAAGGTGTAGATGCTGCGGCCGGCCTCCTCGGCGGCCTCGCGGCGTATGTCCAGCTGGTCGTTGTAGGGCATGCCCTTGACATAAACCTGGTAGCGCAGATTCTTGCTGTCCAGGATGTTGACCTGATACACTTTCCTCTGCACCGGCTGGTCGCTCCAGAAGGGGACGATGTCGTAGAAGTGGCCCTTCATCGGCGGCACATAGCGGGCGTCGTCCTCCGGCAGGGCGGCGAAAGTCCCGTTCAGCGAAAACTCCGGTGCCAAAGCGCCCTCCTCCGACATCAGCAACGCGTAGGTATAACCCTTCTTGTAGGTCCACACCTCCAGCTCGTCGCCCGGATCCATGTGGCCCACCTCGACCATCTTCTGGCTCGCGCCCCAGTAAATCATGCGCGCCGGCGCCACATAGTCATACACCAGGTTGTTCCCCTCCCGGCCCGGCCACACCAGCGTGTCCGTGCCGCCGCCTCCGCGGTGCACCAGCACTTGGGTGATCTCGCAGTAGGCCGACAGCGGGTCGTAATCCATCTTCACCGTGCTCCACATCGCGCTGCCATTCGCCGTCAGCATCCGTATCAGGCGGTGTGTCTGCACATGGCTCAAGCCGCTCTCTTCCATATACACACCGGTCGAGTCGAACAGCGTCAGCGTCTTGCAGCCGGCATACTTGCCCGGTCGGGCGCTCTCCTGGCCGACGGCCGTGCCCAGGCACATCGCCGCCAGCATGAATAATGTCAGTCGTATCTTCATCATTCTGTCGTTTTTTACAGGTTTAAAGTGCGGTCGCCACACCGAACCCCACCGCAACAGGTATCGCCGCGATGCAGAGGCCCAGCATCACGATGGTGACGATGCCGTAGAACTTCCAGTACTTCTTCGTGTAGCGCATGAAGCGGACCGCCGCCTCGTTGTTGTTCAAGCCGGCCGCCTCGCGCGCCGCCTTCGCGCCTCGGAACAGGTAGATGATGACAAACACCTCAATCACCGTGCAGGCCAGATACAAGGCCCCCAGAATCCACGCCGGGAAGGGGTGACTCACCTCCGCCAACGCCTCCGGCATCAGGATGCCCATCAAAATCAGCATCACACCGGCCAACGCCATGAAGGACGCTCCCACGATACCGACGATGGCAAAGAATTTGTACCAACGGCCGGTGCTGTGGACATACTGTTCCATTTCTCTTTGAAGACGAATGTTTTGCTCATCCATAATATGATGTCTTTAAAATTTTCCGAACTGCAAAGATACACCTTTTTTTTGATATGGAAGAAAAAAAGATTCTCCGCAAACCCGATTCCTCCCGCTCCACCCCCTTCCGCGACAACCGCCCGCAAATCCCTCCTTGAACCCTTTTGCTTGTTAACAGGCTGATTACTAGTTGTGTAAAAATACTTTGGGAAAGACTTGCACAATCCAGAAATAATTCGTATCTTTGCAACCGTTTTAAGGCATTCCAACAGATATGGATATCGTTGAAACATATTGTAACTCAGTGCAATATGGCGTGTCGATAGAGTTCCGCGCGCTGCCTGTTTCCATAATCGTTTAATTCTCAATGCAATGCAGGTGGTGGGACTATACCAACCCTATAGCAACGCTATACCAAGCCTATGCTGCCCAAGGTGTAACTCATGGGTAACCCAGGTGTAACCTGGGGGTAATTCAGTTCTGACGCCCTGCTCACGCTAAACGTACAACTATGGCAACACAAGAAAACAACCTTGTCAGAGGCTCGATAGGAGGGTGGATCTACTCCGTCGATCCCGTCACAAAGAAGCAAGTCATCCGCCGCAAACCCAAGAAGGTGCGCAATCCCCAAACCCCGGCCCAGGAGAGCCACCGCGCCGCCTTCATCGACATCGTGCGCCTCTCCTCCCGCATGACCGAGGCCCACCTCCTCGGCCTCCATCGCCACGCCCAGCGCATGAAGCTGCGCACCTATGCCGACTTCCGCCATCTGAACCGCGACTGCTTCACCCCCGACGGCCAGATCGACTATCCCCGCATCGTCCTCAGCCGCGGGCCCGTGGCCCCCGTCCTTGTCCGGCAAATCCAGATCGGCGACGACGGCCGTCTCCTCCTGGCGTTCGACCCCTGCCTCGGGCAGCCCGACGCCGCTCCCGACGACGAGCTCTACCTCTTTGTCTATGACGCCGCCTCCGGTGCCGCCTTCCTGGCCCCGCCCGTCCGGCGCTCCGCCGGGGCGCTCGACCTGCAGCTCCCCGACGAATGCGCCGGCGCCCGGCGCCATATCTACGCCTTCCTCCGCGACCGCAAGGGCCGCACCTCCGACACCATCTACGTCCCTTGGATGCCATCCTTCGTTGAATCACTTTAAAAGATACGCATCGCCTGCATAGTCAACGGCAGGATACACATCGACGACGAGAGCATCATTTCATGACTTAAGATGAATTTATAAAAAAAGGAGCCCTGGAATTCCGGGGCTCCCTTTTTTAAGGCAAGGTGACGATTAGTCCACGTCGGCGCGGGCCATGGCGTCCTTGTAGTACTTCTGGTTCACGAAGACATCCTGCTTGTAAGGATTGATGTGACGCTTCTTCGAGACGCAGATGATGTAGCCGAGGGCGATGATGTTGGTCACCAGGGCCAGCGCGCTGATGACGGTCATCATGGTGGGGTTGGCAGCCACGCTATCGACGGTGGTGCCGACAACGGCGGCCTCGCCTCCGGCGACGTCGTAGAGCTGCTTGATGGTCTCGACGCCATCAGGATACTGCACCGGCAGCACGGCCCAGTTGAACCACTGGCGGCCGTCTTTGAAGGTCTCCTGGAAGAGGGGGAACACCTGGGCGAACATGCACCAGATGGCCAGGGTGTTGGCGCGGTTCTGGATCCAGCCGCCGCGGTTCCACAGCAGGGCAGCCACCGTGGGAGCCAGCAGCAGGGCGATGCCGCAGTACCAGCTGTGGGTGGGCAGGCAGTTGTAGGTGTAGGCAAAGTTCCAGATGTCGTAGATGACGATATAGACCCATGTCATGTCGGCCCAGATCATGTCTTTCTTGTCCTTGGAGGCATAGACATTCCACCAAGCGGTCATGCAGAAGATGTTGAAGAT
>ODAI012412963.1_pt1 | contig 10819 bp, 6 predicted proteins | sample 1539321 | NCBI WGS metagenome assembly ODAI01 (sample SAMN02144231, study PRJEB22623) | gut metagenome | biome: sheep rumen | host: Ovis aries | place: New Zealand | reverse complement strand
GCACCACCCCGGACCATATCAAGGCCCTCCCGGCCCTCTCCCCCGCCCTGCCGAAGCAGCCTCATAACAAACTGACGGTCAGCGGCCTGGAAGCGTATCTTATCGACACGGAAAAGCGGAACTTCACCCTCATCGGCGAACGGACGAACGTCGCCGGCAGCCGGAAGTTCGCCCGCCTGGTCGCCGCCGGCGACTATGACGCGGCGCTGGAGGTGGCGGCCGGCCAGATCGAGGGCGGGGCCAACATCATCGACATCAATATGGACGATGCGATGCTGGACGGGCCGGTGGCGATGGAGACCTTCGTCCGCACCCTGCAGAACGACCCTGCCGTGGCGAAGGCGGCCCTGATGATCGACTCGTCCCACTGGGAATGCATCCTCGCCGGGCTCAAGAATGCCCAGGGCAAGTGCATCGTCAACTCCATCAGTCTCAAGGACGGAGAAGAAGCCTTCCTGGAGAAGGCGAAAGAAATCCACCGGCTGGGCGCCGCGATGGTCGTCATGGCCTTCGACGAGGAAGGGCAGGCAACGACCTTTGACAAGAAAATCACCGTTTCGGAACGCGCATACAAGCTTCTCACCGGCATCGGCATCCCTCCCGAGGACCTCATTTTCGACGTGAACGTCCTCTCTATCGGCACGGGCATCCCCGAGCACGACCGGTATGCCATCGATTTCATCGAGGCGGTCCGCTGGATCAAGCGGAACCTCCCCGGAGCCTACACCTCCGGTGGCATCTCCAACCTGTCCTTCGCGTTCCGCGGCAACAATCCGGTCCGGAGCGCCATGCATGCCGTATTCCTGTACCACGCCATCCGGGCAGGCCTGGACATGGCCATCGTGAACCCAGGGATGGTCCTGCAGTATGATGACATCGAACCCGGACTGCGCGCAGCGGTCGAAGACCTGATCCTGTGCCGCGATCCGCATGCGACGGAACGGTTGATGGCTGTGGCGGCAGATCCTCACGTCGGCCAAAGGTCTCCTCAGGATGACAAGGGTTTTGTCATTTCGGGCGGAGCCGGGAAATCTCTGGAAACGTTCCTGCTCACCGGTCGGGAAGAGGGCCTCGCGGAGGCCGTGAATGCCGCCCGGGAACGGCTGGGATTAGCCGTACAGGTCATCGAGGGACCGCTGATGGAAGGGATGGAAGAAGTGGGGCGGCGCTTCGGCGAAGGCAAGATGTTCCTTCCCCAGGTGGTCAAGTCCGCCAAAGTGATGAAGGATGCCGTAGCCCTGCTGGAACCCTATATGACCGAGGGAGAGCAGACGGCCAGGCGGCCCGTCGTCATCCATGCGACCGTGAAGGGAGACGTCCACGACATCGGCAAGAACATCGCCGGCATCGTCCTCCGCTGCAATGGGTTCGAGGTGGTGGACCTGGGTGTAATGGTGGACAAGGAGACTATCCTGGAGGCCGCCGGAAAGCACAAGGCCGCCCTCATCGGCGTCAGCGGGCTCATCACCCCTTCCCTCTTCCAGATGGAGGAGCTCTGTCGGGAGATGGCGGCCCGCGGACTGGACACGCCCCTGTTCATCGGCGGCGCCACGACATCCGCCCTCCATACGGCGGTCAGGCTGGCGCCCCTGTACGACCACGTCTTTTATGCGCCGGACGCTTCGGCCGGGGCCGTGATGGCCAAACGCTGTCTCCGTGACCGGGCGACTTTCGAAGCCGCCGAACATGCGGAACAGGCCCGAATCCGCGCCCTGCACGAAGGAAGGAAAACGGCGCCGGCAACGCCGCGGACCGGCTTTGCCCCGGACAGTTACACGACCTGTATCCCGGAAGACCTGCCGCTGACGGAAATCCCGCTGACGGAGCTGACTCCCCTTTTCGACTGGTCGATGTTCCGCGCCGTGTGGGGCGTCCGGGAATCCGAAGACCTCACCGCCGAAGGCCGCGCCGTCCTGGATCGGATGGTACGGGAAAACAGCGTCTCGGTGCGTCTGGCCGCCCGGTTCTTCGCCGCCCACCGGACCGGTGAGGCCATCGACCTCGGTGCCTGTTCCCTTCCGATGCTCCGGCAGGAGGAAGCTCCCGCACGTTCCCTTGCCGACTTCGTCCCGTCCGAGGGTACCGGACCTTTCGGTATCTTCGCCATCAGCGTGCATTCCCACCCGCATCCCGAAGGTTGTTCCTGCGAGGCCTGCCGCAACGACTACGATTCCATGATGGAGCGCGCCGTACGGGTCACCCTGGCCGAGGCGGCCTCCACCTGGCTGGACAGGCGGCTCCAGGCCGGACTTCCCGAAGGGATCCGCATCGCCAAACCCGCCGCCGGCTACGCCTCCTGCCCGGACCACAGCCTCAAACGCGACATTCTCCGCCTGTTGCCGGAGGGACTGGACATCACCCTTACCGAAAGCTGCGCGATGCAACCCGACGCCGCCATCTGCGGCTTCATCGTCCTCCCCCCGGAGGCCGGATATCCCGAAATCCGCCATATCGGCAGGAAGCAATACGATCTTTACACGGCTGCACGCGGCTTCTCTCCCGACGAAGCGCAGGCCTTCCTCTCCCATCTGCTATGAGAATCACCGACCTCCTGGATGCCCGCCATCCCTTCCCTTCCCTGGAAATCGTTCCTCCCCTGAGCGGGATCTCCAAGGATCAGCTGCTGGAAAGCATCGCTCCCCTGATGGAGTTCAAGCCCCGCTACATCAACGTCACGACGCATCGGGACGAAATCCAGTACGTTCCCCAGCCCGACGGATCCTTCCGCCGGCAGCTGGTCCGCAGCCGCGTCTCCCCCGTCGCCGTCTGCGGCTGCATCCAGGGACGTTACGACATCGAGGTGGTTCCCCACATCATCTGTGCAGGCAATACCGCCTCCGAAATCGAGTGGCTGGTGCAGGACTTCCATTTCATGGGCATCGACAACGTGATGGCGCTCCGGGGCGATTCCCTCGAAGGAGAGAAACGGTTCTCGCCTGTTCCCGGAGGATATGCCCACGCCGACGAACTGGTCCGCGCCATCCGGCGGATGGAGGCGGGCAAGGGGCTGTGCATCGGTGTCGGCGGTTACCCGGAGAAGCATTTCGAGGCGGCCAACCCGGAAACCGACATCGCCTTCCTCAAGCAGAAGGTCGAGGCAGGAGCCGACTGCATCATCACCCAGATGTTCTTCGACAACGCCGTTTTCTACCGTTTCGCGGACCGCTGCCGGAAAGCCGGCATCACGGTCCCGGTCATCCCCGGCCTCAAGCCGCTCACGACGGCCCGGCAGGTCAGCCTGCTACCCGAATCCTTCTCCATCGACATTCCCGTGGAACTCACGGATGCCATCCGGGATGCCGGAGATGACAAGGAAGCGGTCAGACGGCTGGGCGTCGAATGGTGCACCGCCCAGTGCCGCGACCTGCTCCGGCACGGGGTGCCGGCCGTCCATTTCTATACCATGGGCAAGTCGTCCAACGTGGTGGAAGTCCTGCGGAACTGTTTTTAATTGTGGGAAGGATTCCTTATCTTTGTACAATGAAAACCAATTGTACAATGAAGAGCTTCCTGCATATCCTGGTGTTTGCTTTCCTGTCGTCCCTGGCCGTCTCCTGTTACAAGAACAAAGCGGAGGACGATACCGCCATCTACGGGACCTGGATACTGGATACCTACACCCTCGAAACGGACACCTCTATTTCCGAAAGCAGCGGAAACGGCAGGACCGTCACGGTGGATTTCACCGACTCCGGATGCAAACTGGTCCTGGACGAGGACCTCGTCGCCGCCGGCAGGATGGGCTTCGAGATGGAAGTCACGTCCTATTCCTACGACCCGGACAGCAAGCGGATCGACTTCGCCCGGAAAATCTCCGTCGCGGACTTCGGCAAATCGATGGTCCTCCAGGGTGCTTATGACGTGAAAGAACTCAGCAGGAGCCGCCTCGTCCTCTGCCAGTCCGACGAACAGCACTTCGGCAAGATCATCTCCGCCAAAGAGACATCCACCTACGAGTTCCACCGTGCGACGGAGGACAACGACTAAGCCCGAGAACACGCGATGCACAGGATTTTCCTTCCTCTTTACCGCTATTTCCAGAAACACAGGAGCTTCCTGTACCTGCTGCTGGCAGGCAGTTTCCTCCTTTTCCTCTTCTTCGGCCTCAAACTCCGTTACGAGGAGGACATCGTCAAGCTCCTTCCCCGTTCCAGCACGGACAATGAACTGGCATTCAGCGATATAGGGCTGAAAGACAAAGTTTTCATCCAGGTCACGTCCACGGATCCGTCAAACCCGCTGGACCCGGCCACCCTGGGGGCCTGTCTGGACGAATACTGCGAGGCCCTGCTGCAGCAGGACTCGACGGGCAGTTTCATCACCGGCATCCTGCACAACCTGGACATGGATACGATGCTGGGAGCCATCGATTACGGGTTCGAACATCTTCCGACCTTCATCGACACGTCCCTGTATGCCGCGTTCGCCGCGGCCCTGGAACCCGAAGCGGTGGAGAAGGCGATGCAGGACAACCTGGTCCTGCTGGAGGCAGACGAAACCGGGGAGATCACCCAGCTGGTCACGATGGACCCGTTGGGACTGAGAAATATCCTCCTCGGGCAGCTGATGCCGGAGGGCGGGGTCTCCGCCGGCGGATTCCCCCTTGACGAGGGGCACTTCTTCTGCCCCGACAAGACGGTCGCCCTGGCATTCCTGTCACCGGGATTCAATTCGATGGACTCCGGGGCCGGTACGAAGTTCTACCGCCTGATGAACCGGACCCGCAAGGATTTCGAAGCCGCCCATCCCGATGTCCGTGTCCTGGCACACGGGACACCGCTGGGCAGCGTCTCCAACGCCAGCACCATCAAGGGTGACCTGCTGATGACCGTGGGCGTCTCCCTGCTCATCATCCTCGTCATCCTGCTGCTGAGCTTCCACAGCTGGACCTTCATCTGGCAACAGATCGTTCCCATCGTGTACGGAGCCGCTTTTTCGCTCTCCTGCATGTACTGGATCAAGGGGTATATGTCGCTGATGGCCCTCGGGCTTGGCGCCATCGTCCTGGGCGTAGCGATCAGCTATTGCCTGCACGTGCTCATCCACCACTACTACGTGGGTGACGTGGAACAGATGCTCCGGGAGGAATCCACTCCCGTCACCCTGGGATGCATCACCACGATCGGCGCTTTCCTGGGTCTCCTGTTCACGGAAAGCGACCTGCTCCGGGACTTCGGCCTGTTCGCCACCTTCGCCCTGTTCGGCAATACTTTCTTCGCCCTGTTCTTCCTGCCCCACTTCATGAAGCCGGAGCAGGTCAAGTTCAAGCGTTACAAGGGATTCCACGCCATCGACCGCATCAACAACCTTCCCTGGGACCGGAACCGCTGGGTGCTCCTGGCGATGGCGGCGGTGATCGTCGCCGGCGTCGCCCTGAGCCATCGGGTCAAGTTCGACAGCGACCTGCGGAACCTGGACTACGACGAGCCGGTCCTCACCGAGAGCCAGCGCCTTTACAGCGAGAAGAACGCCAGCGGCAACATGGACCTGTACTTCGCCGCCTACGACGAGGACCTGGACCAGGCACTCGAATACAACAAGGTCCTGACCCGGAAACTGGACTCCCTGTCCGCCGCCGGTCTGGTAAAAGGCTATTCACCCCTTGCGTCGCTTCTTTTCCTGTCCGAAAAGGACCAGGAAGCGCGGATTGCCGCCTGGAAAGCCTTCTGGACGCCGGAAAGGGAAACCCAGGCCTGGCGTGAGATCGCAGCGGCCGCCCGTCACAACGGACTGGAAGCCTCCCTGTTCCAGCCCTTCCAGGCCCTGTTGGACGCCGACTACTGCCCCGGGAACCTCTACGAGGCGGAGGTTTTCCCGAAAGAATTGACGGACAATTACATCGAACGGCAGAAGAGTGGCCGGTACATGGTCTTTACGTCCGTAGCCTTCCGTCCGGAGGACGCCGACGCCGTGACCGCCGCCCTTGTCTCAGGCCCCCAAGCCCTGGTCCTGGAACCGTTCTATTACTGCCGGGACATGGTCGAGATCGTCCACGACGACTTCAACACGACCCAGTGGATCTCCTCCCTGTTCGTCCTGCTGGTCCTGCTTATCGCTTTCCGGAACATCATCACGGCCCTTGTGGCCTTCCTCCCGATGTTCCTGAGCTGGTATGTCCTGCAGGGACTGATGGCCCTCCTGGGGTTGGAGTTCAACCTGATCAACATCGTCATCTCCACCTTCATCTTCGGCATCGGAGTGGATTACAGCATTTTCGTGATGGAGGGGCTCCTGAAGGAAGCCCGGACCGGACAGCGGGAGATGCTGGATTTCCACAAGGTGGCCATCGTCTTCTCCGCCATCGTGCTGGCCATCGTGGTCCTGTCCCTGGTCTTCGCCCGGCATCCGGCCATCCGCTCCATCGGTATCATCACCCTCATCGGGATGGCGACCACCATCCTGCTGACCTATTCCCTTGAACCCTTCATATTCCGCCGCCTGCTCAAATGGGACTGGTACCGGAAGAGTATCCGTGCATAAATGGATTCCATTGACGCCAGACTGTACCTGAACCTGATCCGCGGGGGCGCTGCCCGGCTTTCGGCGCATCGGCAGACCGTCAACGACCTCAATGTCTTCCCCATCCCCGACGGGGATACGGGAGACAATATGTTCATGACCATCCAGGCGGGCTGCCACCCTTCGACAGGCTCGGGAACCAGAACGACGCTCGCCGAGATGGCGAAGGCCGTTTCCGCCGGCATGCTGATGGGCGCCCGGGGCAATTCCGGCGTCATCCTTTCCCGCATCTTCGCAGGTCTCGCCAAAGGCCTCGCCGGCATCCGGGAAGCCGGGATCGGCACCTTCTCCCGTGCCATGCAGGCCGGAGTCGAGGAGTCCTATCACGCTGTCTCAGAGCCCGTTGAGGGTACGATCCTGACCGTCTTCCGGGAAGGCGTGGAAGCCGCGGCCGGCAGCAAGGACCTGGAGGAATACTTCGACCTGCTGATCTCCGCGATGGACCTGTCGCTCCAGCATACGCCCGAACTGCTGGACGTCCTCAAGAAGGCCGGCGTCGTGGACAGCGGCGGAGCCGGCCTGCTGTACATCGCCGAGGGCATGCGTGCCGCCCTGCACGGGGAGGCCGCCGAAGTCCTGGAAGAGGTCGCCCCGGCGGCACAGCACGTGGACCTGAATGCCTTTACGGAAGACAGTGTCCTGGAATTCGGCTACTGTACGGAATTCCTCCTCCGGCTGCAGCGCAGCAAAGTGGACCTGGACACCTTCGATGAAACCGTCATCCAGGACTGGCTCTCACAGAACGGCGATTCGCTCGTTTTCTTCCGCGACGGTTCCATCGTCAAAGTCCATGTCCATACCCGCACCCCTGGCGAGATCTTGAACCACTGCCAGCAATACGGCGAGTTCCTCACTATCAAGGTGGAGAACATGACCCTCCAACACCATGAGAATCACATGGATGAGCGTTTCAAGGCTGGACGGAAGGCTTACGGGGTCGTGGCCGTCGCCTCCGGTTCCGGGCTCGCAGACACATTCAAGGAACTGGGAGCCGGCGTCGTCATCGAAGGCGGCCAGACGATGAATCCGTCCGTGGAGTGCTTCATCGAGGCTTTCGACACGGTGAACGCGGAGACGGTCTTCGTCCTTCCGAACAACGGAAATATCCTCCTGACAGCCCGTCAGGCTGCGGAGATGTATGACAAGGCCGACATCCGGGTCATCCCCACCAAGACACTGGGCGAAGGGTATTATGCCCTTGCGAACCTGGACACGGAAGCGGGCGATGCCAGCGCAGTCGAGGCGGCCCTCACCGAGGCTGCGGAAGAGGTCGCGACGGGCCTGGTGTCCCGCGCCATCCGCGACAGCGGGGATTTCCATGAAGGGGAGTATCTCGGCATCCAGGGAAAGAAGATCCTCACGGCCGGGCCGGATCCGGAGAGCGCCCTCCTCGCCCTCGCCGACACCATGAAGGCCGGTTCCTTCGACGTCATCCTCGTCTTTGCCGGATCCGAAGCAAGGGATTCCGACGGCGTCCGGAAAGCCCTGGCCGCCCGGTATCCCCGTTCGGAAGTCATCCTCCAATCCGGAGGACAGCCGGTCTATGAATACATCCTTGTCTTGTTCTAATACCTCAAACCGATATGCTCAGACTGTTTACTGACACCGATACCGACATCACCCCCTCCGTCGCGGCCGAATACGGCTACCGTCTCATCAGCATGCCGTACAGCGTGGATGCCAAGACCGTCTACCCGTACGTGGACTTTGACGAATTCGAAGCCCGCAAGTTTTATGACATGCTCCGCAGCGGCGTCCTGCCTACGACGAGCGCCATCTCCAAGGAGCGGTATATCGCGTATTTCGAACCGGAATTCGCCGCCGGAAACGACATCCTGTATGTCCACTTCTCCCGGGCGATGACCGTCACTTTCAACGCGATGGACGAGGCCGTGGCGGAGCTCAAGGCCAAGTATCCGACGCGTCAGTTCCACGAAATCGACACCAAAGGCATCACCACCATCAGCTACACCATCGTGCGCGAAGTGGGCGACCTTCTCAAGGCCGGCAAGAGCCTGGAGGAAGTGCTGGACTGGGCGAAGACCGAGGTGGACAAGTTCGCGATGTACTTCTTCGCCGACGACCTCAAGTTTTTCCGCCGCAGCGGCCGCGTCAGCGGGCTCGCCGCGACGATGGGCACCCTCATCGGCATCCGTCCGATCATCTACATGAGCCAGGAAGGCAAGATGGTTTCCTGCGGCAAGGAGAAAGGCCGCCTCAAGGCGATGGAACGCCTTGTGCAGCAGGTTGCTGACCTGGGCGATGACTTCAAGTCCCACCGGTTCGTCATCGGCCATACCGATGCGCCCGAACTGGCGGAGGAGGTCGGAAAGATGATCCGCGAACGTTTCGGGGATGACTTCCCCATCGAATACGTCGTCGCCAACCCGACCGCCGGCAGCCACGCCGGCCCGAACGGAGTGGGCGTTTGTTTCCATGCCAAGCATCGGTAATATGATTACGGTCAAGGAAGTAACCACCCGGAAGGAGCAGAAGGCGTTCCTGGATTTCCCGCTGGACCTGTACGCGGGGAACCCCTGCTTCGTTCCGCCGCTGTACATGGACGAGAAGAAGATCTTCAGGGACGACTATGTCTATCGTGACTGCTGCGACTTCGTCAACTTCCTCGCCTACAAGGACGGCATCGTCGCAGGACGCATCCAGGCCATCATCCAGAAAGCCGCGAACGAAAAGAACGGGGAGAAACGCGTCCGTTTCAACCGGTTCGATGCCATCGAGGATTTCGACGTGTCCAAGGCCCTCTTCGAGGCCGCGGAAAAATGGGCGCTGGAGAAAGGGATGGACACAGTGTGCGGTCCCCTCGGCTTTTCTGACCTGGAGCGGGAAGGGCTTCTGGTCGAGGGCTTTGACCAGCAGGCAACCTTCGAGGAGAATTACAATGCCCCCTATTATGGCGAGCATATCGAACGGCTGGGGTACGTAAAGGAAGTGGACTGGGTGGGGTTCCGCCTCTACGGGGCCGACAGTCCGGAAACGATGGAGGAGATGGAAAAGACCTCCGACTTCATCTTCCGCCGCTATAAACTGCATCTGGGGCCTTCCAGCAGCGGATCCGACTTTCTGAAGCGCTATGCCGACGGCATCTTCGAACTCATTGACAAGTCCTATGAGGGCCTGTACGGGACCGTCCCTTTCACGGAGGGGATGCGGAAACTGATGATTGACAACTTCAAGCTGGTCATCGACCCCAAGTACGTGGCCGTGGTCCTGGACGAAAACGGGAAGATGGTATGCTTCGGTCTCACCTTCCCCGCCCTGGCCGGCGCCCTGGCCGGTGGCCGTGGCAAGCTCACGCCCCGCACGGCCATCCGCCTGCTGAAGGCCCTGAAGAAACCGGATGCCCTGGACCTTTGCCTCGTGGGCGTGGAGCCGGAATACCTGAACCGGGGCATTTCCGCCGTCTTCTCCGTCGCCATCATGAAGATGCTCCGGGACAACCCGGACCTCCGTTTCGCCGACACGAACCTGAACCTGGAGGACAATTACGCCATCCTGAACCAATGGAAGCGCTTCCGCAAGGAACAGGTCAAGCGCTACCGGTCGTATGTAAAACATTTGTCATACTGAGCGAAGCGAAAGAATCTATGATCAAGCTGCTTGTCGACTGTTTCGGCGGCGACCATTCGCCTCAGGCGCCCGTTGCAGGCGCCCTCGCCGCCCTTGCGAAAAATCCGGACCTGCACCTGATCCTCACCGGGGATGAATCCATCCTCAAGAAGGAGCTGGAAGGCAAGGCCTTCGATCCTTCCCGGCTGGAGATCGTCCACGCGCCCGAAATCATCGGCTGCGACGAAAAGCCCACCGACGTGGTGCGGCTCAAGCGGAACAGCTCCATGATGAAGGCGATCATGATGCTCCGGGACGAGGATGACCTCGCCGGGATGGTATCCACCGGCTCCACGGGTGCCCTGGTAACCGGCGCCCTGGTGCGCCTGGGCCGCATCCGCGGCATCATCCGGCCGGCCTTCTGCCCCATCCTGCCCACGATGGACGGCGGCCTTGTGGGCATCTGCGACAGCGGTGCCAACGTGGAGGTGACGCCCGCCCACCTGCGCCAGTTCGCCATCATGGCCAGCCTGTACATGCAGGAAGTATACGGGGTCCAGAATCCCCGCACCGCACTCCTGAACGTGGGCAAGGAAGCCGAGAAGGGCGATGACCTGCGGAGAGAGACCTATGCCCTCCTGCAGGACACGGACTGCGTGAACTTCGTGGGCAACATGGAAAGCCGCGACCTGCTGTCAGGGTCCTACGATGTCGTCGTAACCGACGGCTTCTC
>ODAI011053191.1_pt1 | contig 10819 bp, 8 predicted proteins | sample 1539321 | NCBI WGS metagenome assembly ODAI01 (sample SAMN02144231, study PRJEB22623) | gut metagenome | biome: sheep rumen | host: Ovis aries | place: New Zealand | reverse complement strand
CAGTCTGAGGCAAGAAGTGTGACAAGCGGGAACAACTATGCATATAACATTCTTTCAAACGGCACTATGACTATTGGCGGTGATTTTTACCAGAAAAATGCTTATTACACCGATAACTTCATTGGATATTCTAACCACAAAGTAATCCTCAACGGCAAAGGCAAGCATACAGTTGAGTTCGCATCAAACAACAGCAAATTCAACATCCTCGAGCTCACCCAGCCGAAATCGAACTACACATTCTCTTACGAGCCCTGCTGGAACAAGTTGATTTGCCCTAGTGATGCCGCGAAAGTTGAGATCACCCTCAATGCCAACGATACAAACCTGAAAACCGAGGACGTCACTGTTGCACTTGACAGCGAAAATGTTGCTGTTTCCGAAAATGGCAGCGCACAGCTGACAGGGCTCACAGACGGCGAACACGAGCTCACATTCTCCGCACCTGATTTCGTGACAAGGACCTACAAAGTCACAGTTAAAGACGGCGCAATCGTTGAAGATATCACCCCTGAGCTAAACCTCATCGGTGATATTACAGGCGACGGAAAGCTTAACGCCGCAGATCTATTGAGAGCAAAGAGCCATATCAAGGGCGTCGGATTGCTGACAGGATATGAGCTGAAATGCGCTGACATTGACGGCAACGGAAAGGTCAATGCGGCTGATCTGCTCAAGCTGAAGGCGCACATCAAGGGCGTTAGTAAGCTGTGGTAAAAAAATAAAACATCAATGGGGCTGCTGCAGCCCCATTTTTTTATACAGAGAAAACACGGTAAATGCACAAAAGCTTTAGTATTTTAGAAATAATACGTTGTAAGTGCTCGCCACGCGACTTTACTTTTGTGTGATAATATGTTATAATGGTATCACAAAGTCTCATATAAAACTAAAAGGGGGATTTTCAGTGAATATATCAGAGTTTGCTGAGATCGCAGGCGTCTCAAAGGCGGCAGTAAGCAGATATTTTAACGACGGCTACCTCAGTGAGGACAAGCGTGCACGAATCGAGAAAGCGCTGAAAGAGACCGGCTACTCTCCCAGTGTAGCCGCAAGGTCTGTCAAGACGAGAATCACTAAACTCGTCGGTGTAATACTTCCGAAGCTGTCAAGTGAAAGCGGTGCCAGAGTCACCGAGGGCATCAGTGAAGTGCTCAACGCAGAGGGCTATCAGCTGCTGCTCGTCAACACTGCAAACAACAACAGCAAAGAAGTCGAATCGCTCGAGCTTTTCCGCCAGAACAGAGTTGACGGTGTGATCCTGCTCGGAACGGTATTCACACCGCTTCATCAGAGTGTTCTATCGAAAATGCACGTACCCGTAGTGATCGTCGGTCAAAGACTTGCAGGGTTTAACTGTGTGTGCCACAACGACCGCGGAGCAGCTTATGCTCTTACTAAGCTTATGCTGGAAAAAGGCCGTAAAAAGCCGGCTTTCATAGGCGTTACGCGCGATGACCTTGCCGCCGGTCTTGCCAGGTGGGAGGGGTTTGAAAAGGCTGTGTCCGAGGCCGGGCTCACAGTGCCGAAAAACTTCATCGAAACGGCAAAGTTTGAGATGGATTCTGGCTATGAAAAAGCGAAAAGACTACTCTCAGGCAGAGAACTCCCCGACTGCATTTTCTGTGCCACAGACAGTATCGCGCTCGGTGCAATGCTTTGCTGCAAAGAGAATGGTATTGATGTTCCAAAGGACATCATGCTTGCATCGGTCGGTGACACAAAAATAGGCAGAGCTGCTTTCGTTCCGCTGACGACTGCTCACCTGCACTATAAGACCGCCGGGATTGATGCCGCTGAAATGCTCCTGATCGAGCTCAAGCGCCGTGACGCAGTCAGTAGAGTGCTCCAGCTGGATTATGAGATCATCGAACGCGGAACGACTGCAGAATATGAAACTGTGTGAAACCAATATTTGAAGGAGAACATTTTCTTATCAAATGTCAATGGATTTTTCCGGCCTGCTGTGCTATACTATAGGTGTCAAGCGGAAACTTTTCACAATCAAGTGTGAAACGATCATCCGCCTATGTTCCAATCAATAAAAGGAGCTGGTAGTATGGATTACAGAAAGTGCGCAGGAGAGATCCTTGACGCTATAGGCGGCAAGGAAAATCTTGCAAGCGCTGCACATTGTGCAACGCGGCTGAGACTTGTCATCGCTGACAACAGCAAAGTCAGCAAGGCAGTTCTCGAAAACATTGACGGAGTTAAAGGCGTTTTTGAAGCCTCCGGTCAGCTGCAGATCATAATAGGCACTGGAACAGTGAACAAAGTCTATGATGAGTTCATCGCTCTTGCCGGAGTTGAAGCAGCTACTAAGGACGATGTCAAGGCGGCAGCGGCGGCTCAGTCGCCCTGGTATAAGAGAGCGATCAAAACTCTCGGAGATATATTCGTTCCTATCATTCCCGCGATCGTTGCAACGGGACTTCTGAACGGTCTGCTGGGCGGTCTCAGCAAGGCATTCCCAGACCTTTCAGGCTCACAGCTGTTCGGTCTTCTGAACATCTTCTCGAATGCCGCTCTCGTATTCCTGCCGATACTTATAGCTGTAAGTGCAGCGAAGATCTTCGGCGGAAACATCTATCTCGGTGCCGTTATAGGTATGATAATGATCCACCCCGATCTCGTGAACGCATGGAGCGCAGGCTCCGGTGCTGAGACCTCAACTCTTTGGTCCTGGGGCTTCTGGAACATTCAGAACACCGGCTATCAGGGGCACGTAATACCTGTTGTTATCGCGGTGTTCTTTATGTGTAAGCTTGAAAAATTGCTGCACAAAAAGGTGCCTGAGGTCATCGACCTGTTCGTTACACCGCTGGTATCCGTACTTGTTACGGGTTTTCTCACAATGACGATCATCGCGCCCGTATTCTCACAGTTAGAGACCTGGGTGCTCGACGGTGCGAAGGCACTTATCGCTATCCCGTTCGGCATCGGCGCATTCCTCATGGGCGGCGTTTATGCCCCTACTGTTGTAGCCGGTGTACACCATATGTATAACGCGATCGAGCTTGCAATGATAGCTGACAACGGTCAGAACACATGGATGCCAATTGCTACCGCTGCAAACGTTGCACAGGGCGCAGCTGCTCTGGCAGTAGCGTTCAAGACCAGACAGAAGAAAACCAGATCGCTGGCACTTCCCGCTTCCCTTTCGGCATTTCTCGGAATTACAGAGCCTGCAATCTTCGGCGTGAACGTAAGGTTCGTAAAGCCGCTGGCAGCCGGTATGATAGGCGGAGCCTGCGGTGCTGCAGTAGCTTCACTGATGAAGGTCTACGCTACAGCAAACGGCGTTACCGGCGTGTTCGGTTTCCTCATAACTACCGAGAGCTTCTTCGGTTATCTGCTTACCTTCCTGGTAGCTTCTGCAGTCGCTTTCATTCTCTCATACCTTATGTATAAGGATCCCGAGGAAGCAGCGGCTGCTGCTCCTGCGGCAGAGAGTTCCGAGCCTGAGTCCGTTATCGGCACCGACAGAGAGTTTGATGACAGCTGTGTATATTCTCCTCTGAAAGGAACAGCCGTTGCTATGGCTGATGTGCCTGACGAGACATTTGCTTCTGATGTGCTTGGAATGGGTGCGGCTGTTGATCCCACTGAGGGCAAGGTCGTTGCACCTGCTGACGGAGAAGTAAGTACTCTGTTTGACACCCACCACGCTATAGGTCTTGCACTTGACAACGGAATGGAGATGCTTATCCACATCGGCATCAACACTGTTGAACTCAACGGCGAGGGCTACACCGCTCATATTGCCGATGGAGAACGCTTCAAGAGAGGCCAGACCCTCATCACCTTTGACAAAGCTCTGATCGAGAGCAAGGGCTACAAGACGATAACTCCCGTAATAATTACCAATGCAGACGATTACTCCGAAGTGGTAAAGGCTGCTGACGGAGACGTAACTTATCTTGATAAACTGATATCAACAAAGAAGGCCTGATGCTTATGAAAAACAACTGGAGGCAGCTCCTCCACCTGGAGCCGGAAAAGGGCTGGCTCAATGACCCGAACGGACTTTCCTTCTTTAACGGCGAGTACCATTTTTACTTCCAGTATTCCCCTGAAAGCGCTTACGGCGACGGGGGAAAATGCTGGGGGCACTGGTCAGGAAAAACGCTTACCGACTGGAAGTTTACGGGCGCTGTGCTGCGACCTGACTCCCCTGACGACCGCAGCGGTGTTTACTCAGGCTGCGGCATTGTGAAGGACGGCCTGCTGTATCTGTTCTACACCGGAAATGTCAAGGAGGAAGGCGAGCATGACTACGTGACCTCGGGTAGAGGTGCAAACGTTATTCTCGTAACGACTGAGGACGGCGTGACGATGAGCAGTAAGCGCACACTGCTGCGTAACTCTGATTATCCCGATCACTGCTCCTGCCATGTCCGTGACCCAAAGGTATGGGAGGAGGACGGCCGCTACAATATGGTGCTGGGCGCAAGAACGCTTGATGACAAGGGCTGTGTGCTGTTCTACACCTCTGACGATCTGTTCAGCTGGAGCTTTGTAAAGGCTGAGAGCGTTCCCGACTTCGGGTATATGTGGGAATGCCCCGATGTTATCAGGCTAGGTGAGCAGCGCTATCTCAGCGTGTCTCCACAAGGGCTGCGCCACGAAGAATGCCATAATCAGAATGTCTACAGCTCCGGCTATTTCAGGTATGCTGACGGAGAACTGCGAGCCTTTGAAGAATGGGACTACGGCTTTGATTTCTACGCGCCGCAGACCTTTAGCGCCCCTGACGGCAGGACCCTGCTGGTCGGCTGGATGGGCATAGGCGATATCCCCTACACTAACCCCACCGCGGAGCTTGGCTGGCAGCACTGCCTGACGATCCCGAGAGAGCTGACAGCAAATGCCGACGGGCATATCTCACAAAGGCCTTTCAGGGAATTGGAAAGCCTTAAAAAAGAGCCTATAAGCTTTGAGGACAAAAAAGCAGTAGCTACCGAGCTGCCATTCTGCCTTGAAGCAGAGTCACCTGCTGAAAGCTTCAAACTAATATTCACTGATCTGCTGGAGCTGAGCTTTAAAGACGGCCTGTTCACGCTGCGTTTCACTGATGAAAAAGCAGGCTGCGGCAGAGATGCAAGACGCGTTCAGCTGGGAAACTTCACCGGGATCCTGATAATAGCCGATATGTCCTCGCTGGAGATATATTTAAACGGCGGCGAGAAAGTAATGTCTACCCGTTTTTATCCCGAGAGCACGCTGGTCACCCTTATCCCGGAAAACCTGAGCGGCTGCATTTATCCGCTCAGAGCAATGGAGGTGAGCCGCGATGTCTAAAGATATGCTGGTCGCTATCGGCGAGGCGCTGATAGACCTTATCCCTGATAAGACCGGCTGCGGCTTCGGCGATGTAACGGCTTTTTATCCTAAGCTCGGTGGTGCACCGGCAAATGTGTGCGGAGCCTACACAAGGCTTGGAGGAAAGTCGCGCCTGCTCACGCAGCTTGGCGACGATCCCTTCGGCCAGAAGATACTTCGTGAGCTTGACAGCTTCGGAGTTGACGTAAGCTGCATAAGCCTGACCGACAAGGCGAACACAGCTCTGGCCTTTGTGAGCCTTGGCGCAGACGGCAGCAGGACCTTTTCATTCTACAGAAATCCGTCGGCAGATATGCTCTATGCGCCGGGGAACATCAGGCCGGAATACTTTGACGATGCCTATGCACTCCACTTTTGCAGCGTAGATCTCGGGGACTTCCCGATGAAAGATGCACACCGCGCAGCGATCAGCGCAGCAAGAGAAAAGGGCGCGATAGTCAGCTTTGACCCGAACCTCAGGTTTCAGCTGTGGAAGAGCAAGGAAGCCCTTAAACAGACGGTAACGCAGTTCATACCGCTGGCAGATATAGTTAAGATCTCCGATGAGGAACTGAGCTTTATCTGCGGGACAGATGATATCGAAAAGGCACTGCCCTCACTGTTCAAAGGGAGCGTAAAACTTGTTATCTGCACCTGCGGCGGCAGCGGTGCTTACGCATATACCAGAAAAGCCTCAGCTTTCTCAGAGGGAAGAAAGGTTAAGGCAGTTGATACTACAGGAGCAGGCGACGGCTTTATAGGGTCGATGCTCTGGAAGCTTTGCAGTCTTGGCGTAACAACAGACGGCCTTGCAGAGCTTTCTAGTGAGACACTTCGTGAGTGTCTTGAGTTTTCAAACGAATTCTGTTCTTTAAGTGTACAGAAGCCGGGTGCGATAGCTTCGTATCCCGAGTTAAATAAGATCAATATCTGAAAGGAAGATGAACCATGAAAACATTCAGCTACACAATTAAGGACGCAGTAGGTATCCACGCAAGACCGGCAGGTAACCTAGCTAAGCTTGCAAAGGGCTTTGCAGGCACAAAGGTAACGATCGAAAAGGGCGGCAAGAGCGTTGACGTAACTAAGCTCATGATGCTGATGGGCCTTGGAGTAAAGTGCGGCGATACGGTAAACTTCACTGTTGAGGGACCAGACGAGGAAGCAGCAGCCAAGGCAGTTGAGGAATTTATGCAGGCTAATCTGTAAAAAGGAGGCGGCGGATATGAAAAAATTCAGCGGCAAGGGAGTTTACGGGGCGATAGCCATTGGCAGCGTCTCGGTATTCAAGCGGCAGGAGGCTTCGGTCCGCCGCACTCATATTGATGACACGGCAGCGGAGCTTGAGCGTGTTGAGAACGCAAAAGCTCTTGCAACTGAGCAGCTTTCAGCAGTATACGAGAAGGCTCTCAAAGAGGTCGGCGAAACTCATGCTCAGATATTTGAGATACACATGATGATGCTGGAGGACGACGACTACAACGACTCTATCCGCAATATCATAGAGACACAGTCTGTTAACGCTGAGTACGCGGTAGCAGTCACATCAGATAATTTTGCCGAGATGTTCGCATCTATGGACGATGCCTATATGCAGGCGCGTTCGGCTGACGTCAAGGATATCTCGAACAGGCTCATAGCCTGCCTTTCAGGCGCCGCAGATAGCGAAGACGGCAGCGACGAGAAGATGATAGTCTGTGCAGACGATCTTGCTCCCAGTGAGACTGTTTCGCTTGACAAGGACAGGGTGCTTGCTTTCGTAACAGCGTTTGGTTCGTCAAATTCTCACACGGCGATACTTGCAAGGAATATGAATATTCCTGCTGTAATAAGTGTGGGCGAGGGATTTATCTCAGAGATAAAAGACGGCGACAGGCTTATCGTTGACGGCCACACCGGCACCGTGATACTGGAGCCGGATGAAAAAACGATCGCTGAATATACCGAAAAGCAGCAGGCAGACGCCAGAAAGAAAGCTCTTCTCCAGGAGCTTAAAGGTAAGGAAAACATCACCAAGGACGGCACAAGCGTCAAGATCTACGCAAATATCGGCGGAGTGGACGGCATAGGCGCGGTGCTTGCAAACGATGCAGGCGGCATCGGACTGTTCAGAAGTGAGTTTCTATATCTTGAAAGTGAGGACTACCCGACTGAAGAACAGCAGTTTACGGCCTACCGCAAGGTGCTTGAAAGCATGGCCGGCAAAAAGGTCATTATCCGCACACTTGACATCGGCGCCGACAAGCAGATAGATTATTTCAAGCTGGATAAAGAAGACAATCCAGCCCTCGGTTTCAGAGCGGTAAGGATATGTCTGACTCGCCCTGAGATCTTCCGCACACAGCTGCGTGCGCTCTACCGTGCTTCCGCCTTCGGTGAGCTGGGAATAATGTTCCCGATGATAACAAGCGTCAGCGAGGTCGAGCAGTGCCTTGAAATGTGCGAGCAGGTAAAGCGCGAGCTGACTGACGAAGATATCCCGTTCAGTGACAAGGTCGAGCTCGGTATTATGATCGAGACGCCTGCGGCTGCCGTTATTAGTGACAGGCTGGCACCACTGGTAGACTTTTTCAGCGTCGGCACTAATGACCTGACGCAGTACACCCTTGCCTGCGACAGGCAGAACGCAAAGCTTGAAAGATTTGTTGACACTCACCACGAGGCAGTACTGAGGCTTATTGAGATGTCAGCTAAGAACGCTCACGAAAAAGGTGCTTGGATAGGCATTTGCGGTGAGCTTGCAGCAGACACAGAGCTGACCGAGACCTTCCTGAGAATGGGGATCGATGAGCTTTCTGTATCGGCACCCTTTGTGCTTCCGGTCAGAGAAAAGGTACGCAGCCTTGACCTCTCCGCTGAGCAGAAATAACAGGCAGATTTCAGAAATCTTAACAGATACTAAAAACACATCTCAGTTTTTCTATAATTCTCCTGCGTGACAAAAAACTCTGCACGATTCATAACAAAAGCCGCTCCCGGGTCATTGCCTGAGAGCGGCTTTTCTATATCTTCGCACAGATAAGAAATCATTATTATAAGTCAGTATCAGCAGCCTTTGCCGTCAATGCTGCAGACCTGTCCGTTTGCTTCAAGCGTTGCCTTGCATTTCCTGCAGTCGGGGCACTGTTTACTTCCGTAAATTATCATAGTTTTACCTCCTGTAGTATAATTTCTTCCTGTTTGATATTCAGATAAGTATCTTTACTTCGATATCCTTATCGACAAGGTTTTTAAACGTCTCAGCATCCTCAGGCCTGCCTACAACACTTCCGTAGTGTATCGGTATTACCGTGTGAGGTCTGATAGTGTTTGCAAACTCGGGCGCCTTTCTGGCATTCATCGTATAAGTTCCGCCGATAGGTATCATCGCGATATCACAGACTACACGCTTGTTTTCGTCCGTCATATCCGTATCTCCTGCAATGTAGCACTCACACTCTCCCAGAGTCAGCACATACCTTTTCGCACTGCTCCACTGCCAGACAGATCTCGCAGCCCTCACCGATACAGTCATGGTCAGACTCCAGAGCAACAAACAAAGATGAGCCGAGAATGATGACCCCGAAAAGCAATGCAAATACAAGTGCAATAACACGCTGCTTTCTGCTTATCATTCCGACTCACCTCACTTTAACTGATCTCTGCGCTGCCGGCGATCACCGGCAAGCACTTATTTACGTCGATGCAAAAGCTCTCACGCTCATACATCTATCTGTCATATGATGACAGCTCCTGTAATTCTTTTATCTGAAATATGCAACACCGCTCTCGAATATCTTCTGATCCTTGATACCGGGAACATTCTTGTAAACTCCGCTGCCGATACGCTCCGAGTGACCCATCTTTCCGAGCACTCTTCCGTCAGGAGATGTGATACCCTCGATAGCCTGAACAGAAGTGTTCGGGTTGCAGTGGATATCATAGGTAGGTTCATTGTCAAAGTCAACATACTGTGTTGCGATCTGGCCGTTGTTTGCAAGGTCAGCTATCTCCTCAGCTGTTGCGACAAATCTGCCCTCACCGTGAGAAATCGCGATCGAGTGGATATCACCGACCTCACAGCCTGCAAGCCACGGGCTCTTGTTTGAAGCTATCCTCGTATTTACAAGCTTCGACTGATGCCTTGCGATGGTGTTGAACGTAAGTGTCGGAGAATCAGCTCTCATATCTCTTATCTCGCCGTAAGGAACAAGGCCGAGCTTGACAAGTGCCTGGAAACCGTTGCAGATACCGAGCATAAGTCCGTCTCTGTTCTTTAACAGGTCGTGTATAGCATCTGTAAGGCGAGGATTTCTGAGGAACGAAACTATGAACTTGCCGCTTCCATCAGGCTCATCACCGCCGGAGAATCCGCCCGGCAGCATAACTATCTGAGACTGCTTTATCTTCTTTTCCATTGCCTCGACCGACTCGCTGATAGCACTCTGAGTGAGGTTTCTTACAACGAAGATATCAGCCTCGGCGCCTGCCTTTTCAAACACCTTAGCGGTATCATATTCGCAGTTCGTTCCGGGGAAAACAGGAATAAGCACCTTCGGCCTTGCGACCTTTATAGCAGGGCTCTTTCTCTCTGTCGCACTGAACGAATAGGTCTCAGGCTTCTCCTCAGGCTCCTTTATATGAACGGGATATACAGGCTCCAGCTTATTCTCCCAGAGTGACTGGAGCTTATCAAGCTCTATAGTATAATTATCGGATACGATCTTATATTCCTCTGTGGTCTCGCCAATAACTCTCTCATCGGTATCGCTATCCGGCGCAAGCTCGATCACAAAGGCGCCGTAGCAATGCCTGAACAGCTCGGCAGAGGTAAGCTTGTCGGTGAACTTAAAGCCTATCTTGTTTCCGAAAGCCATCTTTGAAACTGCCTCTGAAACACCGCCGTATGATACTGCCCACGCTGAGAGCACCTTGCCCTCTGCGATAAGCTTCTCTACCTTTTCAAATACGTTTCTGAGAGACTCAAACCTTACGAGCTTGTTCTCATCATATTCAGGCTTGATAAGAATTACCTTTGAACCTGCCTGTTTGAATTCGTTGGAAACGATGTTATCGACATCAGCCGTTGATACCGCGAACGAAACCAGCGTAGGCGGAACATCTATATCTTCAAATGTACCCGACATAGAATCCTTTCCGCCGATAGAACCGCAGCCGAGCTCTATCTGTGCCTTATATGCACCGAGCAGCGCTGCCATAGGCTTGCCCCAGCGTTCTGGGTCGTTCTGTGTTCTCTCGAAGTACTCCTGGAACGTGAGCCAGCACTTTTCATAGGTGCCGCCTGCCGCAACAAGCTTCGCAACAGATTCCACAACTGCCGACATCGCACCGTGATACGGGCTCTTTGAGGACAGGAACGGATTATAGCCCCACGCCATTACAGACGCGGTCTTTGTTTCGCCCTTCAATACAGGTATCTTTGCAGCCATTGCCTGTGTAGGCGTGTTCTGATACTTTCCACCGTAAGGCATAAGCACTGTGCCTGCACCGATAGTTG
>ODAI010738271.1_pt1 | contig 10819 bp, 4 predicted proteins | sample 1539321 | NCBI WGS metagenome assembly ODAI01 (sample SAMN02144231, study PRJEB22623) | gut metagenome | biome: sheep rumen | host: Ovis aries | place: New Zealand | reverse complement strand
GCCCTTTCCTATAACGTCTACGTGCGCGACGACGAGACGGGAGCCATCAGCATGTTGCTGCCCGCCGACACCCAGACGGGACGGCTGAGGACGCTGCAAGACATGCAGAACACCGTGCGCGGCACGCTCTCCTACACCATGAAGCCGCAGACGGGACGGCAGTTCACCATCGGCGTGCAGACGCTCGACCCGTCCTACGTGCCCAGCGCCTTCGCCACCACCACCCTGTCCTTCGCCACCCCGGGGGACGTCAACAAGGACGGAACCATCTCCATCGCCGACGTGACGGCACTCGTGAACATCATCCTGGGCAAGGACGACGGCGAAACACCGCAGTTCGACCACTCGGCCGCCGACGTGAACGAAGACGGAAGCGTCTCCATCGCCGACGTGACGGCTCTCGTGAACATCATCCTGGGAAAATAAGGTATTAGTTAGTCATGATGTTGACTCCGCCCATGACCGCAATGGCCATGGGCGGAGTTTTTGCTTGCAAGCATTTGTGGCAGTACGAACTATACAATCTTAGGCCCTGACCAAAACATCGGCATGGAACAACGATAACGAAGCCTCCCTTGCGTCACAGTTGTGGCGCAAGGGAGGCTATAGTATTGTATCCGCCATGAGAAAGTATTCCCATGCTTGCGCCACAGCTGTGACGCAAGCAGTGCCTATGGTACCACGCAGTCAATGCACTGCAGATCCCGCTCTGAAGAACTGGTTCCGTAGAGCAACTGATAGCGACCGGAGAGGAAACGCACGGTGTTGGAGCGTGTGTCGAAGCGTTCAAAGGTCTTATCCGTCAGAGGGATGACAACGGTCTGACGCTCGCCGGGCTTCAGGGTCACACGCGTGAAGCCCTTCAAGGAACGGATGGGGCCGTCGGGGTCGTCGAGCGAACGGACATAGAGCTGCACCACCTCGCTGCCCTCGCGCCTCCCCGTATTCTTCACGGGGACGAGCAATTCGCCCTGAATCCGCCGGTTCTGTCCTTTGGCCTTGAGCCCCTTGAGCTTGGCCCTGCCGACGGCGAAGGTGGTGTATGAGAGGCCGTAGCCAAAGGGGAAGAGCACATCGCCCGTGAAGTAGCGATAGGTGCGCCCTGCCATGTGATAGTCCTCGAAGTCGGGCAAGTCGCTGACGCTCCGATAGAAGGTGACGGGCAGCTTGCCCGAGGGATTGCAGTCGCCAAAGAGCACGTCGGCCACCGCGCGCCCTCCCTGTTCGCCTGGGTACCAGGCTTGCAGGATGGCATCGCAGGTCTGCAGCTCGGGTTCCATGGCCATGGCTGAACCGCTGCAGTTGACAAAAACCACGCGCTTGCCTGCCCGATGCAGGGCGGCGAGCATGCGACGTTGACGCTCAGGCAACTGAATATCGTCGCGGTCGCCACCGCGGAAGCCCGGTTCGTTGACGCTCATCTCCTCCCCTTCGAGGCGCGAGGAGATGCCGCCCACGAAGATGACCGTTGCAATGTCCTCGGGCACCTGCGCCAGAAGTTCCTCGTCCGAGAGTTCACGATAGCGGTTGATGTCGAATTGCAGTTCCGCATTCCCCCCGGCCTGGAAGTAGTCTATCTGTATCGTGTAGTCGCGTCCACGCTCCAGGCTGACCATACGATCGCGATAGAGCGTGCCTTGCGTGCGCCACTCGTCGACCAGCGTGTCGCCGTCCACAATCAGGCGGAACCCGTCGTCGCCAGCTATGCGAAACTGCAAGGTCTCGGTCTCCGGGGCATGGAACGTGCCGTGGAGTTGGACGGAGAAATTCTCGCGCGCCACGCCCTGGGCAATGAAGCCCGACTCGTTCAGGTTGAAGTTGACGGGAGAGGTGAATGAGCGGTGTGCCACGGGTTCCCCCTTCATCTCAGTATTGTCCCAAATGGTAGCCTCAAGCCCGCGTGCCCCGAGGTGGGCAAAGCGGTTCTCCGTGCGTACGTTCTTGCTAACGTAGCCACAACCATCGATGAAATGGACGTTTTCTGCGCCCACCTTCTCACGAAGCCCCTCCAGAATGGTCACGGCATGTGCCGGTCGCCCGGAGTAGTTGCCCAGGAGCATCGTGCTGTCGTTGGCATTAGGTCCCATGACCACAAACTTGCTGTTACTGCCACGCTCCAGTGGGAGGGCATTGCCCTTGTTGTGCAACAGGACAAGCGTCTCATGCGCCATGTCGAGTGCCAGTTGACGATGTTCGGGACGGTTGACCAGGTCCATGCCGAGGGCGTTCCAGTGAGCCACGGAGTCGGGGTCGAAGTCCCCCAGGCGGATGCGTGCCACGATGATGCGGCGCAAGTTCTCGTCGATGCGTTCTTCGGCAATGAGTCCCTGCCTTACGGCTTCGGGCAGGGAGGTGTAACTGCCGCCGCAGTTGAGGTCGGTGCCCCCCACGACGCTACGCACCGAAGCATGTTCCACGTCGGGTTCCACGGCGTGATGTCCCTCACGCCAGATATCGTTGATGGCATCGCAGTCGCTGACCACGATGCCGTCGAAGCCCCATTCGTCGCGCAGGATGTGGCGCAGCAGACGCTGGTCGCTGCAACAGGGTTCGCCGTCGATGCTGTTGTAGGCACACATCACCTCGCGCACGTTGGCCTCCGTGACCAGTGCCTTGAAGGCGGGCATGTATGTTTCCCAAAAGTCGCGCTGGGGCAGGTTGTCGATGCTGATGCGATGGCGGCTCCATTCGGGACCGCTATGGACGGCAAAGTGCTTGGCACAGGCCATGGTCTTGTAATAGCGAGGCCTGGCCGGGTGCGCCTCATTCACGCCTTGCGGCACGAAGGGCATGCCTTGCAGACCGCGCACCACGGCCTTGCCCATGCGAGCCGTAAGATAAGGGTCTTCGCCGTAGGTTTCCTGTCCGCGCCCCCAACGCGGGTCGCGGAAGATATTGATATTGGGCGTCCAGACCGATACGCTCTGGAAGGTGTCGAACGAGCCCGTCCGGGCGGCTTTGTTGTATTTGGCGCGTTGCTCGGTGCTGACGGCATCGAAGACACGGTGGAGCAGCAGGTCGTCGAACGAGGCGGCCATGCCGATGGGTTCGGGAAAGACGGTGGCAAAGCCGGAAAACCCCACACCGTGCAGAGCCTCGCCCCACCACTGGAACTGGTGAATGCCCAAACGGTCGACGGCTGGCGAATAATGCATGAGCAGGCAAGCCTTTTCCTCGATGGTCAGGCGGCTGCAGAGGTCGGCTGCACGCGCTTCGTCAGAGAGCCGGGGATCCCGGAAGGGAGGGATGCCCTCTCCCACCCTCATGGGCTGGGCACTGCCCCATACGGCCCACAGGGTTGCTATGAGCGGAAAGAAGATGTGTTTCATGAGATTGTCAGTCGCTATCGTACGAAATGCTTTGTGGTGGCTGTGGTGCCGTCGCTGTAGGTAACCCGCCGCAGGGAAACGCCCCGATGGAGGCTGTCCTCTGAGAGGCGGCGCCCCTGAAGGTCGAAGTGTTCGGTGCGAAGGGCCGTGGGCGAAGCGGCCTCTGCCGGACGGATGGCATCCGTCTTGGGATTGGCCAGATGAAAACGGACCACGCGGACATCCTTTTGAGGAACGGGAACGACTATCTGGCGGTTCTGCACCTCGACGGCCGTGCCCGTCCAGAGTTCCTTGACCTCAGTCAACGCTTCGTCGTCGGCAAGGCCGAGGTCGGCGAGAGGAATGGTGTAAGAGGTGTTGCTGCCCGTATAGTTGAAGGCCGCAACGTAGACAAACGAGTCGGCCTGCTGCACGAAGAGGCTTTGGGCATTATCGTCTTTCCCGTTGTACTCTTTGTGGCCGTAGAGCGGTCGGAACGAGCGTCCGAGGTCGGCCATGCGGTTGATGTCGGCATTGAGCATCACCTGCTGGGCACGCTGACGGCTCAGGGCGTTGCTGCCGCGTCCGCTCTGGTCGGAGGGACTGAAGTTGTCGGCCACCAATATCATGCCCGAGACGGCCCCCGTGGTGAATCGGGCGCGGTTCTCGCCGAGGGTGTTGTTTAGCTGTTCGTTGGCCCCGATGAGCACGATGTGGTCGGGGTCGTTGTACTGATAGAGGCGGTCGGTCCACCATCCGCCCGAAATGGCATTCATGCAGTATTCCGAATGGCCTATCTGGCCCCACGTGTCGCAGGCGATGCGGCGCGAGTTGGCGTAGCCGTGGGGGAAGAGGGGGGCAATGGAGAGGGCGAGGAATACATCGTACTTCTCGCACTGCTGCTGCAGGTAGCGTATGCCGTCGTTGTAGGCCTCGACGGCGGTGGTGATGCCCTCCTTGTAGTAACTGTCGGCCTGGATGATGCCGCAGTTGAGGAAGTCGGCCTTAATCCAGCGGTTCCCCTTGGCGGCCTGGTCGCGCACGAAGTTGACGATGCCCTGTTTCGTGACGGGATGCGTCGGGTCGGCACAGTAGGCTCCGTCGTATTTGACAGGCTTGCCGTTAATCTTCAGCACGGCGTCGCGCATGACACCCGTCACCCGTTGGCCGTCCTTGGTCCACGAAACGGAGTAGTTGTTGATGCTGTTCTCGTCCCACCAGAGGGAGAAGGGTGTGGAGTAGCACCCCACCATCTGGCCGTTCTCTTTGCAGTGGGCGATGAAGGCGCGCTTCTGCTGGTCGCTGTGCCCGTCGGAGGCATCGAGGCTCATGATGATATTGCCCTTGGAGTTGACGAAGCCGCCGGGTTGCAGGACTGTGGCATAGTAGTCGCTGATTTCCACATCGGTCTGGTAACTGTTCTTTTCTGCCAATACGCCCCAGCTCTGCCAACCGAAGGGCGTGCCGTGCTGCCAGTTGGACATGGCGGGGTGGACCGTGGCACAGGCATCGGCAAAGGTTTCCATTCCCACGCGCCAGTCGTCAAAGAATCCGACGAAGAAGCGGGCGGAACAGACGGTGTCTCCCACGAGTTTGCCGTGAGGCAGGTGGCCGTAGTCGGGCAGGTCGTCGCGTGTCTCGCGGTCGCTCATGCCCGAGATGAGTTGCAGCGAGCGTATGGAGGCATTCCCCGTGGCATCCACGCAGATGCCGCTTTTCCAGTGGTCGTGGTCGACGCTGCCGTAGACAGCCCCGTAGCCGTTGGCCCCGTCGTAGATGGAGGCTACTTCATAAGAGGTCATGGAGGTGGTCAGGCGGTAGGTGTGGTAACGTCCGAAGCCGTCGTTGTCGAAGGGGACCTTCAGCATACGGTTGTCGTTGCTCTCCGTCATCATGCGCCACTGCACAGTGGTGCTGATGGGCTCCAGATGGTTGGAGCGGATGGGGCCGCTCTGACTAATCAGGGCCAGCTGTGTGAGCACGAAGGGGCGATTGGGGTATTCGAAGAAAGTCACTTGCATCGACACTTTATCCTCGCGGTCTGTGGCGGGGGTGGAGAAAGTGAACCGATGGGCGGTGCCCTGTCCGAACTCGTCGCTGACGGACTCCGTGCTATAGTTCATGTCGGCATAGCGGTCGGTGGTGAAGTAGTCGCGGCTCTGGCCCGATGCGTTGTCATACGTAGCCTTGGGCTTGCTGCGCGTGGCAATGCTGCGCATGGTGCCGTCGGCCTGCGTGGCGCGAATGCCGAACGAGCGGTACGTGTCGCTCCAACTGACGGTCAGGTTGCCCACCTGGATGGACACGTCCCCGGCATACAGCGATGCACTGAGGGCGAGGGCGACAAAGGAAACAATATACTTTTTCATATTCATATTTGGTATTATTTTTACCACAGATTACACAGACTGCACAGATTATTATTAAGACAACGGGGCATATACCTCATGGTCATAATCTGTGGGGCAATCTCATGAATATAATCTGTGGTCCAATTTCATGATTATAATCTGGGGGGGGTAATCACATGAATATAATCTGTGTAATCTGCGTAATCTGTGGTCTATTTAATTAATTACTCTGCGGTCAGTTCCACGACGCGGCTGTTCAGTTTGCTGCCCGTGAACAGGTCGAGACCGATGTTCATCAGATAGTCGCCACTGTAGGTGCGGTTCTTCACCCACGTGTCCTGCCCGGGCATCAGGTTAATCTCCTGGATGCGGTAGCGACGGTTGGGGTCGAGCCCACGCAGCACGACATTGTGGCGCTGCTCCACGGCACGAGGCTGGACGTCGAAGGTGAAGAGCACGGCCCGCTGCTTGTCCTTGGAGACGTAGGCCGAAGCGGCATGTGTGCCCTGGTAGGGCGAGACGAGCCGATAGAGGTCGCCTTCGAGGATGACGGGCTTCAAGCGGTTGTAGTTGCGGACTGCCTCCTGGGCGTAGGCGATGTCGTCCGCGGTCATGTCGGTGAGTTTGATGTCGAAGCCGAGTTTGCCCATCGAGGCTACGTCGGTGCGGAACTTCACGCTGGACAGTTTGTTCCATGTCGTCACATGGGCACAGACGGCCTTCGAGGGATAGAAGAAACTGTAACCGTACTGAATGAAGAGCCGTTCGACGGGGTCGGTGTTGTCAGAAGCCCAGAACTCGGTGAAGTATTCCAGCCCCTTGTAGTCGATGCGCCCGCTGCCGCCCGAACACATCATCATGGGCAGCCGGGGATACTTCTGCTTAATGCGCTCCAGCACGCTGTACAAGCCGCGCACGTAGTCGACATAGAGGTGGGTCTGCCTGTCCTTCAAGTAGGGGGAGTAGGGATTCATGATGGGCGAATTGCAGTCCCACTTGAAGAAGGCAATCTCGGGGTACTGTGTCATCAGCCCGTCCACCACACCGAAGACGAAGTCCTGCACCTTGGGATTCGAGAGGTCGAGGGTCAACTGATTGCGGAACTCCTGCGGGTCGCGGTTGGGGAACATCAATACCCAGTCGGGATGCTTCTCGAAGAGTTCGCTGCGGCGGTTCACCATTTCGGGCTCAATCCAGATTCCCAACTTGATGCCTTTCTCGCGGGCCACCTGGCACAGACGGCCCACACCGTTGGGCAGTTTGCCGGCAGTCTCCTGCCAGTCGCCCAGGGCGGCATCGTCGTTGCTGCGCGGATATTTGTTGCCAAACCATCCGTCGTCGAGCAGGAACATGTCGACACCCAGACGCACGGCATCGTCCATCAGACTGACCAACTTCTCCTCGTTGAAGCCGAAGTACGTGGCTTCCCAGTTGTTGAGCAGGGTCATGCGGTCGCTCTGCCCGTCCTTCACCTGATGGCGGCGTGCCCAGTCGTGGAGGTCGTGGCTGGCCTGCTCCAGTCCCTTGCTGCTGAATGTGAAGTAGAAGTCGGCAGTCTGGAAGATCTCGCCAGGTTGCAACGTGCGTTCCGAGAACTCGCTGTTGATGCCCGAAACGACACGCAGCCAACCCTGCTGGTCCACCTCGAAGGTGAAACGGAAATTGCCCGTCCAGCCCAGTTGGCCCAGCAGCACCTCGCCCGAGGTCTCCGTGGCAGGCTCGTCGAGACTGAGGATAAACTGCGGGGAGGCAAACATGTCGGCCCGACTGCCGAGGTTCGACTCCAGCACCTTCTTACCGAAGGCTAAGGGCTGGGTGGTCATTTGTGCCTCAAAGCTCCAGTCGCCATTGAACTGTGTCAGGTAATAAGCCGGGCGATAGAAATGGAGCATGGAGGAAGCGAACTTCTTCACCTGGACGGGCTTCTTCTGCCGGTTCTCAATCTCCGTCCACGTCTTGATGACATTCTCACGGGCGTAAGCGACGTAGTGGAGGCGTACGGTGAGGGGTTCCTTCTGGTCCTCCAGGGTGATGATGGTTTCCTGGACTCCTGCGCCCAATGCTTTCGTCGTGTGGTTGGCATGGCGAAGGAAGGTGGAAGGATTGCCGTCGGAGTGGATGACGTCGAGAGCCGGTTCGAAGTAGACCTCCGGCCCGCGTGAGATGTAAGCCTCTCGCCCGTCCTCCAGCCAACCAAAGTCGGCCTCGTCGCGAAGTCTCTTTCCAAAGTAGGACTGGGTCAGCCGTCCGTCGTCCTTCACCTTGAGGATGAGGTCGACATCCTGCGTACGCACCTTGATGAGTTCATCGGCCTGCACGCTCGTCGCTGTCAATGCGATGCAGCCGAGAAGGATTGCTTTCAGTTTCATATTTTTCATTTTTCAATACTCGATTCTCTCACTTTCTCATTCTCTCACTTTCCGCCTTTCCAATCGTCCGTCCGGAAGGGGGATACATGGAAGCCCTCGGGCGTCTGGAGCGTACACTCCGGGTTGTCGGCCCAGCCATAGCGCACGGCGATGGGCACGGCCACCTCGGGCGAAGAGACCACGACGCTGTGGTCGGTCAGCGTCCGCGCCATGGCCACGTGCCACTTATGGTCGGGGCCGGCGATGGTGAAGCCTTTGATGTCGGCATCGGCCTTTAGTCCCTCGGCTCCCTGAGGCAGGACGAAAGCCAGGAAGGCCTTGTCGTCTACGATGCTCATCTGCTGGAACTCGGGCGCACATCCAGGCTCGGGCTGTCCGTAGGTACGGCTGAGAGCCAGACGAGCCAGTCGGCGCCCCACCTCCTGCTTGTTCTTCGGGTGGATGTCATGTGCCTCACCCAGGTCGATGTTCACCATCATACCCGTACCGGCAATCTGCAAGGCACTGCGCTGCGCCTCGCGTAAGGCCGCCCACTCGGAGTCGGGTTGCACGTCATGGCGGTCGAGATAGTTGGCCAGTTGGACGAAGTAGAAGGGATGATCGCCGAAGCGCTGTTTCCAGTCATGGATGAGCGTCTGAAAGAGGCTCTCGTACTGCTCGGCACGTCCCACGTTGGCACAGCCCTGATACCAGATGGTGCCGCGGATGGGCATACCAAGGAAAGGGGCCACCATGGCATTGTAGCACGCACTGGGCCACCACGAACTGGTGGGGTCCATCGGTCGCTGCGGAAGTTCCGACAGGTTGACACCCACACGGTACTGCCACTCTCCGGCCAAGGTTATCTTACCATTGATGTTCATGTCCTCGGCTTTGCCGTTGATGCCGCCCTCGCCGCCCGTATCCGTAACGCGAACGAGGATGGTGTTACGGCCAGCCTTCACCAGTCGGCCAGGCACGGTATAGTGGCGCTGCTGGTCGAAGCCCCAGCCCTCAGCCACCATTTCACCGTTCCAGTAGGTCTTGTCTTCGTCGTCAATCATGGCAAGGTTCAGGTTCAAGTCCTTCCCGGCCAGTTCGGCTGGTATGTCCACCGTGTGGCGATACCACACCACACCGTCGAAACCCGGAAGCCCTTGATTTTCCCAGTGGGAAGGAAGTTGCATACTGCGCCATCCGGCAGCCTCGGCATTCCACTTCGGCTGGCGAACATCGCTGTTCTGCAGACCTTGGTCCTTCGCCATAAACTGTCGGTTCCAGTCGGCCAGTGACTCTTCGTAGACGGTCTGCACCCGTTCGGGCCCCATCTCTTCGATGCGCCTCAGCATGTCACCGAAACCCGTGACATGCTTCAGGGCCTCGTGGCTCGTCCACGTCTCGGCAGGCGTTCCGCCCCAACTGCTGTTGACCACGCCCACGGCGATGCCCAGTTTTTCGGAAATGGTGCGGGCAAAGAAATAGGCCGTGGACGAGAACTCTTCCACCATCCCGGGCGAGCAGACAGCCCAGCCGTTGGTGTGGCCGTAGGGAACCGTCGTCTGGGGAGTCAGGGCCGTGACCTGCTTCACCTGAAAGAGGCGTATGAGCGGATGGTCGGCATGGGCCACCTCCTGCTCGTAGTTCTTCACCCTGCCCCACCCCTTGACGGGCATCTCCATGTTCGACTGGCCCGAGCAGAACCAGACTTCGCCCGCCATCACGTCCGTAAGGACGCACTTCTTACCGTCGTCGAAGGTCAAGGTGTAGGGGCCGCCCGCCTTGGGGATGATGAGGTCTACAGAGAAGTTCCCTTCTTTGTCGGCCCGTGTCTCTATGGCCTCACGATTCCAGCTGGCCGAAATCTTCACTTTGGCAGTTGGTTTGGCCGTTGCTTTCAGGTGCAGCGTCGTCTGCTGTTGCAACACCATGTGGCTGGTCATCCAGCCAGGCAACCGCACTTCGGCTTTTGCCATGGCAACAAAACTAAGCGCCATGAGAAAAAGAGTCTTTTTCATCTATTTATCGTTTTTATCGTTCCATTTCAAATAGTTCCATTTCGTAGATAGAGGGAGGTGCCGATGCCTTGGTGATGTTGAGCCGCACGGCATCGGTCGTGTAGGCGTGGGGTAATTGAATGACCTTGCAGTCGCCTAAGCGCTCAGCCCCCATATACACGGCCGTCCACTGGCCGTCGGGTTGCCTCACATCGACGGTATATTCCTCAATGCGCCCTGTACGGTAGTTGGTGAAATTGTCGGGAGCCACATGTTTGTCGGGATATTCAAATATGACGATGCGGTTCACGTGGCACTTCCGAGTGAGGGTGATGGTGAGCGTGGCTGCAGTGGTGCCGTCAGGCGTTGCCCAACGGGTCTCCATTCCGCCGTCTATGGCCTTCTGTGCGTCGTAAGAGCCAGACTGGTCGTAGACAGAAGTGGCACGGGCCTTTGCATCCAGTGAGACAAGGGAGCCTTTGCGACGCGGCAGGGGGCTACCCTGGCGAAGCCCGAGCCGCCGGCCCAACGCTATGATGGCGTTGGCTTCATGTTCGCGGATGCGTCCCGTGCGGTCGGGGGCGAGGTCGATGACAAGGGTGTTGTCATTGCTCGTACACCTGTAGAACAACTCTTCCAGTTCGTCCAGTTCGCGCACTGGCATCAACCGGTCCTTTTGGAACCAGTTCCACGACTTGCTCAGGCAGATAGTGTGCTCGAAGGGCATGTAGTAACTCTGGCCGTTGTACTGATATTGCTTGGCATCGTAAAGTGGGGCAATCTTCGGATCCCAGAGGCGAAAGTCGATGGGGAAGAAT
>ODAI011932239.1_pt1 | contig 10820 bp, 8 predicted proteins | sample 1539321 | NCBI WGS metagenome assembly ODAI01 (sample SAMN02144231, study PRJEB22623) | gut metagenome | biome: sheep rumen | host: Ovis aries | place: New Zealand | reverse complement strand
GCGCAAGGACGAAAGCTTAGGAACCCTCATCAGGTATGCAGGAGGATTTACAAGCGATGCCCATAAGAAATCCGTCCGACTGGTGCGTCAGGCCGGTGAGCGCTATACCGTCCACAACGTTGACGAATTCGAAATGAACAACTTCAAGGTGGCCGATGGCGATGCTGTCACCGTCGAGGCCATTTTGAACCGCTACGACAACATGGTTGAGGTTAAGGGTGCGGTATTCCGTCCGGGTCAGTTTAACCTGAACGGCAATACCAATAGTGTCCGCAGCCTGATTCAGGCAGCCGACGGACTGACCGAGGATGCCTTCACGCAGCATGCCATCATCCACCGTCTGAAGGCCGACCGTACTCTGGAAATTATTCCCGTTGACGTACAAAGCATCCTGAACGGCACCGCAGCCGACATTGCACTGCAAAATGAGGACGTGCTATTTATCCCGACTCAGGAGGAACTTCGTAAGGAGCGCTACTTCACCATCACCGGCGAGGTGATGAGTCCCGGACAATATGAATTTGCCGACAACACGACCATCGAAGATCTGATTGTTCAGGCCGGCGGTCTGCGCGACGGAGCCAATCTGTCGAAGGTTGACGTGAGCCGACTGATCAATGACCCGTACTCAAAGGTCAAGACTCGCGAGATAGCCAAGACGTTCACCTTTGAACTGAAGGACGGTCTCGTCATCGACAAGGACAAGAGCTTTGTGCTGCAGCCCTACGATGTGGTGCACGTTCGTCGCAGTCCTGCTTATGTGATGCCCCGCAACATCACCATCACGGGCGAGGTGAACTATGAAGGAAGCTTTACCCTTCCCAGCAAGAATATGCGACTCTCTGATGCCTTGAAAATGGCTGGCGGCGTCACCGACGTGGCCTACCTGAAAGGCGCACGCCTCGTCAGACAGCTTAACGATGAAGAACGCGTCCGCATGCAGGCATCAATGAATGCCGTCCGCAATCTGCTCACCGAACGCGGCGACTCTATATCGTGGCAAAAGCTGGAGTTAGACAGCACTTATACCGTTGGTATCGACATGGAGAAGGCTTTGGAGAATCCCGGCAGCGATGCTGACATCATAATGCGCGAAGGCGACCGAATCTTCGTACCCGAGTACAACCCGATTGTCAAGATTTCCGGCGATGTCATGTTCCCCAACACCGTCTTCTTCGAGAAAGGCAAGAGCTATAAGAAATATGTGGCGCAGGCCGGTGGCTTCGGCAACCGCGCCAAGAAGTCGAAGACCTTCATAGTCTATCAGAACGGCACCATCGGGCTGGTCAGGCAGGGTGCCAAGCCAGAACCGGGCTGCGAAATCATAGTTCCGTCGAAGAAGCGTCGCAATCCGATGAGTCTGTCTGCCATGCTTTCGGCCGGCACCAGCCTGGCATCAATTGCCGCCGTAGTGGCAGCACTGACAAAATAATACCTAACAAGACATGAAACAAATAAGAATAATTCTGATGTCGCTGGTGGCTGCCCTGCTTGTGGGTTGCGGAACGACGAAGACCGTGCCCATTACCGGGCGCAAGCAAAGCCTGATGGTTAGCGACGGCGAAATGCTGAGCCTCTCCAGTCAGCAATACAGCGAGTTTATGAAGACTGCCAAGCCGTCAACCAATGCAGCAGCCACGGAAATGGTACGCCACGTAGGCCAGCGACTGGCCACAGCCGTCGAGACCTATCTGAGGACGAACGGCATGGCTGAGGATATACAGTACTACAAGTGGCAGTTCAATCTGGTACAGGACAATCAGGTCAACGCCTGGTGTATGCCGGGCGGACTCATCGTGGTCTACGAAGGACTGCTGGGCGTCACGCAGGACGAGGCGTCGCTGGCCATCGTCATGGGTCACGAGATAGCCCACGCCGTGGCACGCCATTCGGCCGAGCAATATAGCACCAAGGTCAAGCAGCAATACGGTGTGCAGGGTGCCAGCGTCCTGGCTGGTATTCTGGGAGCCGGCAACACGGCCATCTCCGCTGGACAGCAAGTGGCATCGGGGCTGTTGAGTCTCCAGAACCTCCACTATTCGCGCGAAAACGAGAGCGAGGCCGACCATCTGGGCATCATCTTTGCCGCCATGGCCGGTTATGACCCGCAGGTGGCCGTCGGTTTCTGGCAGCGCATGGCCGCCGTGTCCGGCAAGAGCAACACGTCGGAATTTCTGAGCAGTCACCCCTCTGACGCTACCCGCATCCAGCAGATTCAGCGCTGGCTGCCCGAGGCTCAGAGGTACTATAAGCCGGTAGCAACGACTACGAAGTCAACGGCCAAGAAAAAGACAACCAGCAAAAAGAAGACGACCACCAAGAAAAAGAAGTAACAATAGAAGTAACCGTATGAGAAAAGTAATAGTCTGCCTGACCTGCGTGCTGAGTCTCAGCACGATGGCACAAACCAAAGACGGCGGCATCAGCGAGCAGATGCTGCAGAAAATACAACAGCAGAATGCGCCTACCGCCAGCGACCGCGCCTTGCGCAACGCCCTGGCAGCCAACGGCATTGACCAGTTGGCCCAGAACAGTCAGCATGCCGGACAGCTGGACACATGGTTCAGTGTTGAGACAAAGAAACAGTCCATCACCGACCAGAAGTCAAGCGGGCGCTGCTGGATGTTCAGCGGGCTGAACGTGCTGCGCGCCAACTTTGCCAAGCGCACCGACTCGCTCACCATTGACCTCTCGCAGGACTATCTCTTCTTCTGGGACCAGCTGGAGAAGTCGAATCTGATGCTGCAAGGCGTCATCGATACGGGCAAGAAGCCCATCGACGACCAGCGCGTACAGTTCTTCTTCCACTATCCGCTGAACGACGGCGGCACGTTCTGTGGCGTGGCCGACCTGGCCGAGAAGTACGGACTGGTGCCCGCCAGCGTCCAGCCCGAGACGTACTCCGCCGAGAACACGTCGAAGATGTCGTCCATCATCAAGTCGAAACTGCGCGAATTTGGTCTCGAGCTGCGGCGGATGGGGGCCGACGGCAAGAAAGCCAGTGCCATCCAGCAGCGCAAGACCGAGATGCTGACCGAGGTCTACCACATGCTGGTCATAACCCTGGGCGAACCCGTCCGGGAGTTCAGCTTTGCCTTCAAGGACAAGAACGGCAAAACCACTGCAGCACCCAAGCAGTACACACCGAAATCGTTTTATCAGGAGATTGTGGGCGGTCCCATCAACGGGTCGTTTATCATGGTGATGAACGACCCGCGCCGCGAATACTACAAGACTTACGAGGTGGAGTACGACCGTCACACCTACGACGGCCACAACTGGAAGTACCTGAACCTGCCCATGGAGGACATCGAGACGCTGGCCATTGCCTCGCTGAAGGACGGCCGTAAGCTCTACTCGAGCTACGACGTTGGCAAGCAGCTGGACCGCAAGCGTGGCTATTGCGACCTTGACAACTTCGACTACGCCTCGCTGTTTAATACAACGTTCAATATGACCAAGGCCGAGCGCATCTCGACGTTCGACAGCGGCTCAACCCACGCCATGACGCTGACGGCCGTAGACCTCAACGCACAAGGCGAGCCGCTGAAGTGGAAGGTAGAGAACTCGTGGGGAGCCTCATGGGGCCAGCAGGGCTGCCTAATTATGACAGCCCGCTGGTTCCGCGAATATATGTTCCGATTGGTTGTTGACAAGCAGTATGTCAGTGAAAAACTGCTGAAGGACTACGAGCAGAAGCCAGTCATGGTCATGCCCGAAGATCCGCTATTCCAAGAGGATATGTAATCATTACGTGCAAGACACGTTCCACTTTGGGCGCTTCCCGCATCACATCGCTGAGCAGGAAGCGTCCTTCTTTTTCCAGCGCTTCGAAAGGCATGAACTGGCGCTCCAGCCTCATCGTATGCTGCAGCAGCCACATCATGCCGCGGCCAAAGCGGCGGACGCTGAGCGACGCCAGCAGCCCCCCACCCTTCAGCGGTTCGTTCATCCCCCTGTTTGCCGTCAGCACGTAGTAGTAGTCCATCACGTCGCGCATCGTCAGCTCGCGGTGCAGATATAACTTGTAGAGTCGCTGTATGATGACGTCCGACAGCATTTTCACTTCGTAGTCCGAACGCTGTCTGAGGTCTTGCAGTTCCTCGCTGTAGCATAGCGAAAGGATGGAGGGAGAGACAGCCGTTTCATTCGCCTCGCGAATGGTTTCCGCCTCTGCCATCCAGTCCAGGCTGACCTCCTGCGGCGCGCGCAATCCGAACTCAAACAGCTTCGTTACGCCGTGATAGCATACACCTTCCACGTTTTGCTGTTTCGACATCTCGTAGAGTTGCAGCCATTCTTCAGGTTCTGGTCCGCGGCTCAGACAGTCGGTCTGGCCTACGGACACCTGAAGCAATTCAAAAAAAAGTTCGTCAATCTTTTTCATTCTATCCGTTAGTGAGTGCTTAAAAAAACACATAGTTTTTGCAGAGGAATCTCTGGGGAAGAATCAACTATTTACGCACGGGCTTGATGACAAACGTGAAGTCCTTGTCGTCATAACCCACCCGATACTCAGGACGCGGCCACGCTCCCCAGGAGTTGACACAGCCCAGTCCGAACTGGCGCTGCTGGACGTGCACCTGAGTCAGCGGGCGTTCCACCAGATCGCCCGAGTGATGTCCGAAAGTCCTGTCCTTGCGAGTATAGTCGTCGAGGTCGTCCGTCAGATAGTTCAGCGCCGAACACTCGATGGGCTGGGCAGCGTAGAACTCGAGTCCACGACCCTGGGCGTCGAGCACGCGGAACCAGCGCACATCGGTATGGTTGCCAGACTCCTGCGGACGGATATAGGGGAAGTACTCGTCCTTTACCTTATTATGATACACGCCAAGGAACTGGCTGCTATTGCGGTCAATATAGTTTTCGACAGGGCCGCGGCCGTAGTAGTTGACAGCATCAAACTGCTTGGGCATCTGCAACTGCATGCCGTAGCGGAACATGTCGCTCTCCTTGGCCTGCTTGTCGGTGGCAAGCTGCTGGCGCACGACCACCTCGCCGTTCTCCTGAAGCGTGTAGGTCATGGTCAGCGTAGCCTTCACGTCAGGCATTTCAAACGTGGCAACGACCTGATTGTCAGCGACCTGACAGTCCTTCAGCCGCATCTGCGGCTGACGCCACTTGCCAAAGCGCTGCGGCAGCCGTGCGCCATTGTCATTGTCCGTCGGCGCACGCCAGAACTCGGGTTTCACCGACTGGCGGTCGACGAGCATGGGCTGGCCGTCGACGTCCAGATAGTCAATCCATCCCGACCACTTGCCAATAGTCAGTGCCGTGCCTGCGGCCTCGAACTTGACGTAGCTCACTGTTTCCTCCTTGTCGACCTTGGCGGTCTTGGCCTCGACGGCGGGGAACTTGTAAGGCTGCACCACAAACTGCTGACGGGCCAGCACCTGCCCCTTCTCTATCAGCGGCTGTGCGGCCTTGCTGCGCACTTCGAAGTTGACCAACAGCTCGTCGTCGGCATGGTGTGAAAGCACCTTGGCCACCGCCTCCTTCAGTGCGGCGTCGGTAATGGTCTTACGCTGCTGGGGCGCAATGCCCGTCAGGTCAATTTTACCCGTATGCCTGCGAATCTGCCATACCAGTTCTACGTCGTCCAGCGACTTAAAGAACTGCTCGTTATACACTTCGATGCTTCCATTCTTCAGTCCACGATCCGTCAGCCAGACATTCTGGTAGTAGTAGGCCACCTCATGAGCATGAGGATTCAACCGGCGGTCCGGCGCAATGATACCGTTGCAGTTGAAATTGTAGTCGCTGACGGGATAGCGTCCATAGTCGCCGCCATAGGTAAAGATTTCCTTACCCGTCAGCTGACTCTTGTCGCGCAGTCCCTGGTCTACGAAGTCCCAGATATAGCCGCCCTGGAATTTCGGATACTTGCGCACCAGTTCCCAATACTCCTTGAAACCGCCCATCGAGTTACCCATGGCGTGGGCATACTCGCACTGGATGAGCGGACGCGGATTGTTGCCCTTGGCGTAGCGTTCGCAGTGGTTGTAGTCAGCATACATCGGACAGAAGATGTCCGTCTTGCCCCAGTCGCCGGCCTGCTCGTACTGCACGGGGCGGGTCTGATCGTACTGCTTGGTCCAGTCGTAGCATTTTTCGAAGTTCGGTCCGTAACCGGCCTCATTACCCATTGACCACACGATGATGGAGGGATGGTTCTTCAGCGTCAGCACGTTGGCCTGGTTACGCTCCAGGTGCATCAGTTCGAAGTCCTTGTTCTTGGCCAGCGTCTTGTCGCCGTAGCCCATGCCGTGGCTCTCCAGGTTGGCCTCGGCTGTAACGTAGAGTCCGTATTCGTCGCAGAGCTCGTACCAGCGCGGGTCGTCAGGATAGTGACAGGTGCGGACGGCGTTGATGTTGAGCTGCTTCATGATCTTGATGTCCTGGAGCATGCGCTCCACAGAGACGACGTAGCCGCCGTCGGGGTCCAGCTCGTGGCGGTCGGCACCCTTTATCAGGATGGGCTGGCCGTTAACCAGCAGCTGACCACCCTTGATTTCTACGTGGCGGAACCCTACGCGCTGCCGCACCACCTCCAGCACGTCGCTACCCTTCCTGAGCGTCAGGAAGAGGTTGTAGAGGCGTGGCGTCTCGGCCGACCATGGCTTTACGTTTTCCAAGCTGACCTCCTGTCCGCGGTCGTCGGTCAGTCGCTGCTCGACGACAGTGCCCTTAGGCACCTTGACATCCACCTGCAGCACGCCACGGCCGTCCACGTAGTCCTGACGGATGAAGAGGTCCTGGATATGCTGCTTCGGGCGAGCATAGAGGTACACCTCGCGGGCAATGCCCGTAAGGCGCCAGAAATCCTGATCCTCCAGATACGAGCCGTCGCACCATCGCATGACCTGCATGGCTATCAGGTTTTCGCCCTTCTTCAGATACTTCGTGACGTCGAACTCGGCGGCCACTTTCGAGTCCTCCGAATAGCCCACGAACTTGCCGTTGATCCAGACTTTGAGGTTGCTGGTGGCCGACCCGACGTGGAAGTATACCTGCTGTCCCTTCCAGCTGTCGGGCATGACGAAGGTGCGACGGTAGGAGCCCGTATAGTTGTTGGTTTCGCCGATGTACGGCGGGTCGGTCTTAAACGTAGATCCCCACGAGTAGCCTACGTTCTTGTAGATTCTGTCACCGTAGCCGTTGAGTTCAAAGAGCCCGGGCACGGGGAAGTCCACCCATTCCGAGTCGTCGAAGCGCAGGGTGTAGAAGTCCTGCGGCGCCTGCTGGTGGTCCTTGACAAAGCAGAAGCGCCACTTGCCCTCCATGGAGAGGTAGCGTTCAGACTGCGCCTTGTCGTTAGCCTTGGCCTTGTCGGCATTCTCAAAGGCAAAGAAGTTGGCTCTCCGCGTCTCACGGTTCACCTGGTTTACCTGTGGATTTTTCCATTCTGGCGCCTGCTGGGCTGCAACGCTCACGGCAGCCATCCACATGACGGCTAATAGCAACTGTTTCATAGTGTACTGACTGATTATTGATGTTCTGTTTCTGTTTTAGTTTTCCTTAAATGCCACCACGCCTGTCATGTCCTTATCGATATAGAAAGTGGCACTGCAGGTGTCCTGCCCCATCAGGTAGCGGGTACGGATGAGCCAAAGCGTCTTGCCGCTGCGCTGCTGGTAACTGATGGGGCGGCTGAAGTGGGCGGGTGTGCGCTGACGGAGCACCTGTATCAGCGAGTCGCTGATGGTGCGAGTGGAGTCAACGTCATAGAACTTCACGTAGCTCACCTTGTCGTAGTTGGCAACGTGGGCAGCCATGAAGTCCTTGACGATTGTCTTAGCCTCCTGCTGGCGTCCGCACGCGGCGAACAGCCAGCAGAGGGCTACACCTATTATAATATATACTGGGTGCTTCATGCTTTCAGCGGGATATTTTTCAGCACGTCGGTCAAGTGGTCCCAGACCATCTGGACGGTGGGGATGTGGAGTCGCTCGTCGGGCGTGTGGACGAAGCGCAGGGTGGGTCCGAACGACACCATGTCAAGATTGGGGTAGCGCTCAGAGAAAAGTCCGCACTCCAGTCCGGCGTGGATGCCGCGAACGACGGGTTCCTTGCCGAACAGTCGCACATAGGACTCGCGGACGATGCGCTGCAGGTCGCTGTCGGACCGCATTTTCCATGCTGGATAGCCGTCGCTGTGGCTGACCTCGGCACCGGCCAGCCGGAAACAGGCTCCGACGGTGGCACACATGTTGTCGAGGTTGGACATGACGTTCGACCGCTGCGACGAGACGATGGTGATGTCGCGCTCCGTGGTGACGATGCTAGCAATGTTGCTCGACGTTTCGACCATGCCGTTCAGCGCAGGGTCCTGACAGATGGCGTAGACGCCGTTGTCGACAGCCTGGAGGGCAAAGATGAAGCGGTCGGCTACCTGGCTGTCGATCAAAGGTTCAGCGTCTGTACTCTCCATCGTCCAAACCATATTGGTGTCGGTGAAGCAGAACTCTTCCTCTGCCTGTGCAGCAAAGATGTTCCAGTCGGCCTTGACGTTATCCTTTATGTCACTGGGGACGGCTATGACGAACATGCCGTCGCGGGGAATGGCATTGTGCATCTTGCCCGAGTCGAAGCGGGCCAGTCGCACTCCCTCATACTTATTGACGGTCTGATAGAGGAACCTGCCCAGCAACTTGATGGCGTTGGCACGCTTCTTTTCAATGTCATCGCCAGAGTGGCCGCCGACGAGTCCCTTCAGCTGTGCGCGCATGAAGAACAATCCGGCAGGAGCCTCCTCGCGCTGGAATGCGAACCGGGCCGTCGTATTGCGGCCTCCGGCGCAGGAGACGAAGATTTCGCCCTCGTCCTCTGAGTCGAGGTTAATCAGGTAGTCACCGGTCATGAAGCCGGCCTTCATGCCCTCGGCTCCGGTCAGTCCCGTCTCCTCGTCGCGCGTGAAAACGCACTCGACGGGGCCGTGGGGAATGTCCTGACTGGCCAGCAGTGCCAGCTCCATGGCGCAGCCGATGCCGTCGTCGGCGCCGAGCGTGGTGCCCTCGGCCGTCAGCCACTCGCCGTCGACGTAGGTACGTATGGGGTCGTTGTCGAAGTCGAAGGTCACGTCAACGAGCTTGTCGCACACCATGTCCATGTGACTTTGCAGTATGACGGTCTTGCGGTTTTCCATTCCGGCGGTGGCCGGTTTGCGGATAATGACGTTGCCGGTCTCGTCGACCTGGGTGTCGAGTCCGTGGCTCTGTCCCCAGTTTCTGAGGTATTCAATCATCTTCTCTTCACGCTTCGAGGGGCGCGGAATCTGGTTAATCTTTGCAAACTCCTCGAAGACCACAGCGGGTTTTAACTCATTTTTATTCATATTTAATGATTATTTTAATGTTTAATAATTATTGTTTCACTTTTAATTTGTACCTTTGCAGGCGAAATATTGTGCAAAGATAATCATTTATGATGAAAATTCTGCTGATAAGTACGTTAATAATTGCTATCGCGATGTTTTTTTCCCTCGTCAAAGTGCTTTCCCGCAAGAACGGCACCTTCTCGTCGCAGCACATCCACGACAGCCGGGCCATGCGCGAGCGTGGCATTCACTGCGTCATGGACCAGGACCGCGAAATGCGGCGTGGCAGCCGCTTTGCCGTCAGCGAGCGGTCAGCATAAGCAGCAAGGACAAGCAAGCAGAGTCAGCACACAACGCGAAAGAACAAGAAACAATATAAACAGAAAAACGAAAAGAATGAAAAAGTACATGTTTTTGGCCGCAGCTGCCATCGTAGCTCTGGCTTCGTGCAACAACGAGAGTCCCAAAATGGATGAGAAGCCTGCCGCCGGCGCCGGCCAGACGGGCGGTATCAAGATTGCGTACGTCGAGGTGGACTCGCTGATGACGCAGTATGAGTTCTGCAAGGAGTTCTCGCTCATACTGGAGAAGAAGAGCAACAATGCGCGCAACACGCTGAACTCGAAAGGCCAGGCCCTGCAGAGCGCCATGGCCAACTTCCAGCAGAAGCTGCAGAACAACGGCTTTACCAGCCGCGAACAGGCTGAGGGCCAGCAGGCCGCCATCCAGCGTCAGCAGCAGGGACTGCAGGAGCTGCAGGCCCGGCTGGAAAACGAGCTGGCCCAGGAGACGCAGAAGTACAACACCGCCCTGCGCGACTCGCTGCAGCACTTCCTGGACGCGTACAACAAGGACAAGCAGTACGACTTCATCCTCACTAAGCAGGGTGACAACATCCTCTACGCCGCGAAGCGCTTCGACATCACCGCCGACGTCATCAACGGACTGAACAAGCGCTACAAGTCAACGCTGAAGGGGGCTGACACCAAGAAGGACGAGAAGAAGAAGTAGTAGTGGTACGGGGAATCTTTCAACAACGGATTCAACGGATTTTTCTAAAACGACAGCGAATTATACGGATTCAACGAATTCGTCAATGTGTGGTAACTGCGCAAAATCCGTGTAATCCGCTGTCGCTAAAAATATAATGGACGTAGAGGGCATACTTCGGAAACTGGGCATCGCCGAACTGAACGAGATGCAGCAACACGCGGTCGAAGCCATTTCGGGCTCCGACGGCGATGTTGTATTGCTCTCACCCACGGGGACCGGCAAGACGCTGGCCTACCTTTTGCCGCTGGCGCGGCTCGTGGAGAGTGACGGCGCAGCGGGCGAGGACGGCGCGTGGCCGCTGGCACTGGTTGTCACCCCCGGGCGCGAACTGGCGCTGCAGTCGCACGAGGTGCTGCAGAGCACGGGCTGCGGCCTCCGCTCCACGGCCTGCTACGGCGGTCGGGCGGCCATGGACGAGCACCGCGTGCTGCGGCAGCTGCGGCCGCACATC
>ODAI010378962.1_pt1 | contig 10820 bp, 8 predicted proteins | sample 1539321 | NCBI WGS metagenome assembly ODAI01 (sample SAMN02144231, study PRJEB22623) | gut metagenome | biome: sheep rumen | host: Ovis aries | place: New Zealand | reverse complement strand
CCCATGATTCTCTCCGCAGTGGTTCCTGGTGTCATCGCCATGATCCTGTGCTCGATCATCCCCTTCAACCTCAACCCCACCATCATGATGCCCTGGGTCCCCCCCGCGCCCATCTCCGCGCTCTTCGCCGGCGGCCCCGTGTACATGCTGATCCTGCTGGTCTGCATCGCTTCGAGCGCTGTCCTGTACTACCCCTTCTTCAAGGTGGCCGACAATCAGGCCTATGAAGAGGAGCAGGCCTACGCCGCCGAGCACGCCGCGTAAGCTCTGCCCAAGCTCGCAAACAGCCCTTCCTTCCCAAGGGACTCGCAGGATTGCTCTTGCGGGTCCCTTTTTGCTTGCATGAGATGTCGATGGGCACAAGGGACGGAGGTTTCCCTTCCATTTTGGAACGGAAACCTCCGTCCCAAGTGTTCCACTACGCCTTGCGTACGGGGTGCCTGATCACGGTCTTGAGCTTCTCCGGCGCTGTCCGACGCGGGTCGTTGAGGTAAATCTCGTGATGACAGCGCTCGTCAGAAAAGTCCAGCTCATAGCCTTGAGCTGATGCAAAGGCATGCATGGCGTCCACCGTGGCGGGCTCGTCGTCGTAAGGGCCAAGATGCAGGCACTGCACGCAGAGCCCTTCCTCCAGCGTGAGAAACTCCGCCGACGAGAAATCGCACTTCTTCTTGCGTGTGGCTTCCTCGACCGCCCAGGCAAAGTCGTCTGGTCCTACAAAGTCAGGCAGCCGGATGCAGCTGATCCACTGGAAGTCCGCCTTACGCGCATAGTCCACGCCCGCAACGCCCTCTTGCCACCAGAAACCCTCGAGCGGCGGCACCACATAGTCAACGTAGCCCTCAATGCTATGCGAGCCCTTCTTGCTCATCTTGATGGTGTACGAGATGCCATAGAGCACCTCCATGGCCTGCTGGTACGCACCGCCCTCCTCGTTGGGGTCACCCGCACCACGCACAGCCACATAGTTCATGGCGGGCACCGTCACGATGCTTGGCTTTTTGGGCGGCATGTAGAGCTCTTTGTATTCCTTCTTGTAGTCTAGCGCCATAGGGCACCTCCTTGATCGGTAGACCCTAGTTCACCCTATGCGCTGCAAAAATACAAACATTTGTTCGCTCATGCATCTGTCAAACCTTTCGAGTACCATGGGCTACGTAAGAGGCGCTCAGCATTGAAGGGGCCGGCATGTCACGCGCGCACTTTATCCATCGGGTCTTTGTTGACTGGGACGCCGTGCCCCGTGACAGCTTTGTGCGTGCCATTCCCGCGCTCGCCAGCCTGCCGCTTGACCTCACGTCCAATGTCACCTTCTTTACCGGCGAGAATGGCTCGGGTAAGTCAACGCTGTTGGAGGCCATGGCCGTGGCCTACGGGCTCAACCCCGAGGGCGGCAGCCGCAACTATCACTTTGCGACCAACGACACCCATGCCTCCCTGCACGAAGCCACTCACCTAATGAGGTCTTCCGAGCGTCCTTGGGGAGCCTACTTCCTGCGGGCCGAGAGCTTCTACAACGTTGCCACGGCGGCGGAGGGCTACGAGTCGCGCTATTTGGGCCCGCACGCCGACGAGCTTCTGAACAGCGCAAACTTGCCGTCTGGGACAACGCTTGGCCAGGCTCGGCAGCTCTTGGGACGCAGCCTCCACGAGCTCAGCCACGGCGAGGCGTTTCTCGCCACCATCCAAGAGGACTTTCACGAGAACGGGCTCTACTTCCTGGACGAACCCGAGGCGGCACTCAGCGTGTCGCGACAGCTGACGCTCCTCTACGAGCTGTACCAGCTGGCACAGCATGGCGCGCAGCTCATCGTGGCCACGCACTCCCCATCGTCCTTGCGCTGCCTGGCGCGCAGATCCTTCGCTTTGACGAGGAGGGCATCGAGGAGATTGCCTACGAGGACACCGAGGCGTACCAGACCATGAGTCTCTTCATGGCTGACCGCGAACGACTGCTCGCCCGCCTACTGGACGAGTAGTCAGAGCGGGACAATCAAGACGGAGGCTTTGTCCCATTGACTCGGAAGGGATACACCGGCGAAACCGACCCCGCCAAGATCGAGACGATGAACGAGTCCATCGAGTTCATCATTAATCACTGGTAGGGACTCTTGACATAGATGGAACGCGGCACCTCTCCCTAAGAGAGGTGCCGCGTTCTTCTTAGCTGTCTGTGGAACACCACTCCCAGGAGAGGTGTTCCGTCCATTTTCTAATCTTCGAGGTTGGCGCCATTGCTGGCGATGACTTGCTTATACCACCAGAAGCTGTCCTTGCGGTAGCGGTCGAGCGTGCCCTTGCCCTCGTCGTCCATATCGACGTAGACGAAGCCGTAGCGCTTGCGCATCTCACCGGTGCCCATGCTCACGAGGTCCACGCAGCCCCAGGGCGTGTAGCCCCAGAGGTCCACGCCGTTGGCGATGGCCGTCTCCATCGCACGCACGTGCTGGCGCAGGTAGTCGATGCGGTAGGGGTCGTGGATGCGCTTCTCGCCATCCTCCTCGACCACCTCGTCGAAGGCGCCCAGTCCGTTCTCCACCACCATCAGCGGTACCTGGTAACGGTCGTAGAGGGTCTCGAGCTGCCACTGCAGACCCATCGGGTCCATTGCCCAGCCCCAGTCAGAGTAGGTCAGGTACTCGTTTCGGGCGCCCACTTGGAAGTTGCCACCCACGGTGTCGGTCACCTCGTGCGTCGTGACCACATTGGAGTTGTAGTAGCTAAAGGTATAGAAGTCCACAACACCCGCGGCAAGGTCATCCATGTCGCCGGGCTCCATGGCGATGTGCACGTTGTGCGCATCCCAAAGACGCTTGGCGTAGGTGGGGTAACGTCCAAATACCTGCACGTCACCGCAGTAGTACGCGTTCTCCTGGCGCTTGTGGTCAGCGGCGAGGATGTCCGCCGGATCGCAGGTATGCGGATAGGTGGCGGCACTCGCAATCATGCAGCCAATCTTGTTCTCGGGGTCGATGGCATGGCCAATCTGCACGGCCTTAGCACTCGCCACGAACTGATGATGAAGCTGCTGGTAGGTAAGCTGATAGCCCTCATCGCTTCCGTTACCGAGGAAGTCAATGAGCGAAAGTAGGTTGTTGATCTCGTTGATGGTGAGCCAGTAGTGCACGAGGCCCTTGTACTCCATGAGGCACGTGGTCACGAAACGCACGAAGTGGTCGATGAGCTCTCGGTTCTCCCAGCCGCCGCAGGACTCCTCGAGCCCGAGCGGCGTGTCGAAATGCAGGAGCGTGACCAGCGGCTCGATGCCCTTGCTCCGCATGTACTCGAACATCTCGCGGTAAAACTCGACGCCCTCGCGGTTGGGCTTGGTCTCGGTGCCCGTGGGATACAGGCGACTCCAGCCTATGGACATGCGGAAGACCTTGAAGCCCATCTCGGCAAAGAGGTCCACGTCCTCGCGCCAGCGGTGGTAGCCGTCCACGGCCACCTGGTTGGGGTAGTAGCAGTTATCGAGCGACGCCCAGTGCGCGCCCTCGGGCAGACGGTCCTCTCGCCCACCCTTGACGGGCGTGCCGTCCGCCAGCTCGTAGGTCACATAGCGCGGGCTCGTGCGCGTGCCGCCGGTGGTGTAGTCCATGCGACAGGCACCGCGGCCGCCCTCGTCCCAGCCGCCCTCGTACTGGCCGGCCGACACCGCGCCGCCCCACAGGAACCCCTTTGGAAAACTCATGTTTCGTCCTTCCTTTAGACGTTGTCATCCATGTGCACGTGCCGCATGTACGACAGAACGAGGCTGTCTGTCGTCAGCAGTGCGGCGTATTTACCCACGTCGTTCTCATTTGATGTCCCACACAGGAGCACGTAATCTGCGCGGTTTACGAGCATCGCGTACCTGTTCTGCGTGAGGACAACTACCTTTGCTCCACTCCGAAAAACCGTGTTTGCCAGGTCACTATAGTTTGCGAAAAAGCTTCCGTTAAGCGAGCAGATAAACGCAAGGTCGCCCTCATTCAGCTGGGCGGCCAACTCCTCTTGATGCGCGTATGACTGGTAGAGCTCCACATATCTACCCAGTAGCAGCATCCTACCTTGGAAGTATCGGCCGACATGCCATAGGAAGTGATGCGAGAAGAACGCAATGCGATGTGCCTCGTCTAGCGCCTCCGTCACTTCGCTGATGACCGAAAGATCCTCCTCGCGTAACGTCGTGCCTAAAACGTCAACGACCTTGGCGCGGTGCATCTCAAGCGCTTCGCTCTCGCTGTTCATGAGCGCATCGTAGAACTGACGTGAGTAGTCATCAGTTGCACGGTAGTTTGTCCCATCTACCGCTTCCTTGAACTCGGGAAAGTCCGCAAAGCCCATATAGCGACAGAAGCGCGAGAACGATGCAGGTGACACATAGCAAACGTCAGCCATCTGCCGCAGAGACATGCTGGAGAGCTTCGAGTAGCTGCGCAGGAGCCCTTGGGCGATGTCGTAGTTCTGGTCATGTACGCGCGTGGACCCCACGTAGTCAATCAACAGGTCGGCAAGCGACCCCATCGCCTTGTATGTCCTGTCGCCCATCTCGGCCACCTCTCAGGCATCATGTTTGCAGCATTGCTAGGCGCTATGGTAGCCCTCGTTCGTTTAAAAGAGTCCTTCCGCCCAGGCGGCACAGACCCAAGCGGAAGGATGAAACACCTATGCGCGCTCGATAAAGCTCATGAGCGCGTCAGCCGAGGCCTTTGCTCCACCAAGGGACTTCATGTCCTCGGAGAACTCGGCTGCCGTCTCATGGAAGCTCGGCTCCTCCAGCAGGCGCACGATGGCATCACGCAGACCCTCCGACGTAATGGCATCCTTGTCCAGGAAGGCCAAGCCTAAGCCCTTCTCCTGCACCTGACGTGCGGTGATGGCCTGCTCCTCCATCTGCGGGATACACACCATGGGCACGCCGTAATAGATAGCCTCGCCCGTGCCGCCCATGCCGGAGTGCGTGATGAAGACGCTCGCCTGAGAAAGAAGGTCGAGCTGAGGCACCATCTGACCAAGCTCCACGTTCTCAGGCACGTCAGAAAGCGACGCGGGGTCGATCATGCCCGTAGCCGCAAAGACATTAACGTCCAGGTCGCGCACCGCATCAAAGAGGATGGGATAGTACTCGGGCCAGTTGTTGAAGGCGGTTCCGAGCGACGAGTACACCAGCGGCCGGCCGTTGTCGGGGGCGGTCCAGCTGCCAAAGGTACTGCGCTTGCCCATCTGTACGCCCGTGAAGACGAAGCTGTCATCATAGGTCTCGGCATACGGCACCAGGCGCTTCTGCATCATCACCAGGTTGAGGTCACCGCGACCATCGAAGATCTCCTTCACGGTCATCTTGCGGCAGCCGTACTTGGCCGCGAAGCCTTCGGCGATGCCATCGGCAGCGAGGCGCAGCGGGTGGTCAGCCGGCACGGACGCAAATCCCTCGGCCACCGAATAGTGGTCGTTGGAGGGATAGCTCGTGTACAGCATGACGTTGGGGACGTGGAGGGCGTCCGCGGCAATGGTGCCCGCAATGCCAGCGAAGTCGTGGACGATCGCGTCAGGTACGTCGTTGCGCAGCGTGTCGAGCACCGTGTCGATATAGGCGCCTGCCTCGTTCAGGAACAGGAACGGCACGACAGCGGCGACGTTGTCATCGGCGCCGTCGTCCTTTTTCTCCTGCTTCTGAGGATCGTTATCGGCCATCCACGAAGGAACAGCCACGAACGTAGCACCCGTAGGCTCAATCACCTTGCGGAAGTCCTCCGGACAGAAGTAGGTTACGCGCTCGCCGCGCGCCACCAGCTCGCTCGCAAGCTGCAGGGTGGGATTAACGTGGCCAAACGCACCGAGAGATACGAACGCAACGTGCATGGTACTGCTCCTTTTCTTATTAGATGCTTTCACTTATGGATGAACTACTAAACGGGTTAATCGCCGGGAGGCCAATGGCCTCCCGGCGTATGGGAAGGAAGGGGCTATGCTGCAAGCTCGCCCGCAGCTTCGGCCGTCTGCTCCTCAGCCAGCGCCTGCGCATCGGCAGCCTTGAAGAAGGGGAACCAGATGGCGGCACTCATGAGCGTGGCAACGACCTGGTACACGGCAATCTTCCACGATCCCTGCATGATGCCGTAGATCACGATGGGCATGGAGCTGATGCCGATGATGCCGGTCGGCGCAGGCATGAGACCCAGCTGGATGGCACCATAGGCCATGAGCAGCGAAAGGATGGGGGTCACCATGAAGGGGATGAGGAACGTGAAGTTGTACATGAGGGGCAGACCAAAGACCACAGGCTCGTTGATGTTGAAGAGGCCACAGGGAAGCACGAGCTTGGAGAACTGCTTGTAGCGCTGGGACTTTGCGAAGAGTGCCATCACGATGACCAGGCCGAGGGTGCAACCGCAACCGCCGTTGCAGGCAAAGTCATACATGGAGATGTTCCAGATGTGGGGAATCGCCTCGCCGGCAGCAGCGGCTGCCATGTTCTCGGGCAGGTAGGAGAACCAGATGGGGAACAGCACGGGCAGGACAGTGTAGGAGCCGTGTACGCCCACAAACCACAGCATCTGTGCAACAAGGATGAGGACGATGAAGCCGGGGAGGCTGCCAGTAATGCCAGCGAGCGGGGTCTGAAGCAGCGTGTACACGCAGTCGATCATGTTGCCATAGGAGGTGAAGCCAAAGGCGAGGCGAAGCGCACCGAACACGACGGCAACGAAGAAACCAGGGATGATGGCCGTGAAAGTCTTGCCCACGCTTTCGGGCACACCGGCGGGCATCTTGATGGTGAACCCGCGCTCGACGACGGCAATGTGAATCTTGGTGGTGACGAGGGCGGCAAAGAAGGCCATGAAGGCGCCGCGGCTACCAAGGTAGTTGATGTTGACGAGCGAGTCACCAGCGTCGTTAGCGGTAAGGGGAACCATGATGAGGTACGCCATGAGGGCGAGGAACATGTTCTCGAAGCCAAGCTCCTCATGACCGAAGCTCTTTGCTGCGCCACGTGCAACGCTTGCCACCATGAAGAGGGCCATAAAGCTCATGGCCGCGTTGTAGATGGCAGCGAAGATTCCGCCCAGACCGGTGCTCGCAAGAAACGCCTGATAAGCCTCAATAGGCAGAGTGTTGAGCAGGTTGAAGATGGATCCCACAAGGATGATGGCCATAAGGCTCATGGAGCCTCCGCCAATGGCCTGGATGTACTTGTTCTGGGCAACCTTGGTTGAGAATGGCACAAGCTTCTCGTTGAGGAATCTCATGAAAGCGTTGTCTTGCGTATCGGACATGATCTTTCCTTCCTTCCCAATAGGGTTCTATCCGCTGAATACAGCGTATGGCTGCGGAAAGGCATCACATGTTCCAATACAAGCCTCAGCGTTTCAGATGATGAAACGCACAGGTCAGGGGACATTTTTTCAGTGACGTCCCCTGACCCGCTTAGGTTTGAACGTATAACAAGAAACGCTACATCACCATCGTGGCGTGCGGCTCGGTGGACTGCTCGGCGACCCACCCGCGCGGCAGGTCGTTGAAGCTTGCCAGCTCGATGTCGTGCTCGTCGAGCCAGGCGCGCAGCTCGGGGCTGGTCATGCAGTCGAGGTCCATCGGGCGGCAGGTGGTGAAGCTCGTCAGGCGGAAGAGGTCCGCATCGGCGTAGCCGCAGTGGCTCACCAGGTAGCCGTACTCCTTGCCACTGGTGAGGAAGCCGTCATGGTCGCTGGTGATGTAGCCCAGCGGGTCCTCGGTCAGCTGCTCCTCGGGGCCGCCCCACTTGTACCAGCCCATGCCCATCTGCTTGACCTCGGGACGGTCGTTCAGACCCACCGAGCACATGACGCCGTACTCGACGGCCAGCTCGCGCGTGATGCGGTCGGTCGTGAGGGTGCCGTAGGCATGATTGTGGATGTAGTCGGGCTTGTGGCCCACGAGCTCGATGTAGCGCTCGATCTGTGCGCGGAACTCGGCCTCCAGCTGGTCGGCGACGGCGGCCAGGTGGTCGTGATCGTTCTCGTCGGTGTCAAGTGCACGGTTCTCGCGGCTGCCGAGGAACATGCCGTCCTCGTGGGTGAGCGCGGGCACCTTGTCGTGGCCCAGGATGGAGGGGCCGGTGGAGGCGTTGAGGTCGATACCGAAGGCAATCTGTCCCAGGTAGGGGCGGATCCACTCCACGCATTCCTCGATCCAGGGCATGTTGGCGAACATGCCGGTGTTGCGCACGACACCGTTTTTGATGCCGTGGATGCAGCCGAGGCTGACCGCACGGGTAATGCCGTAATCGTCGCTCTGGACCAAGATCTTCATGGGGCTCTCGCTTTCTGCGCCAAGTCGGCGCTAACGTGAAAAGGGAGCGGGGCCCTGAGGCCCCGCCAGGAAGGAAGGGTGCACTACTCCTGCGCGTTGGCGTTCTCGGCGTCAAGCAGCTGCTTGTCGTAGGCCTTCACGAAGGGCACGTACATGAGCACGATGAGGGCAAACATCACGCAGCCCCAGATGAGACCAGACGTGCCATAGCTCATGAGGTTGCCCATGAAGAAGGGCAGGTTGGCCGCGGAGCCACCGGTGCCGTTGGCGTAGGGCAGCAGGCCGATGAGCTTGAGCGCATGCGTGCCGAAGACCGAGATGGTCGGAGCGCCGAGGACCCAGGGGATGAAGAAGATCGGGTTCAGGATCATGGGCATGCCGAAGTAGGCGGGCTCGTCCACGCCAAAGAGCGCGGGAAGGACGGCCATGCGGCTCACGGCCTTGCCCTGCTCGGACTTCATGATGAAGAGGGCAGCCACGAGCATGGGGATGGAACCGGTTCCAAAGGTGAGGGCGTCGCCAGAGCAGAGGTGCGGCATGGGGGTTCCGGCCTGGAAGGCAGCGAGGTTCTCCATCTGGAGCTGCATGAAGAGCATCATGATGATGGGGCCAACGGTCATTCCGCCGTGGATGCCCAGGAACCACAGGCCGTACAGGAAGACCATGAGGATCCAGTAGCCAAAGACGTTGGAAGACACGGACTGGAGCGGCAGGGCAATCATGGAGTAGACCAGTTGATGGATGGTGCCGAACTCGGTGCCAGCAAAGACCATAGACACGATGCCAAAGAGAACCATGGAAGCCGCGGCGGGAATCAGGCTTGAGAACTGGGCCGAGATGAAGGGCGGCACCTGCTCGGGAAGCTTGATCTCAACATTGCCCTTCTTGCAGGCGAGATAGATGCCACCCACCACGAAGGAGATGATGATGGCGCTGAACATGCCCTGCGAGCCCAACCAGGTGGTGGGCAGAGTGGACGGAGCGAAAGGCTCCTCGGGGATGATGTAGGGCGTGCAGATGAGGAAGCACGCGAGCGAGGTGAGGCCAACGGCCATCTCGGAGCGGGCGCACTTGGTGTGCTGCGCGAAGGCGTAAGCGACGAGGAATGCCAAATAGGCGCCAATCATGCCGGTCGTCCACTGGTAGATGGTGTTGAGCACGGTGACGGCACCCGTCGAGGTGATGAAGGCCTGGTAGGCCTCAATGCCGATGCCCTTGAACAGTGCAGCAAACGAACCGAGCATAGTGATGGGCAGAAGCATCATGAAGGCGTTCATGATGACGCGGATGATCCAGTTCTGAGCGATCTTGCCTGAGATAGCAGTCATCTTCTCGATAAAGGCTTGCATGGTTCCCTTCCTTCCTAGTACCTTTTCTGTTTTGCCGCCTGCTTGGCCGAGCGAGGCGGCGGGTACGGAAGCGCTTCCTTCTCTTCGGGAACCACTATACACCGTTCTAAATCATGTTTCAAGTATGAATCTTAAATTTGTTTCATTTGATTCAATCTTGCGTATGGTTGGACGACTCAGCTGTTTCGGTCATTTCTCCTATCATCCTCAGCAAGCGTCTCGGACAGGATGTCGTTGAACATCAGGAACGCAAAGGTGTCAGAGAGCACCGTGTGGTGGGTAGACGCGAGCGACGCCGTCGGCAGCACGAAGGACTCGTCGAAGTTGCGGCGTAGCGGATGCTTGGGATTGGTGGTCACGAGCACCATGTAGGGCTTAGTGTTGCGACCCATCTTGAACTCGTTCAACAGTCCTTTGTATGAGGAGCCTCCCACCGCTGAATAGATGAGCAGCAGATCGTCCTCAAGAAAGTGCGGTGGCACATCTACCTGCGGCAACACCGCGTGAATATCGTTCTGAAACTGCAGGGCGATGTTGAGCTCCTCTGCGGGAATCCGCGCAAGGTTGTATCCCATGAGGTACGTACAGCGACTCACCCGCATGCGCTCAATAAGCCGAAGCACCTGGTTGCGGTCGAGCCGCTCGTCCACCGCCCGCAGGAGGCCACCGTACACTTCGGCGTTGGTAGGAGCGTCGGTACGTGAGCGCGACTCCTCCAGATCCTGGGCAAACTGGTACTGGAACTCGACAAAGCCACTAAAGCCCAGGCGCTGGGCAAAGCGTGTGAGCGCCGGCTTGCTGAAGCCTGCGGCATCGGAGAGCTGCGTCACGCTCCTCTGCGCGAAGTTGTCAGGAAACTTGCGCACGGCCTCGTAGATAGCGCGGTCGGTCTTCGAATACGAGGCGGCACAGCTGTCCATCAGCTCGAGAGTGTTCATGTAGTCCGCCTGGTCGTTTTTGCCCGTCCCCTGCCAGGCCAAGATTGACATCGGACAGGAAAGGCGCCCAAGGGTCACGCCCTTTTGCCCCCGTGTCATCACGGAGTGCTGTGCAATTTTTGGCCCGACAGTGGCTTGGACTATTGTACCTTTTGCCGACAGACATCTAGGATGAATTTGAAATACGTTTCAATGCAAAAGCACGCTAGAGGGACGAGAACACGTCCATCAGATCGCCGAGGCAGTCAATGTGCGCGTG
>ODAI011262251.1_pt1 | contig 10821 bp, 8 predicted proteins | sample 1539321 | NCBI WGS metagenome assembly ODAI01 (sample SAMN02144231, study PRJEB22623) | gut metagenome | biome: sheep rumen | host: Ovis aries | place: New Zealand | reverse complement strand
TGTATGCAAAGAATCGCCTTCAATGCGTCGCAAGCCCCGAACCTCATCTCCGCATTTTTTCACAAGACAACCTTTTTTTTCAAGTTTTTACTCCGTTCACGCTTTTTCACAATTGCCTTTGTTATGCAATGTTTTTGCCCTGCTCGCGGATGTTCTCCAGAGAATCTTTTGCCTCCACTACCATTGCGCCGACTTCGGCGAACTGGTTTTTGCTGCCGATTGTGTTTATTTCACGGTTGGCTTCCTGGCAGAGGAAGTCCAGTTTTTTTCCAGGATAGGGATTATTCTTGAGTTCTGAGCGCATAGCGGCTAAGTGGCTGTGCAGGCGGACAATTTCTTCATTAATTGTGTATTTTACAAGCATTGCGGCAGTTTCTGTCATAATGCGGTTCTGATCAGCACCGTCTCCCAAAAGCTCATTGAACTTCTTTGTGATTGTTTCTTTAAAATAGCCTTCCATTTTCGGCTGCCATTCCTTAAAGAAAGCGGCACATTTTTCAAGCTTAGAAAGCTTTGCCTCAAGGTCAGCCTTCATGTTTGCGCCTTCCCGCTCTGTATCCGCAAGGAATTTTTTAAGGGCTGCGTCAAAGACAGGTTCAACCATAGCCTTGTATTTTTCTACATCATAAGATTTATTTGTATTCAAAACGCCTGGCTGAGAAACCAGAAGACTCAGAGGAATCTCTGTTGAATAGCCGGTTGCCTCTGCAACCTTTTTAATTGCAGAAAGATAAGATTTTGCAGCTCCTATGTCCGCAAAAACCTCTGCCTGGCTTTCAAGCTCTTTTACACGGATAAAAACATCAACCTTACCGCGCACAACTTTTTCTGTAATTTTTGCCCGGAAAAAGCTTTCCAGCGCATTCAAATATGGAGGAAGATTGACAGTCAAATCCAGAAAGCGGGAATTAACCGATTTAATTTCCACGCTGACAACCGCCTGCTCCGATGAAACTTCCTCATAACCGTATCCTGTCATGCTTACCATAATAAATTTTGCTCCTGCCTATTTAGTCTAAAATTGCCCGTCCCAGCTTCCAGTTGTCGCCGGCGCCCATTGTTACAAATACATAACCGTCCGGGTATTTTGCATCCGGAAGCTTTTCCAGCTCAGAAAGTACAAAATCCTTTGCGTCCAGAATTTCTTCAAAATAATGAACGTCCGGATGATTTTTCTTTGTTTCTTCAAAAAGAGTTTTGCCTGTAATATTGAAATCCGCAATATTTTCGCGGGCAGATGCATAAATTTTATGAAGAATAACCTGGTCCGCACTTTCAAAGCTTGCCGCAAACTCTTTAAGCAAAGCCTGAGTCCGCGAATAAGTGTGGCTCATAAAATCCACAATAAGCTTTCTTCCCCTGTAAAAATCGCGGAAGCCCGCAAGAGTTGTCTTTACTGCCGTCGGATGATGGCCGTAATCATCGATTACAATTACATCATTGCCAGATTTTGTCTTAAAACGGCCTATAATCTCGCTTCTGCGCTTGCCGCCTGTAAAATTTAATAGACCTCTTGAGATATTTTCTGAATAATCCTTTGGATTTTTGCCGAAAGTTTTAAGAATCTGGCAGACAAGAGCTACCGCCGCAGCCGCATCCATTACCTCATGGCGGCCAGGCATCTTAAGGGCAAAGTCACCGTCAAAAAGAGCAAGAGAAAAATTATTACGCTCGTTTTCAACCTTACCAAAAGTAAGCTTATAATCACCCGCAGCTTCACTTCCATAAGGAATAAGATTCAAATCCGGGCGAAGCTTTGAAGCAATGCTGACAGTATCACATGCGCCTTTATCATCAGCGCAGTAAATTACATCACCGCCCTGAGGCAGCTTGCAAAGGTAATCTACAAAGGCCTGACGGATATCCTCGTATGTCGGGTAATAATCCTGATGGTCAGGCTCTACGCTTGTAAGAATGATTTTCTGAGGGCAGAAGGACATAAAATGCCGCTGATATTCACAGGTTTCGGCAACAAAAATATTACCGCCAGAAGGACCGGTGCCAGCTGCCCCCACATTCTCCTTTACCAGAGGAGAAGTATAAGTACAGGTATTTCCAAAGGAATTGATAATAGAACCTGCCAGAATCTGGGAAGGTAAATCAATTTCCTTTAGAATAGTTCCCGTAAGTCCTGTCGTAGAAGTTTTTCCGTGAACTCCGCAGATACCGCAGGAATAAGAGCGGCTAGAATAAGAGCCTAGTGCCTGGGTGTACAAAAGACAGGGAATACCCCGGCGGACAGCTTCAATCAAATCAGGATTTTTATCAGGCTTATAGGCAGATGAATAAATTACATACTGAATATCATCTGTAATATTTTCAGCCCCAAAAGGAAGTGCTTTGAGTCCCAGTTTTTCAAGAATCTCATCAGTATAAAAGCGCTCGCTTACGTCGCTTCCGGTAATGACAGCCCCTTTATGAAAAAAAATTTCCACTAGGGCCGCCATTCCCGTTCCCTTTATACCGACAAAATGAATATGCAGACCCGAAAGATTTTCAGGTAAAGAATTACAATTTTCAGACATAATAATATTATATCTTTTTACAAGAGTTTTTACACTATGCAAAAATAAAAAAAAAAGAGTCCTGCCAACGACAGAACCCTTTAAAGGATGTAAAAATGCGATGGTCGTAAGGTTGATCTCCAACTTCCGGAGGCGCCTTACCATCGCTTAACATTTTGCAAAGCAAAATGTTTTGGGAATTATGTTAAAGGGGTGTGGTACTACCCCGTTAAGCACTTATTATACTAAAGCCAGGTAAATCTGATCTGCAAGACCAAAGCCTGCGCTTTTTGTCATTGCTGTGGAATACTCGTCATAGAGCATATCCTCGTACATTTTAGAGGCAAAATCGCCTTCGTATGCCTTGTGAACAGTTTTTCTCATTTCTGAAAGCATCTGCTTTACAAAGTAATTTTCAAGCTCCATTGATTTTTCATAAAGCTCGCTTGTTTTATCGATTGTTTTTGTCTGAACATGCGGATTAGCCTGATTAACGGCAGCACCTCTAGCCTTTGCCTCAGTCTGATTTGAAAGACCCGCAAAACCAGATGTCCAGTCACCGTTCAAACGGCCGCGGCCAGTAACCTGGCTGGAAGAAAGAGTATTTTCTGCTTTTTCTTCATTCTGAGCCTTAAACTTTTCTACCAGGGCGGCAAATTTCCCGGCCTCCGCATTCTGCTGAGCCGACTGCAAGGCCCCCTTACCATTTGTAAGACCGCTATATGTATTATTCACTAAACCAACATTCATATTTTACCGCCTGCTACCTCTTCAAGTTCACAGCTGTGCTCAGCATTGTGTCGCTTGTCTGCACGGCCTTTGAATTGAACTCGTAAGCACGCTGAGCAACAATCATCTGAACCATTTCGTTTACAACAGAAACGTTGCTCATTTCAAGGAACTTGTGGCGCACATCACCAAAACCTTCCGAGCCCGGGCGGCCTGGAATTGCCTGACCGCTGGCATTGCTTACCTTAAAAAGATTGTCGCCTTCTGCCTTAAGACCAACAGCATTCGGGAAGCGGTAAAGCTCAAGCTGACCAACTTCAACAGGGTCATTTCCGCCGTTTACCTTAACACTGACGCGGCCTGTCTGAGTGATGTTCAAAGTTGAAACATCATAGCCTTCCGGCAAAATAATTTCAGGCATTACGCGAAGACCGTTGTTTGTAACAAGCTGCCCCTGTGAATCAACCTTAAAAGAACCATCGCGGGTGTAGGCATAGCTTCCGTCGTACTGCTGAACGCGGAAAAATCCTTCGCCGACGATGGCAACGTCTGTATCAACGCCGGTATTCTGCAGGCTTCCCTGGTTCATAATGCGCTGAGTTGCTCCCACCTTTACACCGCAGCCCATCTGAACTCCCACTGGAGTTACTGTATCTTCTGTTGCAGGTGTTCCCGCAAGCTTTTTATTCTGATAAATCAAATCTTCAAACTCAACGCGCTGCTGCTTGTAGCCTGTTGTGTTTACGTTTGAAAGGTTATGAGAGATAGCGTCAATGTTAGACTGCTGTCCGTTCATGCCTGTTGCTGCTGACCAGAGTGATCTTACCATTTACGCTTCCCCTTATTTATACTGGGCAAACTTTGTCCATAAAGTCTGCATCATAGAATCTTCTGACTGAATTGTTTTCTGATTAGCTTCGTAAGCGCGGTTTACTTCAATCATCTGAACCATTTCGTTTACAACATTTACGTTGGAAGTTTCTGAGTAGCCCTGAAGGAACTGAGGACGCTCCTCGCCTTCTGCAATGTGGGCAGGACCTGAAATTTCTGTGTCAATGTAAAGACTTGAACCCATTTTTTTAAGGTAGCGTTCGTTATCAAAGCGGACAACCTTAAAACGGTCAATTTCTTCTGAAGTTTCCTGACTGTAAAGAACACCATCCTGATTTACGGTGAATTTATCGTCCTCTACATATATAAAGCCCTTTTCGCCAAGAACAGGATAACCTTCCTTAGTTTCAAGAATACCTTCTTTTCCGATAAAAAAATCTCCGTTACGGGTATAGCGTTCGCCGTATGGAGTCTGAACAGCATAAAAGCCTTTTCCGCTCAAAGCTGTGTCTGTCTGTGTGTTTGTATATTTGAAAGAACCCTGCTCAAAATCAGTGTAGTTTTCGTTAGTTTCTACACCAAGCCCGATTTTTCCGATTACAGGAGCCGCATCGGCACTGCCTGAACCGTTAGGAATCTCATAAAGGCCGTCATAATTTGTGCGGCGCAGCAAAAGCTCTGGAAATGACTTACTTACAGTAATGTCCCGTTTGAATCCTGCAGTATCAACATTGGCAAGATTGTTAGATATGGTGTTCAGTCTGTTCTGCTGAGCATTCATTCCTGAAGCACCCGTGTACCACCCTCGGATCATAATTCCTCCAAAAAATATTTTTTACATCTATATTTTTTATCGGAATCTGAAAAATTTTATTAAGGGAATTTATTCAGCTTTCTTTTCTTTTATTTTCTCTACTACAGTCTGAATTTCTTTTACAAGAGCGGCAACTTCATCAAGATTTTTATCCAGCGTTAACTGATAGAATATCTGAGTTCCTTCTTTGACAGGTTTTATCAGACCGCAGTCTTTAAGAACTTTAAGATGATGAGAAATCGCCGGCCGGCTCAATTTTGATTTTGCAGAAAGATTAGTTACATTAATACCATCTTCACCGCCGTCCGCAATGTCCAGAATAAGCTTCTGGCGGACCTCATCGCCAAGGGCAATAAAAAGCGGTGCACATGTATTAAATAGAAGATGGATTCTGTGTAATGCTTCTTTATCTATCATATTTACCTCCGCCCCTCTTCAACATTAATTTAAATATAAATATTTGTTTTGTCAAATAAAATTAAACGCTTAAACGTTTAATTGTTTATTCGTTTAATTATTTAAACAAATAACAAAAATTTTATTGACTTTAAACGCCATGGATAATATATTGTTATTAATTGGTTTAATTTTTTGAACATTTAATCCAATATAAAAAAAACAAAAAGGAGTTGGTTCAAATGAATTTTACAAAAGCTTTTTTCAAAAGACCATGGATAATCATTGCACTCACAGCAATTCTTACAGGCCTTTTCGGCTCTTTCATCATGACACTCGTTATTGATAACTCAATCAGACAGTTCATGCCTCAGAAAGATGAATCTTACAAGCGCTTAAATGACACGGAAGATGTTTTCGGAAGTATGCTGGTAATCGGTGTCAGCGTTGCTGATAACAACGGAAACATTCTTACACCGGAAAATATCGATGTAATCCGTAAAATCACAGACCGTTGTATTGAAGTAAATGATGTAGAAGAAATTGACTCACTTACCCATATCGACTACGTATGCAACCACGACGGCGCAATTTCCGCTACCCAGCTTATTCCTGAAGAATACACAGGAAGCGCACAAGATATTGCGGATCTTAAATCAAAGCTTTACGGCTGGGAAGACATGTACAACCGCGTTATCCTCAGTGATGATGACAGCGCAACACAGATGCAGATTTCCATCAAAACATGGAGCGCAGAAGACCGTGAAAACGCCCGAAAAATTGCAAAAGAAAATCACACAAAGGTTGTAACTGATGCAGACCGTCAGCAGGAAATTCTTAATCAGATCCGTACAATCGTAACAGAAGAAACTGCTGACCACCCTAACCTTACATTTAAAGTTTACGGTGACCCTGTTGTTACAGAACAGTCAAGAAAGTTCATGCTTTCTGACCTTGTAAAACTTATTCCTCTTGTAACAATTGTCGTTCTTCTTTCACTCTACTTCAGCTTCAAAACTGTTTCAGGAACATTACTACCTCTTATTAATGTATTAGTTTCTACTATTATTACTGTAGGAATTATGGCACTTTCAGGACGAGCCTTTACTCTTGTTTCTTCAGTAATCCCTGTTGCATTGATTGCGGTAGGTTCTGCCTACGGAATCCACGTTTTGACCCACTATTATGTTGAGCTTACAGCAAAAGCTGGAACTGAATTCACAAAAGAATCTTACGAAGAAGCCATTTACCACGGACTTCGTGAAGTTTTCAAACCGGTTTTACTTTCAGGAATCACAACAATCATCGGATTTATTTCCCTTATAACAAGCCCGATTGAACCGCTTCATGACTTTGCAATCTTCACAGCAATTGGTGTTACTCTTTCACTTATTCTTGCAGTTACCTTTGTTCCTGCAATGCTCTTTGCAAAATCTTACAAAAAGATTAACGAAGAAAACAAACGCAGAAATGAAAAACTCAATGAAATCACAGATGAAAAAATAAAGAGCAAAAAGCTCCATGCACTTAAAGCCCGCATCCAGCAGATGACAGGCCGCGTTTCAGCACAGTCAAGCGGAACTTCTTACAATATTTATAAATTCTTCTGCGGTTCTAAGCCTCGTATTATTATCTTCTCTCTTACAATCATAGTTTTCTCTTTAATAGGAATATCATTCTTAAAGATTGATACATCTCTTGTAGGCTACTTCCCTAAGAAAACTCAGATGAGACAGGATATCGACTATGTAAATGAAAACTTTGCAGGTTCAAACAGCGTTTACTTTACAATCAGCGGCGAAAATCCAGGCGACATTAAAAATCCTGAAATTTTGAAGGCCGTAGATGACATGCAGAATTACCTTGCAGAAAAATACGACAATATCGGAAAAATCGTATCCTTCACAACCTTTATCAAACGTATCAATCAGGTATGGTTTGCACCTGGAAGCAGCACTGTAAGTACAGATACTTCTGCCGCTGACTCAGACACTTCCGACTTTGATTTTGATGCCGGCTTTGACTTTGGTGAAGATGATTTCAGTTTTGATGATGAATTCAGCTTTGGCGAAGAAGAAGAATCAGAACCAGCTGCCGCACCTGTTGACTGGGTTGATCCTAACATCGAATACAACAGACTTTTGAACGGCGAAGTAACAGCATTCGAAATGATTAAAATTTTGAACGACGCCTACACAGAAGCCGGGGGACAGGGAGCTCACTTTGAAGACATTCTCAACGTACTTGAACGCAAATTCAACTACGACGGTATGGCTTACTACGAAATCCCTTATGATCCTGCAAAATACCCTGTTGCAAGCCGCGAAGAACTTGCAGGCGTTGTAAACGGTTACCTTACCCTTCTTTCAGGCTCACTTGACCGCTTCCTTGACAGCGATCTGAACCCTCGTGTAATGCGAGTAACCTGCCAGCTGAGAAACTTCTCTACAATCGACACTGGTAAAATCATCAATGACGCAAAAGCCTTTGCCGCAGAACACTTCCCGGCAGGCTACACAATTGAAGCAACAGGTTCCGGAGAAATGGAATACACAATGACAAACCTTGTAGTTTCAAGCCAGATTTCTTCTCTCTTGATTTCACTTTTGTCAGTATTCATCATCATCACAATTTCATTCGGTTCTGGATGGGCAGGACTTTTGGGAACAGTTCCACTTGCCTTTACAATTCTTTTGAACTACATGATTATGGGCTTTGCCGGAATCAATCTTGACCTTGTAACTTCTATCATTGCTTCTGTTGCAGTCGGTGTAGGTATCGACTATACAATCCACTTCCTTTCAACTTACAAAGACGAAAGAGCAAAAACAGACAATCTTGAAGTCGTTACAAAGACAACCTTCCTTAAGAGCGGACACGGTATCATCACAAACGCTCTTGCTGTAGGACTTGGATTTATGGTTCTCTGCTGCTCAAAATTCCTTGTACTCCGCTACATCGGAATCCTGGTAGCAATCGTAATGTTCAGCTCATCAATGCTTGCCATGACAATCATTCCTGGAATTCTGAACATCCTCGATCCAAAATTTATACGTCCTAAGAAGGAAAATTAGAGCTTTATAAGGGAGAACTTAGCGCGAAGGAAGCCGATAATCGAAAATCCGTTAAAAAATGAGCCGAAAGGGTCATTTTAGGATTATCGAGAAAACGGCTCAGAGGCAGGCTATGCCTGCCGACCTTACTCTAACATTCAGTATTTTATATTTATAGGAGATTTATAATATGAAAAAGACACTTTTTGGCACATTCGCCGCACTTTTGCTTCTTTCTTCAGCAGTATTCGCTGATGAAAAAGGTTACAAAATCATGAAAGACGTAGCAGACTTCAAACGCCCTTCATTCTCACAGGCACAGCTTTTTATTTCTTTGTACAGCAAATCTGGCGACAAGGAAGAAGAATGGGGTGCAATTGAATACGGAAAGCATGAAAATGACCTTTCTTCAGTTGTAATGGACTTTAAAACCGGTTCTAAAAAAGGAACCCGCTTCCTTCAGATTGAAAACGAAGGCAACAAGCCTGATGACAAATTCATCTATCTGCCGGAACTTAAATCATCACGCCGTGTAAACTCAAGCGAAGGTTCAAAATCATTCCTTGGTACAGATGCAACTTACGATGACCTTTCTACCCGCGATGTAGATGAAGACGAGCACACATATCTTAAAGACGAAACAAAAAACGGATATGACTGCTACAACATCAAAGAAGTTCCAAAGGATCCAAAATCAAGCCAGTACGCATGGCGCCTTACATGGATTGACAAAAAGACAATGTACCCGATCTACACAGAAATGTACGACAAGAACGACGCTCTTGTAAAAACACTGACAGTAGAAAAGATTGAAAAACACGGTGACTACGATATTCCAATGACTAACACACTGGTAAACGTAAAAACAGGCCACAAAACAGTTATGGACATCAGAAAGGTTCTTGTAGACAGCGAAATTGGCGGCGGAAAAGGCCTTCCTGCATCAATCTTCACCCAGAACTTTCTTAACACAGGAAAATAGGTGCTAGGTGTTAGGTGCTAGGTTCTAGGAAATAAAACTCCTAGAACCTAAAACCTAGAACCTGGAACCTCATATGGGGCACTTAAATGAAAATCAGTAAAATTATAACATTGGCAGTTATTTCTGCCGCATTGACAACAGGCCTTGCAGCCCAGGAAGACTTCGACTTCAGCTTTGATGATTTTGGTTCAGACTCTTCATCTTCAGCATCATCTTCCCTTCCAATAGAGGTAAGCGGAGATTTGACACTTGATGTAAGAGATTACATTATGGCAGACGATCCTGACGGAATTGGAAGCACAAGCATTGAAGCAACTCCAGAAGCAAAACTTGGAATCACCTATGACGGTGGAAAAGCCGGAGCAGACCTTCAGCTTAAAATCAGCGAAGAACTGATTAAAGAATACCCTGTTGATGTAATTGATGAACTTACACTGGCAGGTTATTTCGGAAACTTTACCCTCACAGCCGGAAAAATGAAGGTTGTCTGGGGAAAAGGCGACAAACTCCACGTAATCGACAACTTCAATGCCGACGATTACAGAGATTTCATCATTCCAGACTACCTTGACCGCCGCATAAGCACACCGATGATTCGCGGAGTTTATGCAGTACCATTAAACAGCAGGACAGTTTCAAACCTGATGATTGAAGGTGTTTACACACCAATCATGCCTGTTGACCGTTTTGCATCAAGCGGATTATGGAAACCGACAAAAGTAAGCACATTGGAAAATTTGGTAAGAGATTCAGTAAGCACAAATCTTGGATTATATGCAGCTGCAAAAGATGAAGCCGCAGCAGCCTATACAGCTGCTTCACAAAGCAGTACAAACGAAGCCTTGTACGAGGCCTTGTATCTGAAATCACTTTCTGCCTATCTGAGCTATCTTTCCTATGCGTCATCTCTTTCTGCCAGCGACCTCTACCCAGACACAGACAAATTTGAATACGGTCAGGGAGGTTTGCGCATAACAGGTTCAATCGGACAGGTTGATTTGGGCTTAAGCTACTACTACGGACACTATAAACAGCCGTCAGTAAATCTGGAAGATTATGCAAAATCAGCTTATATGCGTGAAATGGGAAGTACAACAACACCTTACGCACTTCCATCTCTTGACTACGACCGCAAGCAGACTTTCGGCTTTGAATTCTCAACAATCCTCTGGAAGTTCAACCTGCGCGGAGAAGCTGCCTACAACCTTACAGACGACATTGCCGGCGATGATCCTTGGGTACACAACAATTCCATCCAGTGGCTGGGCGGCTTTGACATTGACCTTCCCTTCTGGGATGCAAACCTGAACGTGCAGGAAACAGGAACTTACATCCTTAAGAATAATGAAATTGAAGACGGCATTTATAAGCTTTTGGACGTTGACTACGATTCAACAGGCTATTCAAACAACAAGCTTGTAGTAAACTTCACTACATCATTCTTAAACGGAAAAATTGCTCCTGAAGTTACAGCCCTTTACGGCTTTGAGCACAAGGACCTTGTCGTAATGC
>ODAI010035639.1_pt1 | contig 10822 bp, 6 predicted proteins | sample 1539321 | NCBI WGS metagenome assembly ODAI01 (sample SAMN02144231, study PRJEB22623) | gut metagenome | biome: sheep rumen | host: Ovis aries | place: New Zealand | reverse complement strand
CCAGTAGGGCTCAATTTCCGGCGCAAGAAAGGGCTCACACAGGGTGAGGATACACCCGGCGGGGAGCTTGTAAACGCCCCGGTAGATGGAGGCGGGGGCGGGGACATACTTGTACATCAGAAAGGCCGCCAGCGCGTCCCGGTCAAGCTCGGCCTCAAAGCCTGGGATGCAGCGAAACAGCGCAAGATCGGAGGCGAAGGCGAAGAAGGGTTTGCCCCACTCGTCCTTCACCGTCCCGTAATACAGCGGCTTTTCCCCGGCGCGGTCGCGGGCCATGCGCAGGACCTTCTCCTCCCGGTCATATACCGCCAGCGCAAACATGCCCTTACTAAGCTTCAGGGTCTTTTCGAGCCCCCAGGCCTCGATGGCCTCCAGCAGGATTTCCGTGTCGGAATGCCCGCGAAACTTTTCCACGTGTCCTTCCTGCAAAAGCGCGTCGCGCAGTTCGGAAGCGTTATAGATTTCACCGTTATAGCTGAGCACCGTGCGCCCCGAGGCGGAGACCATGGGCTGCGCGCCCGAGGGGGACAAATCCAGAATCGACAGGCGGCGGTGCCCCAGGGTCCAGCCGGACTGATCGTCCAGCCAGAAGCCCTCGGCGTCCGGCCCGCGGTGGCGCATGCGGTCTGTCATTTTGCGGATGAGTGCATGGCGGTCGATTCGGTTGTTGCAGAATCCGGCAATACCACACATGGTAAACTACCTCCCACAAGAGGATGTTCAATCAATACTCGGTGGTGAGCATGTTGCGCTCAATGGGCTTATCCTGGGCAGGATTGCGGTTGATGTTTGCCCAACTGATGCCCTCGTAGTTGCCCTCGTAGTCCAGCTCCTTGAACTGACGCACCAGATCGACGATGCACTTGTCGTGAAAGCGCTCGGGCAGATCGGCAAATTCCTTTTCCTTGTTGGTGATGACCAGCACGTCACTGGCGGTGCACACCGCGTCGAGATCATCGGAGATAATCTGGTGCAGGTGGGGGAGCTTTGCCTTGATGAAATCGGCGTTGGTGCCGGTGAGCTGGGAAATGCGCACGTTCTTGTCGTAGATGCGCACGTCGTAGCCCTTGCCGTAGAGGGCCTCGATCACGTCCACGATGGGGCTGTTGCGCAGATCGTCGGTGCCGGCCTTGAAGCTCAGACCCAGCACGCCCACGCTGCGGCGGCCCTTGCTCTCGATGATCTCTACAGCGGTCTTTTTCTGAATGTCGTTGGAAAGGTCGATGCTGTTGATGACCGGCACGTCCACATACAGGTCGTGGGCCAGGGTGCGCAGGGCCTTGGAGTCCTTCGGCAGGCAGGACCCGCCGTAGGCAAAGCCGGGTTTGAAGTAGTAGGGGGAGATGTTGAGCTGCTTGTCCTTGCAGAAGATCTCCATGACCTTGTGGCTGTCGATGTCCAGCTCCTTGCAGATATTGCCCACCTCATTGCCGAAGACGATCTTGAGGGCGTGGAAGGTGTTGTTGACGTACTTCATGATCTCCGCCACACGGATATCGGTGCAGACAAACTCGGCGGGGATGTCCTTATAAATCTCGCGGAACACTGCCTCGGCCCGTTCACTGTCGGTGCCGATGAGGGTGATGGGCGGGTTCATGTAGTCCTGAACGGACGTGCCCTCACGCAGAAACTCCGGGTTCGAGACCACGGTGAAGCCCTCGCCCCGCGCCTTGCCGGAGGCCTCGGCGATGATCTCGCCCACCTTCTGGTTGGTGCCGGGAAGAACAGTGCTGCGGATGGCGACGATGTGGAAGCCGTCCTTCTCGCGGATGCCCTCACCGATCTGCCCGGCAACACGGTAGATGTAATTGAGATTCAGGTGACCGTCTTTGCCGCTGGGGGTGCCGACGCAGATGAAAGAGACGTCGGTGTTCTTCACGGCGTATTTGTAATCCGTGGTTGCCTCCAGCATGCCCTTGTCGTGGGCTTCCTTCACGAGCTCCTCAATGTCTGCCTCGATAATGGTGGGCTTGCCCTCGTTGATGAGGTCGACCTTGCCCTGCGTGTGGTTGACGCCGATGACATGATGTCCGAGCTTTGCCAGGCACGCCGCACCCACGCAGCCCACATAACCAAGACCGAAGATACTGATATTCATAAGCTGTATACTCCTTGTCGTTATACTGCCGCAGGAGCAGAACCAAAGGCAGCACCTGCGGACAGCTATTTTATATATTATACCATGTTTTGCCCGGACGCACAATAAGAACAGTGCAAATTCCGGGGAGTTTTGTTCCATAAAATTGAATTAAAAGCCCTTTTCTGAAACGAACATGAGCGCTTTACATTTTTGAAAAACAGAGGTAAACTACATAAAAGGGGGGATGTGCTCTGAAAACAACGATTATCCAAAGACTTCTTGCTGCCGTGCTGTGTGTCCTTGCCGTCGTACCGCTGTGCGGGGCCGACGCCGGGACTGCCCCGGCTGAGGATACCATGACCTATGAGGCGGAGCAGGCACAGCGGCTGGGAGGCGCAGAGATTGTGGAGGACGAGGAAGCCTCCGGCGGGAAAGCGGTGCTTATCTACGCAAAAATAGAGGATGGCGTGGCTTTTCATGTCAATGTGCCGCAGGACGGGTATTACGATCTGACTGTCATCGGAAAGGGAACGATGGAAGACAGGTTCGATTATATTTTCCTTGACGGCTCGCAGCTCAGTGAAGTACATTTCCCGTTTGAGGAATATGCCGCGCAGCTGATGCCGAAAACGCCCCTGAGCGCCGGCGAACATGAGATCAGGCTGCGTGTGCGCCGGGGCAATATCTGTCTTGACAGGCTCACCGTCACACAGACGGACCCGATTCCGGATACCTTGTATGAAGTGACGGATACGCTCAGCAATCCCCAGGCCACCGAAGAGACCAAAGCGCTCTACAGCCTCCTGCGCGATCTCTACGGGCACTATACCCTCTCCGGGCAGCACAGTCCCAACGGTCTTTACGGGGAGGAGATGCAGGCTATCCATGATGTGACCGGGCAGTACCCGGCAATCCTCAGCATGGACATCCGCGACTACGCCGACAGCAGGACCCGCTTCGGCGCGGAGGGCAAGACCATCGACCACGCACTGGAATTTCATGAGGCCGGCGGCATCGTGAGCTTCTGCTGGCACTGGAACGCCCCGGCCCAGACTATCCTGAGCAAGGGCACCGATGCCGGAGATCAGGCCTGGTGGATAGGCTATCGGGAGCAGTACAGCTTTTTCAACATCCTGCGCGTCATGCACGGCGAGGAACCGGATCTCAAGCGCGCGCTGGATATGGACATCCAGGCTGTCGCCGCCCAGCTCAAGCATCTGGAGGAGGAGGGCATACCTGTCTTGTGGCGTCCTCTTCATGAGGCCTCCGGCGGCTGGTTCTGGTGGGGCGCAGACGGACCGGATGCCTTCAAGCAGCTGTGGATGTATCTCTACAAAACCCTAACAGAGGTCTACAAATGCAATAACCTCATCTGGGTGTGCACCTGTCTGGATCCGGAATGGTATCCGGGCGACGACTACGTGGACATTCTGGGGGACGACATCTATACCCTGCCGCAGCAATACGGGCCCCAGATCGGGCGCTTCCTGGCGCTTGACAGCTGCTCGCCGGCGGGGCGCATGCTCGCGCTGACGGAGACCGGCGTCATACCGGACATGGAGCAGAGCTTCCGCGCAAATGTGCGCTGGTCCTGGTTCTGCGGCTGGGAGTATGATTACATCGTAAAGGACGGGGCCTATTCTTCGGAATATACCGAAGAGGATATGATCAAAAAAATCTATGACAGCGAAACCGTCATCAACCTCGATGACCTCAAAACTATCAGAAATAACAGGGAGAAAGACGAATGAACATCATTCTGCTGTCCGGCGGCTCCGGCAAGCGTCTGTGGCCGCTTTCCAACGAAGTGCGCTCCAAGCAGTTTATCAAGATCTTCCGCCGTCCCGGCGCTGAAGATACCGCGCCCGACGCTTATGAGTCCATGGTGCAGCGGGTCTACCGCCAGATCCTGAGCGTTGACCCCGACGCTGCCGTCACCATCGCCACCTCCAAATCCCAGGTCTCCGCCATTTATAACCAGATCGGCGACGTGGGCATCTCGGTCGAGCCCTGCCGCCGTGACACCTTCCCCGCCATCGCGCTGGCAACGGCGTATCTCCACGATGTAAAAGGCATGTCGGAGGAAGACGCGGTGGTGGTCTGCCCGGTGGACCCCTATGTGGACGCCGATTATTTCCGCTGTGTCCGCGATCTTTACGAGGCGGCCCGGCAGGGGAAGAACAATCTCACCCTCATGGGCATCGCGCCTACATACCCCTCGGAGAAATACGGCTACATCAAGCCTGACGGCTCCGGCGGCTATACCTTCACCGAAAAGCCCACAAAAGAGAAGGCCGAGGAATACATCAGAGCCGGAGCCCTGTGGAACGGCGGTGTGTTCGCTTACCGCCTGTCCTATGTGCTGAACAAGGCCAGGGAGCTTCTCGGCACGGCGGATTATGCCGCGCTTTTCCACAACTACGACTCCCTGAAAAAAATCTCCTTTGACTACGCGGTGGTGGAGCAGGAGACCGATATCGAGGTCCTGCGCTATGCCGGGACCTGGAAGGATATCGGCACCTGGAACACCTTTACCGAAGCCATGGAGGACGCGGTGATCGGCCGCGGCATGATCGGGGACGGCTGCGAGGACGTGCATATCGTCAACAACCTCAATCTCCCCATCCTTGCCATGGGGCTCAAGGACACCGTGATTGCCGCCGGGCCGGACGGTATCCTGGTCTCGGCCCGGGACACGGCGGACGCCATCAAGCCCTTTGTGGACAGACTCAGCCAGCAGATCATGTTCGCCGAAAAGAGCTGGGGCCGCTACCATGTGCTGGATGTGCAGGAGGGCTCCATGACCATCCTTGCTACCCTCAATCCGGGCCAGCATATGAGCTATCACAGCCATGAGCATCGGGACGAGGTGTGGACCGTCATTTGCGGTACAGGCAGAACCATCGTGGACGGTATGGAGCAGCAGATCCGTACCGGCGATGTGATCACCATGGAGGCGGGCTCAAGGCACACAGTTTATGCCGGCGCGGCGGGCCTGCAGCTTATCGAGGTGCAGATTGGCAAGGAGATCAGCGCCGCCGACAAGCACAAGTATGAGCTATGAGAGTACCCCTTCTGCTTGAGCCTGCCGCCAAGGACTACCTCTGGGGCGGGTCAAGGCTGAACGACGATTTCGGAAAGGGCATCGACCTGAGCCCCCTTGCCGAGACATGGGAATGCAGCACCCACCCGGACGGGGAGTCCCTTGTAAACGGGGAGCCCCTGAGCCGGGTGCTTTCCCGTCATCCGGAGTGGCTGGGGACACACCCGCTGCGGACCATGGGCGGAAAGCCGGAGCTTCCGATCCTCATCAAGCTCATCGACGCGCGGCAGGATCTGTCTGTCCAGGTGCATCCGGATGATGCCTACGCGCTCATGCATGAGGGCTCCCTCGGGAAGACGGAGTTCTGGTACGTGCTGGCGGCGCGTCCCGGAGCGAAGCTGGTCTACGGCTTTGACCAGGATGTGCGCGAAAAACAGGTGCGCAGGGCCGTCAAAAACGGAAAGCTCGACATGCTCCTGAACCATGTAGCGGTGGAGAAGGATGATGTTTTCTATATCGAGGCCGGGACGGTGCACGCCCTCGGGGCAGGGTGCCTGATCGCGGAGATCCAGGAGAGCTCCAACCTCACCTATCGTCTGTATGACTATGACCGTGTGGGCAGAGACGGAAAGAAGCGTGAGCTTCACATCGACAAGGCCCTGGAGGTGGCGCAGCTGCGCTCCTCGGCCGTGCCGCGCCAGCCCATGCGTGTGCTGCGCTATCGCCGCGGCTGGGCTTCGGAGCTCCTGACCCGCTGCAAGTATTTCCAGGTGGAACGGGTGCTGCTCAATACCGAGCTTCGCCGGGAGCTCGTCCGCTTTCAAACGGGACAGAGCTCCTTCCATGCGCTTTTGTGTGTGGACGGCTGCGGCAGCATCAGCGGCGAGGGATTCATGATGAACTTTTTCAAGGGCGACTGCGTCTTCGTACCGGCGGAGAGCATCGAGCTGAAGCTCCACGGCAAGGCTCAGATTTTGGATGTAAGCTGCTAAAGCAGTCGTTTCAATGAAATGCCCTGATGGCATTTCATCGAAACGAGGGGGGCACTCGCGCTTGCGTCAGAAAAAGCTCGCGTCACTCTGTTTTCGTCAAGCGTGACGAAAACGCCGTTCTGCTCCCTCCTTCTTCCTTACCAAAATCAAAGCATCGGCTTTGATTTTGAGAGGAAAACGGAAGGAACGGATATGGAGCTTTCGCCGTAAGGCGGAAGCGGAATGAAGTGAGTTTCGTTTAACGACGGCGCGAGGCCTCGTTTAGCTCGGCTCATGGTGTTTTTGCCGAGGCAAAGCCCCATCAAAAACGAATTATAATTGTTTTTGCCTTGCGAGGTGAAAAACCAGAGGGGAACCCTCTGAACTCCCCAATTGGTTTACGAAATATCCCTGATGGCACAGAAGGAGAAAACATATGGACTATTTGAAAGAATACAAGCGTTGGCTCGCAGAGGTCAGTGATACGGAGCTGCTCGACGAGCTCAAGAGCATGACGGACGCGAAGATTGAGGATGCCTTCTACCGCCATCTCGCCTTCGGCACCGGGGGCCTGCGCGGTACTATCGGCGCGGGCACGAACCGCATGAACATCTATGTGGTGGCGCGGGCAAGTCTGGGCCTTGCGCATTATATAGGTCAGGGCGGCAGCGTGGTCATCGGCTATGACAGCCGCTTAAAGAGCGATGTCTTTGCCCGTACCGCCGCCTGCGTCTTCGCGGCCGCGGGCGTGAAGGTCCACATCTGGCCGGAGCTTCTGCCGGTGCCCACCGTGTCCTACGCGGTGCGAAAGCTGGGGGCGTCGGCGGGCGTCATGATCACCGCCAGCCATAACCCCGCCCAGTATAACGGCTACAAGGTTTACGGCCCCGACGGCTGCCAGATCACTACCGAGGCCGCCGCTGCGATCCTCACGGAAATCAACAAGCTCGACCTCTTCCGTGACGCCTGTGCCGTCCCCTTTGAGCAGGGCCTTTCGGACGGCAGTATTTCCTATATCGACGAAAGCATTCTCACCGCATTTCTCGAGGAGATCAAAAACCAGAGTGTCCTCTATGGTGATGAGATCGACCGCAATGTCGCCATTGTCTACACGCCTCTCAACGGTACCGGCCTCAAGCCGGTCACGCGGGCACTGTCTGAGGCAGGTTTTCAGAACATCGCCGTCGTTGAAGAACAACGTGACCCGGACGGCCATTTTCCCACCTGCCCCTACCCGAACCCGGAGATCCGGGAGGCCATGGAGCTGGGACTTCAAACCTGCGCGCGCGTAAACGCGGACCTGCTGCTGGCCACCGACCCCGACTGTGACCGCTGCGGCATCGCGGTGCGCGCGTCGGACGGGAGCTATCAGCTTCTCAGCGGCAACGAGGTGGGCCTGCTGCTCCTGGACTACATCTGCGCCCAGCGTGTCAAGCACGGCAAAATGCCCGCCCATCCCACCTTTGTCAAAACCATTGTCACCATGGATCTTGCCGAGAAGATCGCCGAGCACTACGGCGTCAAAACCGTGAACGTACTCACGGGCTTCAAGTTCATCGGTGAGGTCATCGGCAGGATGGAGGATGAGCGGGATTATATCTGCGGCTTTGAGGAGAGCTACGGCTACCTCACGGGCAGCTATGTCCGCGACAAGGACGGCGTGAACGCGGCCTTCATGATCGCCGAGATGTTTGCCTTCTACAAGACCCGCGGCGTGAGTCTGCTTGAAAAGCTGGGCGAGCTCTACGCGCAGTACGGCTACTGCCTGAATACCCTCCACTCCTACACCTTCCCCGGCAGCGCAGGTATGCAGAAAATGGGGGAGATCATGACCGATTTCCACCGGGGTCTCGAAACCGCCGGCGGAGAAGCGGTCAGACGCACGGAGGACTACAGCGTCGGGCTCAACGGCCTGCCGAAGTCGGACGTACTCAAGTTCTATCTGGACACGGGCTCGGTGGTGGTGCGCCCCTCGGGAACCGAGCCAAAACTCAAGACTTATATCTCCGTCACGGCGGAAAACCGTCAGCAGGCGGCGGAGATCGAAAAACGCATTGCCGCCGACCTCGAGCGCCGCTTCTGAGCGGCAAGCTCTTCCCATGCCGTGCTTAAGCTCAGCGAGCGTCCGCGCCGGGGCAGGCGAACTGTAAATAAAGTGTGACATTGCGCCGCGCGGACTGGAAATCCGAAGTTTGATCGTATATAATAATCAATCAGTCAACAGTAAAGCGGGGAGCTTAGCGAATGAAAAAGGTAAGAAACATTGTGATCGGCGGCATCCAGCAGAAAATTTTCAACCTGGTGCTGGTCACCATCCTGCTGATGATGGCAGCTTACACAGTGGTCGTCATCTATCAGGCGAAGAACCTCGGCACGCTTATGAACGAGACTACCCAGCTGCAAAAGCAGTCCATCACGCAGATTTCCCGGAGTACGATGGACGCCGTTCTGGACGGAAGCCTCACCGAGAGCACCCAGATGCAGGCGTATATTGCCGACGGCTTCTTCCGGAACGCTGAAAGCGTGGTGCGTATGCTCGCCGACTATGCCTTGCATCTCTTCGCCGAGCCAGAGGCCTACCCCCTGCGGGGTGTGGCGCTGCCGGATAAGGACAGGGACGGTGAGGTCAGCGTCCAGCTCCTGGCGGAGGAGGGCGTCAACATCGGCGACCCCGGAATCCGCGCTCAACTGGGCCTCATCGGGAATTTGAGCGACATGATGATCGCCCTCTACCGTAACGCGAATGTGGACTCCTGCTACATCGCCCTGCCGAGCGGGGTGATGCTGCTGGTGGATGACCATTCAGCCACCAAATTCGACGCAGACGGAAATGTGATGCATATCCCGATGCGCGAGAGGGCCTGGTATACCGGCGCTGTGGAGAAGGGTGAGCTTATCTATACCGATATGATGACCGACATTTTTACCGGCCAGATCAGCGTGATGTGTGCCCTGCCCGTGTATTACGAGGGTGAGCTTGCCGCTGTCATCGGCGCGGATCTGTTCCTCAACGATATGGACGAGGCTGTTGCCGCCTCCGTGAAGGACGGCAGCTTTGTCTGCATCATCAATGAAAACGGCCACGTCGTTTTCTCTCCCCAGCGGGAGGGTGTATTCCGCGTGCTCCCGGCCGAGCAGGCGCAGGATCTGCGCGAGTCGCCGGACAGCGACCTTGCGGATTTCGTCCGGCAGGCACTCCGGGAGAACACCGGCGTGTGCGAGGCGGAGATGAGCGGCGAGGCCTATTATATGGCAGGCTCTCCGATCTCCTCGGTCAACTGGGCGGTCGTCGCCGCGGTGTCGAGAGAGGTGATGGACCAGCCCACCGCCATGCTCGAGAACCAGTATGACAATATCCGGCTTGGCGCCATGGACAGATTCCGGAGTGGACTCAATCAAGCCAAGATCACGATCATCGTGCTGATCCTCGTTGTGTTTGTGCTGGGCATCACCGGCGCGCTCTATCTCTCCAAGCGCATCGTGCGCCCGCTGGAGAGTATGACAAAGCGTGTCGGCTCTCTCAGCGGTGAAGACCTGCAGTTTTTCATGGATAAGGAATACTACACCGGTGACGAGATCGAAGTGCTGGCGGAATCCTTCGCCAGGCTTTCCGCCAAAACCGTACAGTATATCGGCGAGGTGACGCGCATTACCGCCGAGAAAGAGCGCATCGGGGCCGAACTCAACATGGCTACCGAGATCCAGGCAAGCCAGCTGCCGCGCCTGTTCCCGCCCTTCCCGCAGAGAACGGAGTTTGATATCTATGCTTCCATGGATCCCGCAAAGGAGGTCGGCGGCGACTTCTATGACTTTTTCCTGGTGGACGATGACCATATCGCCATGGTTATGGCGGATGTGTCTGGCAAGGGCATCCCGGCGGCGCTGTTCATGATGGTGTCGCGCGTGCTCATCAAGTCCCGCCTCCAGAGCGGCGAGAGCCCCAGTGAGGCCCTGGAGAACGTGAACAACCAGCTGTGCGACGGCAACACAGCCGGCTTCTTCGTCACGGTCTGGCTTGCGGTGCTGGAGATTTCCACCGGCAAGGGCATTGCCGCCAATGCAGGGCATGAGCATCCGGCTCTTCGTCGTGCAAACGGGCGCTATGAGCTTGTCACCTATCGCCACTCTGTGGCGGTGGCCACCATTGAGGATGTGCCCTTCAAGGAGCACGCCTTTGAGCTCCACCCGGGCGACAGTCTCTTCGTCTACACCGACGGTGTGGCCGAGGCGACGAACGCGGACAATGAGCTCTTCGGCACGGAGCGCATGCTTGAAGCCCTCAACAAGGACCCGGACGCCGCTCCGAAGCAGATCCTTGAAAACGTCACGGAGGGTATCAATGCCTTCGTCGCGGGGGCAGAGCAGTTCGATGACATCACCATGCTCTGCATGAAGTACACCGGACCGCAGAAAAAGGAGAGCGACAATACGTAAACAAAATTATGTAAACATGTCGGCTTTGTAAAACGACTGTGAATATTTGCCCGTGTGTGATTGTTTTGTGACAAAAGTTGTGGTAGTATGGGCGTGTAAGGCAGGCAATAAACCAGACGACCAAAGTAAAAAATACCATAAAAGGAGATTACAAAAATGGCTATTCTGAACGACAATCAGCTGAACGCAGTTTCCGGCGGCGCGGCCCATGCCAACGGCCAGTACTGGTCCGACGGCGGCGCGACCTACTACCGCATCGCTCCCAACGATTTCCTCGGCAACATTGCGCAGCTT
>ODAI013469185.1_pt1 | contig 10823 bp, 9 predicted proteins | sample 1539321 | NCBI WGS metagenome assembly ODAI01 (sample SAMN02144231, study PRJEB22623) | gut metagenome | biome: sheep rumen | host: Ovis aries | place: New Zealand | reverse complement strand
CTTGCCAAAGGTATGACATATTATAGACGCATTATTTATACACATATAATATACAAATTATTAATAAAATACAACTTTAATTGGTGAAAAGATATGGGATTTAATTGTGGAATTGTTGGTTTACCAAATGTTGGAAAATCTACATTATTTAATGCATTAACACAAAGCGCTGCGGCAGATGCACAAAATTATCCATTTTGTACAATTGAACCAAATACCGGACGCGTTGTTGTTCCTGATAATACATTACATGAATTGGCACGTGTTGCCGGTGCAGAACGTATAATACCAACACAACTGGAAATTGTTGATATTGCAGGATTGGTCAAAGGTGCATCATCTGGCGAAGGATTGGGAAATAAATTTCTTTCAAATATTCTGGAAACTGATGCAATAATCCATGTTGTTCGCTGTTTTGAAAATGATGATATTGTTCATGTTAACGGAAAAATTGACCCATTGCTTGACATTGAAACAATTGAAACAGAATTAATGCTGGCAGATATGGAAAGCCTGGATAATCAAATTAAAAAACTGGAAAAGAAAGTTCATGGTCTGGATAAAAATGCGGCAAAATTATTGGCCGACGCAAATGCGATAAAATCTGGACTGGAAAAATCAATTCCGGCACGTGATACAGATGTTGATTCAAAACCTTTTAATTTATTAACATCAAAACCTGTTATTTATGTATGTAATGTCGAAGAAAGCGCGGCAAGTACCGGTAATAAATATTCGGACCTTGTTCGTGAAAAATTTGCAGGCAAAGCACCGGTTTTAATAATTTCATCAAAAATTGAAATGGAAATTGCACAAATTGTTGATGCGGATGAACGTAAAATGTTCTTGGACGAACTGGGATTAAAAGAATCCGGACTGGATCAAGTAATTCACACCGGTTATGATACATTGGGATTACAAACTTTTTATACTGTTGGACCAAAAGAAGCACACGCATGGACAATTACAAAAGGTATGACGGCACCACAAGCGGCTGGTAAAATTCACAGTGATTTTGAACGTGGATTTATTCGTGCCGAAATTATTTCACCAAATGATTATTTACAATATGGTGGCGAAGTTGCGGTTAAAGAAGCCGGCAAAATGCGATTGGTCGGTAAAGAATATATTATGCAAGAAGGCGACATATGTCATTTCTTGTTTAATGTATAAAAATAAAGAAAATACCGGTAAACACCGGTATTTTTTATAAATTAACAAAAAAATTAAATTACCGGTCTTTTTGAATATTTTTATCAAAAAAGCCGGGATTTTTTTATTTATTTATATCAAGTAATAATTCCAATTTTTCGTTTGCTTTAATTATATTTTCATCAATTTCTTTTAATTTATTTCGATATTTATCGCCGGCATTTTCCGGAATATTTGATAATAATTTTAATTTTTCATCTTGAAGAGATTTTAAATATCTTTGTAATTTAAACGAAACAATAAATTTATTTGCATCATCAATACTTAAATCTGTTTTTTGAACATTTTCATCAAATGATATATTTAATGATACAAGAAAATCCATATATTTTTCAGCCAATTCTGGATATGTTTGAACAATTGATTTTATAACATTAATTGTCATTATATCAACATCAGGTATTTCAATTGTTGGTGTATATTTTTGCTGTTTCCATTTATGCCATTTATTAAATTTACGATTATTATATTCACTTTCAATTTCATTTTGGAATATTTTATCGGTAATTTTTGATGTGCAATCTTTTAAATATTTTTCCGCCTGGGCACGACCACCCGGTGTATTTATTAAAAAGTTTTTATTTGCAAATTCCCATAAAAAATCAATTAAAGGTGTTGCATTATCAATGATTTTTTTCATCGCATCAGCACCATATTTTTTCAATATTTCATCGGGATCTTTACCACCACTTACAAATGCAAATTTAACGTCAGAATTATCACGCAAAAATGGTAAAACCAGCGTACACGCACGTACAGCGGCTTTTTGTCCGGCGTTATCACCATCAAAACAAAATGTTATATTACGATTTGATTTACATAAAATTGCAATATGATCTTCGGTTAAAGATGTTCCCAGTGGGGCAACTGTTTCGCCAAATCCATGAACCTGCATTTGGATTGCATCAATTTGACCTTCGACAACAATACTGCGGTTATTACGGTGAATACTTTCACGTGCAAAATTAAATCCAAATATAGTCTGGCGTTTATGAAATAATTCTGTATCAGATGTGTTTATATATTTTGGTTCTGAACCGTCCAAAGAACGTCCAGAAAAAGCAACAATTTGTCCATGCGCATTAAATATTGGAAACATTAATTTATCACGGAAAAAATCATATGGACCATAATCACCAATTCGAACCAGACCTGTTGCGGTTAATTTATCACGATTTATATTATTAAATGTTGATGAAATTATATTATTTTTTGGCGCATATCCGATACGATATTTTTTTATCATTTCATCATTAAACCCGCGATTTTTAATATATTCCAATGCGTGTTTACCGGCATCTTTGTATAATAAATCTTGATAAATCTGGGTTGCGCGTTCTGTGATTTTTACATAGTTTTCTTCGGCGGCAATTTGTTCGGCAGATTTTTGTTTAAATTCAGGCATTTTTAATCCAGCCATATCCGCCAATTCTTTAATGGCCTCTTTGAATTCAAGATTTTCAGATTTCATCACAAATGAAATAATATCGCCATGTTCGCCACAACCAAAACAGTGATAAAAACCTTTGTCTTCATTAACCGCAAAAGATGGTGTTTTTTCATTATGAAATGGACAACATCCCCAATAATTTTGACCTTTTTTTGTTAATGGAACACGGCGCGAAATAACATCAACCAAAGATAATCTTTGTCGTAATTCGTCGGTAAAAGAATTATCATATTTTGACAACTATTTCGCCTTTTTGGTAAAAGTTTTTTTTGGTTGTTTATTATTTATTAATTCAATCGCGGTTTGTAAATCTGGTTCGTCTTTGACCGAAACATTTACGCGATTTGATGATATGTATGGGCCATATCGACCGGACGAATAATAATATATTGGTTTATCATTTGCCGGATTTGTACCGATTATAATACCTTCAACTTTCTTTTTATCGGCGTTTAACAATTCGCGCGCCGCATCCAAAGTTATCGTTTCAATTGTATATTGTTTTGCAGACGCATTTTTTGAACCGTCTGTTACATATGGGCCATATTTACCAATTTTGAAAATAATATTATCACCCAAATCTTTTTCTTCAGATGTTTCATTGTTATTTTCTGTTGTATTATTATCACCAAGTTTCATAGTATAATTACATGTTGGATAATTACTGCATCCAATAAACGCACCAAATTTAGATAATTTTATTCCCAGTTTACCGCCACATTTTGGACATATATCAGATGATTCATGGAATAAATGATAATTCATAAATTCATTTATTTTATCGATAATATCACTGGTTTTAATACCACGTACAGATTCGATTGTTTTATTTGTTGGTTCCCAGAAAGATTTTAATGATGATAATTTATCACTTTTACCATTTGAAACGTCGTCCAGTGTGTCTTCTGTTTTTGCAGTAAAATTAACATCAACCAAATCTTTGAAATAGTTTGATAAATATGAAATCAATACCCATCCTGCAATTGTTGGGTGGAATCTATGTTGTTTATCTTGTTCAACATATTGACGATCAACAATTGTTGACATAATTGTTGCATATGTTGATGGGCGACCAATGCCAAGTTCTTCCAGTTTTTTAACCAATGATGCTTCGGTAAAGCGTGCAGGTGGTTGTGTAAAGTGTTGTTCGGTTTTTAATGATTTAACATTAATCTCATCGCCAATATTTAATATTGGTAATTTTACATCACCACTTTCTTTTTCATCATCAGTATCTTCAATATAAACCTTCATAAATCCATCAAATATTCGCGAAGTACCAACACAATGAAATACCGAATTTTTAACATCAATATCAACAGATACAGAATCAAATTCTGCATTAGACATTTGGCATGCGATTGTTCGTTTCCAAATTAAATTATAAAGTTTTAATTCGTCCCCAGACAAATCAACCTTTTGATTAATAAAATGTGTTGGTCTGATTGCTTCGTGGGCTTCTTGGGCATTTTTTGATTTAGTCACATATATATTTGGTGATTTTGGTAAAAATTTATCACCATATTCTTTATTAATATATTCGCGAATTTCCGCAACAGCTTCGTTTGATAAATTCGTCGCATCGGTACGCATATATGTAATAAATCCATGTTCATATAATTTTTGTGCAGTTGCCATTGTGCGCTTTGATGAAAAGTGTAATTTACGTGCGGCTTCCTGTTGTAATGTAGATGTTGTAAACGGTGCAGACGCATGTCTTTGGATTTTTTTCTTTTCAATATTTGAAACTTTTCCGTTTGTTGGTGTTTGAATATCGGCAACAATTTCATTAACCATATTTTGATTTTCTATGGTCATTTTTTCAATTTTTTTGCCGTTATGTTTTACCAAGCCTGCATCAAAATCAACATTGTTAAAATTACAATTTGCATTGATAGACCAATATTCAACAGGTTTGAAACTTTCAATTTCTTTTTCACGATCGATAACCAATCTAACCGCAACAGATTGAACGCGTCCCGCGGATTTTCCCAGATTTCTTTTCCATAATAATGGTGAAATTCCAAATCCAATTAAATAATCCAATATTCGACGAACCAGATATGCATCAACCAAATTATTATCAATTTCACGCGGATGTTTTAATGCTTCGATAATTGCATTTTTTGTAATTTCATGGAATGCGACACGATATACATTTTTGCCTTTTAATACATTACGTGCGTTTAAAATATCGTTGATATGCCATGCGATGGCTTCCCCTTCGCGGTCCGGATCGGATGCCAGATAAACATTATCGCATTTTTTTATTTCATCAATTATCAGTTTTAATTGTTTTTCTTTGCCTGGCATAATTTGCCATTTTGGTTCGAAATTATGCGCGGTATCAACACTGCCAGATTCAGGAACTAAATCACGCACATGACCAACAGACGCGATAACACGCCACCCATTTCCAAGGTATTTTTCAATTGTTTTTGCTTTTGATGGTGATTCAACGATTAAAAGATTCATTTTTTAAAACCCCTTGGATGATAATTGTTGGTCTTTGTGGATATGAGCATTTTGACATAATCCAAATCCAAAAAGCAATGATATCAAACTGCTGCCACCGAAAGACATTAATGGTAATGGAACGCCGACTGTCGGTAATATACCCAATACCATAGAGATATTTATAAAATAATAAATGAAAAAGTTCAACATAAAACCAAAGCACACCAGTTGTCCAAATCGATTTCGACATGTTTTTGCGCACCAAAACAGCATTATCACAATAAATGTATATATCATTAACAACATAAATGCACCCATAAATCCAAATTCTTCACCCAACATTGTGAATATAAAGTCTGTCTGTTTTTCTGGTAAAAATGATTGTTGTGCCTGGGTCCCAGACATATATCCTTTGCCAACAATACCGCCAGAACCAAATGCAATTTTTGCCTGGTTTATTTGATATCCGGCACCGCGTGCGTCCATTTCTGGATTTATAAATGTTATAATACGTGAACGTTGGTAATCATGCATTGCACCATACCAAACAACAGGTAATGCCAAAATTCCCAAAATACCAGCAATCAAGAACCATTTTTTATTTGCACCAACAATATAAAACATACCAACTGTAATTAATCCCAGTGATATCCCGGTTCCTAAATCAGGCTGGGCACATATTAATAAAAACGGAACTAACAGCATTAAAATTGGGACGATATAGTTTTTGAATTGTGATAATTCAACACTGTTTTGCCATGCAAAATATCGTGCCAATGCCAATACCAATGCGATTTTTATAAATTCAGATGGCTGTATATTTATAAACCCAAGCGAAAGCCATCGCTGGGCACCCATACCAACATCGCCAACAAATGTAACCAATAAAACCAAAATTAATGCGATTGCATATATAAAATATGCCGATTTTATCCATGTTTTTATATTTGAAAAAGAAACAATGAAAAATATCGCCATACCAAATATAATTTTTGATAATTGTGATAATGCAAATGGTCGCCAATCGCCACCACCGGCACTGAATAAAACAACAACAGATAATATTAAAACAACACACATTGGTATAAAAAGCGCCAATGAAAAACGTGAAAGTCTTTCACTAAAATTCATCATATTTGCATTAGAAACACGTGTTGTTGATGCCATTTTATTTTAATAATTCCTTCATTATGTTTGATGTTGCGCGTGCCGCTGGACCTGAACCACCAGCGTGTTCCATAATTACACACACGGCGTATTTTGGTTTATCTGTTGGGGCGTATCCAACAAAAAGCCCGTGATTGCGTAAATTCCATTTTAATTGTTCGTTTGTTAAAACACCACTTTGACGTTCGGCTTTTGATATACTGCGAACCTGGGATGTTCCGGTTTTGCCACCCATTTTTTTACCATTAACATTAATCGCACTGCCCGATGCAGTTCCACCTTTCTGGGTTACTTGTTCCAGACCTGTTAATACGTGCTTTAAATTCTTTTCTTGTAATCCAAGATTATCAAAAACAGGTTTTTTATCAGAATATATTAATCGTGGCACAACCTTTTTATTTGATGCAACACGTGCCATCATAATCGCCAGTTGCAGACAATTTGTTAAAATAAATCCCTGGCCGATTCCGGAAATAATTGTATCACCATGAACCCATTGGACGCCGACATTTTTTTCCTTCCAACGTCTGTCCGGTATAATTCCAGGCATTTCATGTGCCAGAATATCATCCATATATTTCTGGTTTAACCCCAGTTTTAATGCCATATGTTTAATCGCGTCAATTCCAATACGCAATGCAATTTGATAAAAATAAGTGTCACACGAATGTTTTAATGCACCGTATAAATCAACATATCCATGTCCATGTTTTTCCCAACAATGATATTTGTGATCCCCGTATTCCCAATATCCTGGACAGAATATTTTTTCATTTGGCGAAACTGCCCCGCTTTCAAGAGCCGCCAGCGCAACAACAATCTTGAATGTTGATCCTGGGGGATATAATCCTTCGATTGTTTTATTCATAAATGGCTTTGCAACATCGGTTAAAAGTGATGATATATATTCTTCGCCATCATCAGTTTTGAAATTGTTTGGATCAAAACTGGGGGTCGAAGCCATTGCTAAAATATTTCCGTTTTCAATATCTAAAACGACACCACAACCTGCCCTGTTTAATGCCAATGAATCATAAAGGACTTTTTGAACATTTTCACGAATTGTTGTTTTTATGTCTTTACCGATAATCGGTTCAATAAATTGTGTTTTGTCTTCACCGGTAATACGTCCAACTGCGTTTGTCATTAATACGGTTTGCCCCGGGGTTCCCGCCATATCATTATTAAAACGTTTTTCCAGACCATTTATTCCTGTTGTAAAAAACGGGTTGTTTGGAACAGCCTTTTTCGGCGCACCAACATAACCAAAGATTTGTGCACCCGCAGGTCCCATTTCATATACACGTGAAAATCCATTTCCAATATGAATCCCTGGAATATTTTTTGCAGATAATTTTGCCAGCGTATTCCAATCAAAATGTTCAGATATTAAAACAGGTTGAAATTTTTGCTGTTTTTTAATATTTCGCCAAATACGATCGATGGTTTTCTTGCGTAATTTTAATTCATTACTTACGCGTTCAACGGTATTGTTTATATCATCTGTTTCTTCGGGTATTAAATAAATACGGTATATTGGTGCGTCCTTGGATATAATTCCCCCAGATTCAGATAATATATTCCCACGTTTAGGCATTGTAGCGGTTATACGAAATGAATTATTTTCACTTTTGCGTAAATAGTCTTTATATTCAAAAACCTGCATTTGCAACATACGCATAATCAATACCGATGTTAATATTGCCCCGCCTGTTAAAAACAGTGCACTGCGTCGATCAAATGTGCGGGCTACTTCGGTATCTATCATTGTTTTATCCAATTATCTGTTGTGGTTATTGGTATGTATAAAATGCTTAGCCATATAAATAACCATAAATTATTAATCAGATTTGTCCATGAAAAACCGTAAAATATCAAAAGTAATATTCCAATCCCGATAAATAACATAAACATATATAATGCATTATTGTCTGTATGTTGCATATCAATATAATTTTGAAATCCATTTATCGCATAAAATAAACAAAAAATCGACGTCCAAAAAAGTGGTAAATTACACCGATAATCAATTAAAAAACAAAAAATCAGACCGAAAATTGCAAACCAATCAATTGGTCGAACAAATGTGTAATAAAATATAGGTATTAAACATAATATACCCGCCGGATTCCAGAAATAAACAGATAAACGCCACAAAAGCAAAGTCATCAAGAATGGCATAATTTGTTTAAAAAATGGTATAATTTTATACATTATTTATATGAACCTATATCATTATACTGTAATACCATAACACGCGATACATCGTTTGGACGTAAAACATCAACAGTTTTTTCATCAATCATATCGCCGATATAAATTCCGTTTGGCAATATACCGCTGATATTACTGGTTATAATTTTCAGACCACGCCGACCGATAAATTTTGCATCATTAAAGAATCCAATTGATGCACGCGATTTTCCATTTCCTTGCAAAAATCCAGAAATATCAGATCCAACAATACGAATTGCAATATTTGTATCGGTGTCTGTTAATGCACGAACACGGCAAAATTGTGAACCACAATCCAAGATTGTTCCAATTAAACGATTGTCAAATGATACAACAACCATACCGCGTGATAAACCGGCCCTTTTTCCACGATTTATCAAGAAAGTATTATGATGAAAAACAGAATCATCAAATTGAATATCGGCAATAACTGTTTTATATGGCGATGCGCGTTTTATATCAATTTCGTGTTCCAGTTTTTTGTTTTCTTCAATTGCAATATCACACGAATATTTATTTGCCAATGCAATATCTAATTTTTCGCGTAATTCGCGGTTTTCAGTGCGTAAATTTGATGTTTCTTTAATCCATTGTGCACTTTGTCCGATTGCACGAATTGGCCATGTTATAACCGAACCAACGCCATGCGCAACCGGTAAAACAATGTGTGCCAAATTGTTCATAATTGTATAATCAGGCTTTGCAATCATTATATATATAATAAATACAGGAATTGCCGCCGCTGAAAGCGCTGATTTTATAATACGTGCCAAACGTGAAGATGTTTTATCATTTATCATGCAAGACAGTTTAGACACAAAAAAGCCAATATTCAATAAAAACTTGATTTTTCTTTTTTATATGTCAAAATATGACCAACCGAAATGGCAAGGCATTGCCATAAGGTATCAACTAAAAGGATAAAAAATGCCAAAAATGAAAACAAAATCGTACTTAAAAAAACGTGCGTCTATGACTGCAAGCGGTAAAATCCGTGTTGCCAGAAACTCTCACCACAAATGTCTGTTGCATAAATCCAAACGTGCTAACAAAGCCGGGGCAAAGCCACAGTATTTGAACGAAAACATGATGGGTCAGGCTAAAATCTTGGCTCCATACGGTTTGAAATAATCAAAGGGGGTCAATTATGGCAAGAGTAAAACGCGGAACAACCGTTAAACAAAAACATAAAAAGATACTTGATCGTGCCAAGGGGTATTTGGCTCGTCATCATTCAACATATCGTGCTGCACGTGAAAAAACCGAAAAAGCCGGACAATATGCATATCGCGATCGTCGTCAAAAGAAACGTGATTTCCGTTCACTTTGGATTGTTCGTATTAATGCTGCTGTTCGTTCAAATGGTTTGACATACAGCCAGTTCATGAATGGTTTAAAGAAAGCAGGTGTTAATTTGGACCGTAAAGTTTTGGCTCAAATGGCATATGATGCAGATAAAAACTTTGAAACATTGATTGAAACTGCAAAACGATTTATTGCCAATAACGCGAAATAACGCTTTACGGCAAGGGTTTTGTTTTGTTAGAATTAAGGCCGTAGATATACGGTCTTATTTCTTTTATTAAGTGGGGTAAAAATGAAAGATAAAATTAAAAATACGACGTCATTGGATGAATTACAGGCGCTTTATACCGAAACATTCGGTAAAAACGGAACAATGACGGCAAAATTAAAGACAATGGCAACGCTTTCAAACGAAGAAAGGGCAATTGTTAATGCGGAAAATACAGAATTGCGTCAATTATTTCGCGATAAACAGACTGAATTAGAAAATGCGGCGTTAAACGCAAAACTGGCAACAGAATTTGTTGATGTTTCATTAGATGTTGCACCTGAAAACCGTGGAACATTGCATCCATTAACACAAGCATTGAAAGAAATTTCGTCTATATTAGAATCTTTTGGTTATACACTTTGGACCGGGCCAGAAATCGAAGATGATTGGCATAATTTTACCGCACTGAATACACCGGAATATCATCCGGCGCGCGATATGCAGGATTCGTTCTTTTTGGAAAATGGAAATGTTGCACGTACCCAGACATCATCAATTCAAATTCGCGCAATGGAAAAAATTGGTGCACCAATAAAAATGTTCGGAATTGGTTCAACATACCGCAAAGAAATGGATGCGACACATGCCCCAATGTTTCATCAAATCGAAGGATTGTATGTTGATAAAAATATAACAATGTCTGATTTAATTGCGACGTTGCGTGCATTACTTTCACGATTCTTTGAACGTGAAATTGAAATTCGTATTCGTCCGTCCTATTTCCCT
>ODAI012836803.1_pt1 | contig 10823 bp, 7 predicted proteins | sample 1539321 | NCBI WGS metagenome assembly ODAI01 (sample SAMN02144231, study PRJEB22623) | gut metagenome | biome: sheep rumen | host: Ovis aries | place: New Zealand | reverse complement strand
TGGCCCCGCCGGAGAAGTGCCGGCGGGGATTTCGTCTTATTCCTTATACATTTCCTCTATCTCGGCCGCATAGTTCTTCAGCAGCACGTTGCGGCGAATCTTCAGTGTGTTGGTCAGTTCGCCCTTCTCCATGCTGAAAGGCTGTGGCAGCAGGGTGAACTTCTTGATGCGCTCATAACTTGAAAGTCCCTGCTGGAGAGTGTCCATTCGCTCCTGCATCATACTGATAATCAGCGGATGGCGGCAAAGGGCAGCATGGTCGGAGATGGTGATGGAGTGGGTGCTGGCATATTCCTCAAGCATGGTGAAGTCGGGCACGATGAGTGCAGAGACAAACTTCCGCCGGTCGGCGATGACGGCTATCTGCTCCACAAACTTGTCGACAAGGAGTTTCGACTCGATAAGCTGGGGCGCGATATACTTGCCGTTGGACGTCTTGAAAAGGTCCTTGATGCGGTCCTTGAGAAACAACTCACCATCCTTGAGGTAGCCGGCGTCGCCAGTGCGGAAGAAGCCTTCCTCGTCGAACGACTCCTTGGTGAGGGCCTCGCGCTTGTAGTAGCCGCGGGTGATGGTGGGACCCTTGAGCAGGATCTCGTCGTTCTCACCAATCTTCACTTGTATGCTGAAGATGGGCCTGCCCACCGAACCGATGGTGTAGGGCTCGCCTAAATGGTCGTTGGAGACGGTGGCCAGACTCTCGGTGAGGCCGTATCCCACCATCATATTGATGCCGATGGAGTGGATGAACTCCTCTACCTCGGGCGACACGGTGGCACCCGCCGTGGGGAAGAAATGGGCATTCTCAAGACCTAACTGCGTGCGGATGAGGCTGAAGACAGCCTTGTTGAAGAACGTATATTCCATCTGCAGGTGCAGCGGCGGACGGCGGCCATGGCTCAGGTACTCGATGTTGTGGCGGCGGCCCACGCTGAGGGCCTTTTTGAAAAGCGCGCGCTTGAAGCCGCTGGCAGTGTCGATCTTCGCCTTGACACCTACGAACACTTTCTCCCAGAAGCGTGGCACACTGCTCATGCAGGTGGGGTGAATCTCGCGCATCGTCTCCTGTATCTCCTTCGGATAGGTGTTGATGACGAGCATGGCACCCTCGGTGAGGCAGAGGATGGCCCATCCGCGCTCAAACACGTGGGTATAGGGCAGGAAGTTCATCACCACATCGTCCTCGCCCACCGGCACACTCTTGTCGTTGGCCTCAAAGGCGGCATAGTACTGGCCGTAGCTGAGGATCACGCCCTTGCTGTCGCCCGTAGTGCCGCTGGTGTAGAGGATATTGCAGTTATCGTCGTAGTTGGCCTCGCCATAGAGCTTATCCACCTCTGTCTGACGGGGGAAGTTCTCACCCAATTTGAGGAAGTCGTCGAAATAGATGGAGCTGGTGTCGTTGGCATTGAACTTCACCCGCTTGTCGAAGACCACGATACGCTCCATAGTGGGGCACTGTGGAAACACGCGGCGTGCCTTGTCGTACTGCTCCTGCTCTCCTACAAAGAGCAAGCGTATCTCAGCGTCGGAAATCATAAACCTGATCTGCTCTTCGCTGCTGGTGGCATAGAAAGGCACAGTGACGGCACGGATGCCGAAAGCGCCGAAGTCGGTATAGAGGTATTGCACGGCATTCTGTGAGAAGACTCCCACATTTTCCTGCACCTTTACACCCACATTGATCATGGCGTTGGACACCTGCTTCACCATGTTGGAGAAATGGTTCCACGACACCGTTTTCCATTCTTTGCTGCCGAAGTCGCGATACTTCAACGCTACTTTTTCTCCGTATTTCTTGGCCTGCTCATGGATAAGTACAGACAGATGACAATTGTTCTGCATAATACTTCTTGTTAATCAACTGCAAATATAGTGCAAATCAGCCGCAAAACAAAAAAAAACGTGATTTATTTTTCTTCTGTCGGCACTTGCCGCACTTGACGGCGGTTTTCTATCGTTCTCGCTTCTGGCACCAGAGGGCACCGAAGAGATGCCGCGAAGAAATGACAATAATGCGGAAAAACGGGCTGAACTCTCGTCTATTTGAAAACAAAGCAGTACTTTTGCACGCAAAAACCGCTATATCAAACAAGAATTGATGACACCGACAATACTGAAATCGTATACAGAGCAAGCAGTGGGCCTGCTGCGGCAACTCATCGCCACGCCAAGCGTGAGCAGGCAAGAAAAAGACGCCGCCAACATCATGGAGAAATGGCTGGCAGAGGCCGGTCTGGCTCCCCGGCGCGAAGCGAACAACCTATGGGTGACGGCTCCCGGCTTTGACAGCAGCCGCCCCACCCTCCTGCTCAACGCTCATATCGACACCGTGCGGCCCGTGTCCTCATGGACACGCGACCCCCACGAGCCGACCATCGAGGGCGACACCCTCTACGGCCTAGGCAGCAACGACTGCGGTGGCGGTCTGGTGGCGCTGCTGCAGGCTTTCATACACCTGAGCGCCCTGCCCCAGCCTTACAACCTCATCTACCTGGCCTCGGCAGAGGAAGAGGTGTCGGGGGCCGACGGCATCTGCCGTGTGCTCCCCCTGCTACCCCCGCCCTCGCTGGCGGTGGTGGGCGAGCCCACCTCGATGCAGCCGGCGGTGGCTGAGAAGGGTCTGATGGTGATAGACATGACGGCCCGCGGCAAGTCGGGTCATGCTGCCCGCGGCGAGGGTGTGAACGCCATCTACGCGATGCTCGACGACCTGTTGTGGCTGCGCGACTACCGTTTTGAGAAGGTAAGCCCGCTGCTCGGTCCCACACTGATGAGCGTGACGATACTCAACGCTGGCACGCAGCACAATGTGGTGCCCGACATCTGCCGCGCGGTCATCGACGTGCGTACCAACGAACTTTACAGGAATGAGGAAGTGTTTGAGATTATCCGCTCGCATGTGTCGAGCGAGGTCGAGGCGCATTCCTTCCGTCTGCACTCCTCCGCCATCGCCCTCGACCATCCGCTGGTGAGACGGTGCACGGCACTGGGCATGCAGCCTTTCGGCTCACCGACCCTGAGCGACCAGGCGCACATGAAGTTCACGTCGCTCAAGCTGGGACCCGGCGACTCCTCTCGCTCTCACACAGCGGATGAGTTCATCCACATCAGCGAAATCAGCGATGCGATAGAGAAATATGTGACTTTACTCGACGGGCTGTCCTTCTGACAGCCCGTTTTTCACAATAGTAATGTCTAAACGCCCAATCGCCTAACCGCCTAAACGACCAAACGACCAAACGCCTAAACGCCTAAACGACCAAACGACTAAACGCCTAAACGACCAAACGACCAAACGCCTAAACGACCAATCTCACTGTCTCACCTGTGTGTTCACACGCTGGTCGGACATGATGGCCTTAGCGGCACCACGGTGGTCAAACTCCACTTTGGTGCGGGTAAAATCGGGTGTGTTGAAGGAATAAAGCGTCTCGTCATAGTAAGCCCACGGATTGCGCTGGGGAAGCAAGAAGGATTTCGTGGCGTGCCCTTTATCATCGATGCCAGCCAGATAGAGCCGTGAGTAGAGACCGCCGCCACGGCGCGATGTGAACACTATCCATCGGCTGTTGCCACTCCAGTTGTGATAGCTGTCGGACTGTGGGCTGTTGGCTTTCTCGATAGGCCATGTCTCGCCGGTCTCCAAATTGAGCATCCACTGGTCGGCCTCTTTATGCCAGACAGAGAAATAGCCATAGTCGATAAGCGTGAAAAGCATGTACTTCCCATCGTAAGAAGGCCTTGGCCAGGTAAGGCTCTTCTCCATGGCAGAGGCATTGAAAAGCGTGTCGACATGGTCGCCGAAAGTGCCTTTCTCCGGGTCGAAACTGATGCTGCAGAGGTTATACCGCTCCTGCTTGAAATGCGCCGGGTAATCCTGCTGGCGACATGTCATGAAATAAAGTGTGCGGCCGTCGGGAGAGAAGACAGGGCAGTTCTCCGACCAGTCCTTGGTCATGATGAGCGAGTCGGAGATAATCTCGTGAGTCTCAGGATGGTAAACGAAGATGTCCGACGAGAGGTCGAACACCTCGATGCGCTCGTCATGCACCACATGGAAGCCCTGCCGCGTCTGGTTGGTGGAGAAAGCGCAGTAATTGCCTGAAGGATGCCAGTAGGGGTAGACCATAGAACCGCCTAAGAGGTCGTTTTTCGCTGCCAGCCACTCCGTCTTTCCATCGTGACGTATCATGGTGGCGCCATGCTCGCCTCTCACGTGAAAGACCATCTGCGACGGGTCCATGCGGTTCGACGTATGGCAGTTGACACACATTCCCGGCACCTCGGTGTTGTCGATAATCGCATACTCAGAGAAATTGCTCAGGCACCGCTGGTAGATGCCCATGTGGCTATAAGTCTCATAACCGGGAGCCACACGGCGGTAAGTGAGTCCCCACTCCTCAAGCGGAGAGGTGCTCACATGGATGGTGAAGTCACGGAACTGCGTCCATTGTCCTTCGTGCTTCACGCTGACCGTCACGGTGAGTTGTCCGCCGCGGTTGGCCTCGGTGAGCGCATGCCAGTCGTCGATATCGAAGTCGGCATAGTCGCCCTGCGTGTGCATCTCGCCGCCCTTGCTGCCTTTCACCACCACGTCCATACACTCAAACTCACCGCCGGCATAGCAGAAGTTGAGCGGGGCAATCTCGGCCGGTATGGTCACGTCCGCATAATCGGGGAAAATCTTGGGCCATTCGTCCACACTCACAGCGTTTTCCACCCGCTGGGTGCATGAGGGCATCATGATGATGGCGACAGCCACAGCCGCCATGCGCCAAAAAGTGATGAGAATATGATAGAGACGTGTCTGCATGATGTTCGTTTTTATCGTGTGTGACAAGATTGGCTATTCTGCGGTGAGGTAATACCACACGGTGTTGCGGAAAGGTTCCATCTGCGGCGACCCTTTGCCTGCCGATTTATAGATGGATACGAACTCCTCAAGCCGCCTGGCGACATTCGGGTTGACCACCCCTTGCGGAGGCATCTGGCCATGACGCATGAAGGCATAGGCGAGCGCTTCCTGACAAGCGCGGGGGTTATACATCACCTTGCCCTGCACCACCTGGGCATACCCCATCAGTTTGTCGATATCTCCCTCGAGGATGGGATACATCAGCATATACTGCATGGCCAAGGTGTTTTGGGAGTTGTGCATGAACAGTTGACCGCAAATCTTGTCAATCTCATTCTCACTGAAGAGGAAGTCGTCGGACAGGCGCAGACGGCGCAGTTTGCCGTAGAGGGGATGGGCGTTGATGGCCTCCTCATTGTCCAGCAACTGCATCGTATGGCGGGCCCATTTGCGGTAGAAGACGGTTTTCTCAAGCATCCTGAGATATTTGGCGGCCACCTGGTACTGTCCGTTGATGAGGTTGGTCTCTGCCAACCGTTTTATCGCCCGCGCACTCTTGTTGTAATTGGGGATGGCCTCCATGGCCTCGAAGGCGAAACGCTGTGCTGTGTTGACCAGTCCGAGTTGGAAATAGGCCTCGCCGGTGAGATGGAGGGTGGCGAAATTGCGCACGAATCCGGGCAGCAGGCCACCGGTGCCGTTCTGGTAGAAGTCGAAGCATCGCTCGCCCAACTCCCCCTTCATGGCCAATGCCAGGTTGGTGGCACAGACGCTCATGGGCAGGTCGGGTTGCCGGCGCACCGACTTTCCGACAATCTTGTCCCACTGGTTGGTCCTGACAAGAAAGTCATACTCGATAAGGTCATATTTCCGCCGGTCGAAACTCTGCGGCAGTGCCACACACATCATGGCTACCAGCAGGGCAACCTCGCAGACGATGGCGACAGTCTGTCTACGGCCGGCCAACTTTGGCAGTCTTTTGCCGAAAAAGGCCAAAAGCAGCACCACTATCCCGATGGCCAAAAGCAGATAGGGCAACGTCTCCACATAGCGGTAATAGCCCAGGCCGAGAGCCACTCTGAGCAGCGGATAGGGCAGGAAATAGGCACTTGCCACCATGACGGCCACGAGATACACCACGGCGCCGAGAGCTGTCAGACTCTTAGCTGCCAGACTATTGCCAGTGTCCTCACTGCCGCGGAAGGGGATGTATATGGCAGCGATGATGGCCATCGGCCCCACAAGCCAGTAAAGGAGGGGAAGGACAACCAGGAGCCATAGTATCCGCGACTTCCTGCCCTTCGGGCACCAGAGCATGCATGCCATTGTCATCAGGAGAGCCACCAAGGCAGTGAGCATCACGTTCTCGTCGCCCATGAGCACCCACATCATCAGTGCGGGCAGGAAACTCAGCAGATACCACTCCCCTTCTGCGCGCATCAACCTCCATGTACCCCGTTGCAGCAACATGAACAACAGGGCCAGGATGGCAGCCCCAGCCGTCACATTGTTGTAGAACTGGACGATGAACTCCGCCACATAGCATGCCACGCCGCCTGGCTGCGCAAGTCTGTCCACCAAATAGTCATGGTCGAAGAGGAACAACTGTAATTGTTCCTGAAAGGCCAATGCTGCGGGAAACCTCCATCTCCAGAAGAAGAAAACGGCAGCACCGAGAAGCAATGTGGCAGCCCACTGCCATCCCTTAGCGTATCGGCTCATTGGTATCGGCATCAAATTCCACTACGGTGCTGTCGGGCATCACCCGCTTGTAAGTCTTGGGATAGAACGCGGAAAGGAAGTCGTATAGCGTTCCGCTGCCCATGTTTACCGCCATCTGGCGCGTATAGTTTTTGAAAGCCAGATGGAGACTGTCTGCCTGTGCCTTCATCTGATTGGCTGCGACAGTGTCACCTTCCGCGCGCAACTTGGCTATCTGTGCGCCCATCAGTCTGGTCTGCATGTCGTGAGCCAGTTTGCGCCCTTTCCACAGGTCGAGCGAGTCGTTCTGCGGTGTCCCAGTGGCATGGCTCACAGAGTCAATCACCACGTTGATTTGTCCCGGCTCCACCACCACCAGGAGAGGTTCCACGCCAATGCGGTAATGGTAGTCGAGGATGATTTTCGCCAACATGAGGGTGTCTCTCTCGAAGGCGAATTTCCCGTCGCGGATGACCACGGAATCGACATTGAAACGGCTGTCGTTGGTAAACGGCACAAGGAAGATTTTCTTGCCGTTGTAGTTCTCGGGGATGGTGCCTGAGATATGGCACTTGCCGTCATCGCAGCCTGAGAATGCTGTGGCTATGAGTGCCACAATGCTGAAAAGCAGGATTTTACGCATAGTTTATCTTATCTTTACTTGTTTTCTCTCGTCACTGAACACTTGCCTGTAGGCTTCGCGGGCATCAAAATCCACCTTGACACGCGTGAAGTCGGGCACATTATAGGAGTCCATCATCTCGCCGTAGAATTTCCTCGGGTTGCGCTGAGGCAGGAGGAAAGGCTTGCTCACCCTGCCCTGGCTGTCGATACAGGCGAGAAAAAGCCGGGCGTACATGCCGTCGTCGCGCTTCGAAGCGAAGACAAACCAACGGCTGTTGCTGCTCCAACTGTGCCAACTCTCAGTATTGGGGCTGTTCACCTCGTCGAGCTTTCGTGTGGCTCTCGTGCGCAGGTCCATGAGCCACAGGTCAGCCTCAGGCCTGCAGACGGGGAAGTTGCCGCAGTCGGCCACGGTGTACATCAGCCACCGCCCGTCGTAGGAGGGTTTGGCCAGCACAAAGCTCTTGTCATACTGACGGGCATTGAGCAATGTGTCGGCCGTCTCGCCGAAGCGCCCTGTGGCGGCATCAAAGGGGATGGCACAGAGGCTGCACTTCACCTTATCGTATTCGGCGGGCACGCGGCAGGGTTTCGACGTGCTGTAGTAGAGGGTGTCGCCCTTGGCCGAGAAAGCGGGGAAAATCTCCAGGTCGTCGGTCTGCAGCAGGGGTGAGAGCAGCAGTTCATCGTTGCGGGTGTCGAGCACGACGACATCGCTGAAGCGGTGATAGACCTCTATGCGCTGGCCGGTGCCCACATAGAATGCCTGATGCACACTGTTCACCGCATAGGCGCAGTAGTCGCCCTCGGGGTGCCAATAGGCATAGCTGCCAGCGGCACGGGTGCTGTCGGTGCGGGTGTTGAGCCATTTCTGCACACCGTCTTTCTGTATCAGCGTGCCTCCGTTGTCGCCCCTTATCTGCATGGTGAGCCGGGATGGGTCGGTGGCATTGGCGGTATGGCAGTTCATGCACCTGCCCGGCACGGTGGTCTCGGTGAGGATGGGAAACTCGTCGAAAGAGTGCAGGTCGCGCTGATAGATGCCGATATGTCCGCCCACCTCATAGCCCGGCGGGATGCGCCGGTAGGTGAGTCCGTAGTCATCGAGGGGCATCTCGCTCACCTGTATAGTGAAGTCGCGGTATCGGGTCCATCTGCCGTCGCGCAGGGCACAGACGGTCATCACAATCTCTCCACCCTTGTTTTGCTCTGTCAGCTCTTTCCAGTCGTCGATGTCGAAGTCGGCGTAACTTCCGTTGACGTGCAACTGTCCGCCCTTGCTGCCCTTCGCCACCACATCGACACATTCCACCTGCTCGTCGGCCATGGCGAAATTGAGGGGAGCGATACCGGCTGGGACGGTGACACCCACATAGTCAGGCCAAATCTGCGGCCACTCGTCGGCAGACTGCGGATGGTCCACCTCAGGCCGGCATGCCACAGCCAGCAGTACAAGGCATAGGATAGCGATATTTCTCATTGCTGTCTGCTCCTTTGTGCGTTGATATATCTCATGTAGGGCGAGTCGCCGCCTTGCCCGTTGCTCTGGATGCAGCGCACCACATCCTGATAGCCGAGGGGCATGGTGGAGTAGCCTCCATACCGTTGTGCCCACTGCAGGTATTGCGAGAACATGGGCACATTGCCGTTGAGGAGCATCTGCGCGAGCATATAGTCAAGGGCCATCTTGTTCTCCTGATTGCCGATGAACAGTTGCCCGAACATCTTGTCGAGCTCCTCGTAGTTGAAAAGGAAATCATCCTTGTACCTTAGCTTCCGGAGCTTGCCCCAAAGAGGATGGGCGTTGACGCGGGCCTCGTCGCCCAGAGCGGTCTCGGCCTCGAGTGCCCATTTCCGGTAGAAGAGTGTGTGGCGCAAGAGTGCGAGTTGCTTGGCGGCCGTCTTGTATTGGCCATTGACAATCATGCACTCGGCGATGCGCTTGGTGCACCGTCCGCTCTTCTTGGCATTGAGGATAGACTCCTGTGTGTCGAACATATAGCGCAGGGCAGAGTTGACCATCCCCAGATGCCAGAATGCCTCGGCCGAAGGCAGCATCGAGGTGAGGTCGCGCGTGCGGGGCATGATGAGCGCGTCGCGCCCACTCTGATAGAAATCGAACATGCGGTCGGCAAGGAGCCGTTTCTTGGCCAGTGCCAGATTCACGCACTGACAACTGAAAGGCGTCTGCACCTGCCGCTGCTCAGCTCGTCGCACCACCTCGTCCCACTGCTCATTGCGCACCAGATAGTCCTGGCGGATGAGTTCGTATTTATCACTGTCGAAACCCTTGTCGGCCGCCAAGAACGCCAATGCGGCGACGATACCCACCTCGCAGGCCCACATCCACGGACGGTGTGCCCACCGCGACAGCAGCGAGACAGCGATGACGACAAGGGGTATCACCCACATCAGCACGGGTGTCTGGAGGGGGATACGATAATAGACGCGGCCAGTGAGCACACTATAGAGTTGCCATTCGGGCAGCAGCCACTGATAGGCGGCCCACTGCACGGCGGCCAACAAGAGCGGCAGCCAACAGGCGGAGACTCCACGGTGGAGCAAACGGAGCGCCACATAGAGCCAGGCCATCGGACCTGCTAACCAATAGAGGAGCGGCACCGCGAGCAAGTCGGCATAAAGCGGCGCCTTTGCCGTGACGCACGAGAAAGCGAGGGTGAGCAAAAGGGCCATCGGATAGGCGAGGAGCACGCTCTCGTCGCCCATCAGCCAGAGGAGCAACAGCAGGGGAACCAGACAGAGGATATCCCAATGCCGCTTCTCCTGTGTGGCACCAACCATAAGCCGGTGCAGCACGAGGAAAAGGACTCCGAGCAGGAGGGCACCGAGCCATCCCACATAGTAGAACTGCACGACCCACTCGCCCATCCAAGCCGCCAGTCCCCCGGGCATGCGGAGGGCGTCAGCCAGATAGTCGCCTGTCCATAGAAACATCTGATATTGTTCCTGATACGACAGGGCATGCGGATAGGCCAGCCCCCAGAAGAGCATCACAGCCACTCCCAGTGCCACGCTGCAGAGCATCCAAACTTTTCTTCGTATATTCATTCGCATCGTCATGCAAAGGTAGTGCAAAAATCCGATTAAGCGAGTAAAAAACAGATGTATTTTGCTTTTTCGCGTCTTTCGCCCGATGGTTCTGTGAAAAAGCCCCGTGCTCACTGCGAGCACGGGGCCATATTCTTCAGATGAGAGTGGGCTTATTTGGCTTTGAAGTGCCAGTATGTAGCCTCATCCCAGTTGCCGAGTGAGCCGAAGTTGCCCTTGTCGGGATAGACAAGACACATCTTGCTTCCGGTGAGGTAGACCACCTCGAATGTGGTAGGCATATTACCGCCAGAGTTGATCTCATAGGGGAAGAGGATGGTACCTGCGGTGGTATTGAAGTTAGCCATCTTCCACTCGTTGGCCACGGTGGTATCGAATTCATAGGTACCCTTGTTGATGACTGTACCGTTGCCGGCCACGCGGGTGATATTGCCCATACCGTCGAGCGTGAAGTAGGCATCCATGCTCTCGTCGCCGTGAGCAGCGCCGTCGTTGGTGTGACCAAGCTGCTCCATGAAGTCAGCCTCGTTCTTGACGCCCCACCATTCTCCGTTGTGATCAATACCGACTT
>ODAI010544994.1_pt1 | contig 10823 bp, 7 predicted proteins | sample 1539321 | NCBI WGS metagenome assembly ODAI01 (sample SAMN02144231, study PRJEB22623) | gut metagenome | biome: sheep rumen | host: Ovis aries | place: New Zealand | reverse complement strand
ATGTCCGCAAAATGCACCATACAAAAATCAACTTTTGGGCAATCAGCGGTCAACTCCGCAATAATTGATATATAAAATATCAAGTCTGCATTTTATGGGTTGACGCGGAGCAAATGAATATGATATTATGAGTATCATAGTATATGATACGGATATTAAAAAGGAGGTTTGCAAATGAAAAAAATCGTATCCATTATCACTGCAGCCGCACTGTCTCTTTCTGTTACTGCATCTCTGCCGGTATCAGCAGCCGACTCGGATTACTTGCTGCACAGTACCTTTGAGAGCGGAAGCGAACAGTGGTCCGGACGCGGCTCTGCATCTGTAAAAACGGTTTCCGGCATCTCACGCTCCGGAGAAAGCTCACTTATGGCAAGCGGAAGAGAAGCCGACTGGAACGGCGCTACCGTTTCGCTCGGTTCCCAGTTCAAGGCAGGACAGTCCTACGCATTCAGTGCATACGTTATGACCGAGGATACCACATCCCCTGTAACATTCTATCTGACACTCCAGTACAAGGACGGAGATACTGCTGTGTACCCGAAGATCGCAGAGATCACCGCCGAAAAAGGACAGTGGGCACATCTTGAAAACGAAGATTTTACCATTCCCAGCGAAGCAACTGATATCCAGCTCTACGTCGAGACAAAAGAAAGCAAATGCAGCTTCTATGTGGACGAGGTCGTCGGCGCCAAGAGCGGTACTGAGATAAGCGAGCCGCCCAAGGCTGTAAAGATGAGCAAGGGCGACATAAACTACGACGGCGTAATAAATGTATTTGACGTTATCCTCGCACGAAAGGGACTCATCAACGGCATCACCGACAAAAAGGCTCTCAAGGCAGCCGACGCCGACAGCAACGGTACTTTTGAGGCAGCCGATGTGATACTCATCACTAAATACGTTATGGGCAGAATTAAAGAATTCCCCGTAGTTGAGCCGCCTCCGGGACAGGTCAAGTACACTATGGAGGAGCTCACCGAAAAGGTTCAGAGCGAGCTCGTGAACACTGAGCCCAGCGACTCACACCTTGAGAAAGCCGGCGTCAAGTACGGAACTATCCAGAAAAAGACCTACTTCTCCAAGAAGGCAAACAAGAACAAGCCCTATAATATCCTGCTTCCTGCCGACTACGACGAGAGCAAGCAGTATCCCGTTCTCTATGTGCTCCACGGCTTCTTCGAGAACGAGGATCGTATGATAATAAAGGGCAACGGTACGATGTATACACGTCAGATCGTCGGAAATGCTATTGCTTCCGGCGAGGCAAAGGATATGATCGTTGTATGTCCGCTCATCTTCACAAATGCAACAAAGGAGAGTGCTACCGGATTTGGCGACGCTGCATCAGTTGAAGGCTACAACAACTTTGTTGACGATATCGTTGACAGCCTTATGCCTCACATTGAGTCAACCTACAGTGTCAAGACCGGCAGAGACTACACAGCTGTTACCGGCTTCTCAATGGGCGGTATGGAGTCACTCCAGATCGGTATGAAGTACGGCGACAAGTTCGGCTATATCGGAGCTATCTGCCCTGCACCCGGTGCATTGGGAGCATTCAAGTGGAGCAATCCGGACGAAACTCCTTATCTGGTATTCATCACCGGAGGTACTTCGGACGACGTTGTAGGACTCAGCACACCTCAGGGCTACCATAACAACTTCACAAAGAACGGCGTTCCTCATGTATGGCACGTTGTTCAGGGCGGTCACCACGGTGACGACTCTATCCATTCGAGCCTATATTGCTTCGTAAGAGCAGTATTCCAGGCAAAGGACTGATAATACAGCATACAAACAGGGGCGAGCGAAACTCGCCCCTGCAATTTTGCTGTTTCGTGTAAGGGCGCATTTCGTGTGCCCGACAGAATGAGGTTTATTGACAGACTGCGGAGAGCCTGACGACTCTCCTTTTTATTCGACTTCTCCTTCACAGCATATTGCGCACACTGCCGGCGTATAATGTACAAACACTTTTCCAAAGGAGCAACACTATGAAAAATCCAAAAAGAAAAATCATCGGAGGAGTCGTTATCTCTGTGTGCGTCCTCTGTGCAGCAGCTGCCGGCTCAAAGGCAGATAACAGAAAGAGTGAGGACTCGGTAACAGTCTCGTCTCTCCCGGCAGAAAAAACGCCTATTATCGTACTCGATGCCGGTCACGGCGAGTCAACTAAAACATAGTCCAAAAAGGAGAGCCGCAAGGCTCTCCTGAATTCTTATATGCATCAATATTGCCCAAAATATAATCTCATCTGTCAACTCGCATTAAATTGTGATCTCGACTTAACAATCATGTGCTAATAATATCACAGCAAAAAGCCGGACAATAAATAGTGTCCGGCTGATTTTATCTTGTCTAAGAGTGAAAATTGAAGAAAAACCTAACTTTTTACTAACTATCAAACTAATAAGGATAACTTTGAAAGATCAGAAGAATCTGCTTTTCCATCTCCGTTCATACCTAATAATGACTATCCCCCCAACAAGTTCAAGTATGTTCATAAATAGTTAATGCTCCACATATCATTCAATAAAAGGAGTGCTCATTATGAAAGAAACCATACATACCCAGAACAGCTTTCAAACATCGGAGAAGGCACTGCTGCAAAAATCAGTCACCGAAAAGGTAAGTAAGCTGATAAACAGTCAGATACGCAAAAGCAACTGACTGTATGAACTTTGAACTGGAGGTGAGGTCAATGCCCATGGTAGGTATATACTGCCGCCTTTCCGTAGAGGACAGGAACAAAACAGACAGTGATCCCAGCGCAAGCATACAGCACCAAAAAGCAATGCTGTGCGACTACTGTCATGAACGCGATTGGACGATCTACGACATATATATTGATGACGGTTACAGCGGCATTGACCGCAGCCGTCCTGAATTCAACAGACTGCTGAGAGACTGTGAGAACGGCAATATCGACATTGTTCTATGCAAGGACCAGTCCCGTTTTTCACGCGACACAGTTGTGATCGAGCAGTTCATCAACGACAAGTTTTTAGAATGGGGTATACGTTTCATCGGAATAGCTGACAATGCCGATACTGACAGCGAAAGCTACTCCACAATGAGACTTTTTACAAGTGCCTATAACGAGATGTACGTCAAGGACATATCTGCAAAGATTCGCCGCACTCTTGCCTATAAACGCGAGCAGGGACAGTTTATCGGCTCGTTTGCTCCATACGGATATATGATCGATCCGAATGACAAGCATCATCTTATCATTGATGAAGAGACTGCTCCTGTTGTGCGGTTAATATTCGATATGTATGTCAGCGGATATGGCTACCGAAAAATAGTTCAGCATCTCAACAATGACGGCATTATCAGTCCGACAGAATACAAACGTCAGAAAGGTTCAAAGTACGTCAACAAAAACGCTGACTCCAGCAACGCAAAAGGTCTATGGACTCAATGCACTATTTCGAGAATACTTGCAAACGAAATGTACACCGGTACACTCGTTCAAGGCAAATCCCACCATATCAGCTACAAGAACAAGAAACGGAAAAAGGTCGAGCCGGAAGATTGGATACGCATACCTGATGCCCATGAGCCTATAATAGACAGCGATACATGGAGCCGTACTCAGGAACGTCTCAAAAGCCATACGAGAGTCGGCAGAGTTTCAAAGGAACTGTCTCCCCTTTCAGGCAAAGTCAGATGTGCCTGCTGCGGACGTCCGATGAAGCGTAACGTCTACTACAACAAGGCTAAGACTATCAAATACTACAGCCTGCAATGCGCTACCTACAAAACAGGTGCTATGAACTGTCCCAACAAGTCAAACATAAGCGGACTTGTACTTGAAAAGAGAATACTTGATGAGCTGAATGCTATCATTGAGAAGTATTGTCAGACAGACAAAATAGAGTTCGGTGAAATATACACTGAACAGCTAAATCAGCTTGAAGCTAACCTTGCAAAGCTCAATGAAAGGCATAGTTCAGCAGAACAGCGGCTTGTCAGTATGTATAAGGATAAGCTGGACGGCCTCATATCAAATGAGGACTATATACTTTTCCGACAGAGTCTGAATAATGAAGAACATGAAATCTCCGAACACATAAACAGTATCAACCAGCAGATAGCAGAATGTCGTGAACGCAAAAAGAATACCGAAGATCAAAAAGCTGTCATAGACAAGTACACTCACTTTGATAAACTCGACCGTACTGTCGCAGATGAATTCATCGACTATATTGAGATAGGAACGCTCAACGATAACGGCGAACGTCAGATACATATCCACTGGAAGCTATAAGTACACGTTTGATATCAGAAAGTGCTGTCCCGAAGGTAAAGCTCTTTACCGCTCAGGCCACATATCCGACTTGATGAAAAAAAGGAGAGCCTTGCGGCTCTCCTTAACATAAGTAATGATTAAAGGGGCTTGTTTGTAAACTCTGTGATTTCTGCTAAAAGGAAACGCTGCAACTGTCTTGCGTCATCTGCATCGACCTTACCATCGCAGTTAAGGTCAGCCTGTGCCTTCTTAGTTCCGTTATAATTTCTATTGCCGTTAATGATCTGCTTGAGCATTGTAAGGTCAAATGCAGTTAAGCCACCGTCTCCGTCAATGTCTCCCATAATCTCAGTAGACTTGCAAACACGAACTCTATTGAAAGCTGTCTTGATCTTTCTGATAACATCGTCCTGTGTGTTGTTGCGAACTACCTTGAATGCTGCATTAACTACTGCGTCTCTGCAATCCTCAAATGAAGCATTGCTTGTAAGGTAGTCAAGTGAATTGTACCAGATGTGCATAGCAACATCATCGCTGATACCATAGTAGTGCATAAGATAGGCAACATGTGAGATAACACTAGAACCTGTATGAGACTCGATATTCTTGTACCTTGCCTTGGTGTAAGGAATATAATCTTCCTTTGTAAGATCTCTGTTGTACTTTGTCTTTCTTGTAGCTTTATTCTTATTAGTATTAGCTATATACTGATCAGTACCGTGCTGCCACTCGCGTGAAGAGTCACAGTATTCGCCCATAATGTCACTATATGCTTCATTAAGTGATCCTGTCTCTCCATTGTTGCTGCCCCATTTAACGATCTCGCCTGTAACACTATGTGTGAACTCGTGACAAACGATATCTAATTCAGTTGCATATCCAAGCTGTGAAGTGCCGTCGCCCTCACCGAACCAGAGACCGTTACCGCCACCATAAGCGTTATTCATTCTGTGCTTGTCATTACCTTCCTTAAGATCAGGGATAATGAAGAAATCGGAATTCTTTTTATCCCAGCCCTTATGTCCAAAATGATTATTGTAAAAATCGTAGGCTTTTTCAACATTATAAAGAGCAGCAACTGCAAGTTCATTAGATTCTCCGTTGAACTGAGGATCATATGATGTTACAGTTTTAGTCTTATCCTGATCATTCGGATAATGAGTTGATGAGTAATAGAAAGAAGGATCTCTTAATATATATATATTTCTCTTCATATCATGAAGCTTTGACATATAATTGTTTGTTGCAATATCTATCTTAAAGCATGTCTGATTCTGAGGCAATATCTTATTATTCCAATTCATTAAGAATGAATTGGAATATATAGTATGACCATTATCCGGAGTATCTCCAGACTTATCTGTGTCGTTAAGAACTTCTCCGTTAAGTGCATCAACATATGCAGTTTTTACTGAAATCAGAGTTGTATCTATCTTCCAAGCAAGCTTGAATGACTCATTGTCCTCAGAGTAAACTGCAAGCTTATGTGATGTGCAGGATGTCTGACCGAACTTAGCAACAACTGCATTGATTGCCTGCTGTGCTGTAACAGCAGGTGTAGTATCGATTGAGAAATCGGATACAACTGAGCTGTTGAGAAACTCAGCCTCGCCTGTCTCCTTGTCAACTACTACCTTAATGTAGGAGTTTACCATTTCAAGTCCCTGATAGTACTGCTTGAATACATAGACTCTGTTATATTCGCTCTCAGAAACGTCGCAAAGACGAATCTCACGGTTAACGTTGTCGATTCCGAGAAGTTCTGCTGTCTTAGCGATGATATCCTTAGCATCATTACTGTCATTTACAGTCTCGTCTGAAAGAAGACCGTTGATCTTTCTAACTTTGTTGTTGTCGCCAAGTGACACTGCGAGGTCAGAATCATTGATATCTATAAGGTCAGAAAGAGCATCCTCAGCTGCACCGCTGTTAAGTTCAAGACCGATCTGCTGCGCGTATGTCTCTGCTTCACTGGGAGCATCTACTGCTGCCGCAGGCATTGCGATAAAGCACTGCTGAGCTGCAATGAGAAGTGAAGAAGTAACTGAAAGTAATTTCTTAGTATTGAATTTCATTTTCATTCCTCCTATTAATCCGTATTGTTTTCAAGTTGAATTGTTAAATCCATAGATATTAATTGTTTTGTTTGTGACTAATATTAGCTAAATTAAGTTGCAACTTCTATTTATTATATTAGCTTTGCCAAAAATTGTCAACCATTTTTTCATTCAGCTTCTTTTTTTCAGCTATGCGATATAACTTATCAACCCGGAAACAAAGATATTATATATTTTAACACAAAAATCCAATAATCTTCTGTAAGCCTTAGGTAAGGGAAAAATCAATATCCGTAAATATTAATAATGCAGAAGCATACTTGACATAAGTCAATAAGTGTGTTATACTTGACATAAGTCAGAAAGGAGATGTGGCTATGCCAAGACCGCAAAAATCACGCCGTATCTGCTGTTATCCCGATTACTGGAGCTTCGCCCCCGATCAGGACAAGGTAAATGATACGATAGTAATGTCGCTTGACGAGTTTGAAACGCTACGTCTTATCGACTATCAGTCTAAGACACAAGAGCAGTGTGCCGCTGAAATGAATGTGGCAAGAACTACCGTTACGGCGATATATGATACTGCAAGAAGAAAGCTCGCACAGGCTTTGGTCGAAGGCAGACGCATCGTCATTTCAGGCGGGAATTATACTCTTGATAACACTATCTCGGAGGAGATAACTCAGAAAGGAAGTACCATTATGAGAATTGCAGTAACCTATGAAAACGGACAGATATTCCAGCATTTCGGCAGAACAGAGCAGTTTAAGCTCTACGATGTTGCTGACGGCAAGATAATCAACGAGCAGATCGTTGGAACATACGGTTCAGGACACGGTGCTCTCGCTGGTTTCCTGAAGAATGCTCAGGTTGACGTACTCATCTGCGGAGGTATCGGCGGTGGAGCTCAGATGGCTATGCAGGAGGCTGGAATCGCTCTCTACGGCGGTAATATTGGAAGTGCCGATGAAGCTGTTGCTGAATTCCTCGCACAGACACTCACACAGAATTCCAATCCGACCTGCGATCACCACGCTCACGAACACGGCGACGGACACTCCTGCGGAAATCACGGCTGCGGTAGTCACAGTTGCGGTAATCACTGATGAAAATAGTAACGCTTGTAGAGAATACCTGCGGACATAACGAATGTATCGCTGAACACGGACTTTCGCTCTATATCGAAACTGAAAAGCACAAGCTCCTACTTGACACAGGACAGACGGACGCAGTAGTCAAGAATGCGGAAGTTCTCGGGATAGACCTGTCCGCTGTCGATACAGTCGTACTCAGTCACGGACACTATGACCATTCGGGAGGCATACTTCCCTTCTCACAGTCAAACCATAGTGCCCGGATAATCATGCAGAAATCAGCTGCCGAACCGCACTACAACGGCGAACGCTACATCGGCATTGACAAGGCTATACTTGAATTGCCGAATGTACGGCTTATTGACGGTGATGTCCGGCTTGACGATGAATTATTCCTGTTCAGCGGTATCACTGGCAGGCGCTGTTATCCACAGGGCAACCGCAAGCTTTCCCGTTTGAAGAACGGAGTACAAGTCCCCGATGATTTTGCACACGAACAGTGTCTTGTTATAAATCAGGACGGCAAGAGCTGGCTTCTGTCAGGCTGTTCACATAATGGTATTCTCAATATACTCGACCGATACAGAGAGATATTCGGCAGTGCTCCCGACAACGTCATAACGGGTTTCCACATGATGAAGAAAGACGGCGAGCATACCGAAGAAGAAAAAGCCGTCATAATCCAGACGGCTCAGGAACTTTCTCAGCTTGATACCGTCTTTTACAGCGGACACTGCACCGGTATCCCTGCTTTTGAACTTATGAAAGAGATAATGGGCAGTAACCTTATCGCTCTGCACAGCGGAGAAGAAATTCTATAACACAAAGCCCTCATAGCACCAAAACTATGAGGACTTGTTTTCATATATAATATGCTTGAAACTTCTGTCTGAGTCTCCTTCGGGAGGCTCATTTTCTGTTATAACGCTCTTTTTATCCACTCCATAAGCACATCGATGATGTATTCCTGTTCTGCCTGTGTAAGCACCTTTCCGGAGGGAATGCTATGCCACTTCTCAAGACAGCCGCGGCAGCAGCAGGCAGTTGCGTGCTGGGCGATGAAGACCGGATGTCCTTTCATCGGAGTCTGCTTGCCGTCGTTTTCGGGTGCTTCGGATGACAAGCGCTTTTCAACAAAGTCCCTTGCATGACTTCGGATAGTGTCCATACCCTTTTCTCTGACATACGCCTTATCCTTTTCAGTAAGATGGAAACGGCTCCTGAAATCAGAACGGCTCAGCCTTGTGAAAAGCTCATTCCTGTCGGGCAGCTGATACTTTATGGCAGCACCTGAATTACTTCCGGGCGTATAACTGTATCCCGACTTTTTAGCCTGTGGGATATGGAGTTTTCGCTCCAAACGGTATACCTTGCCTTCCTTGATAAAAACCGCTCCTGTCTGCCGGAAAGTGAACGGAACACCACAGCGTATGCTCTCATCACGGCGGTAAACATAGCAATTCGCACATCCGGGACTTATCTTGTGACAACCGTGCCACGGATTCCAAACAACCATAATTCACCGCTCCTTTCCAATGCTGCTTCTTCACCGTTTTATTATAGCATACAAATATCACGGATTCAAGCATTTTACAGATCGTTAAACAATGAGAAACGGGAATGGAGTATTGAACTTCATTCCCGCTTTTAGTTTATCCTGTTGCAGTATTATTCATCGAATGAACTGATAAGTCCGAGCTTGAACTCCTGAATGAGAAGTGCGTCAGAGTTGGTAAGGCCTTTCTTGCCGTCAACATCAGCATTTACCTCGCCCTGAGCGCTTATGCTGACATCAGACTTGCCCTGTGCGTATTTGTCGGGGTTAGTGGCTACCTGCATTACAAGAACGGCATCAGCTATATTAACATTGTTGTCGAGGTTAGCATCGCCCTTCAGAGTAGGCTGTAATGCTTTTTCAGCATCAGCAAGAGGAGCGATCTCTATCGGACGAATGATGATGTAATTCACATTGATAGCCTTATCCTCAGATGTGATGGCAAGTCTTATACTGCCGCCGTCAACTGTGATCTCGCCGGTCGAAGGAGTCTTACCGTCAGTTGCACAGTTTTCCATAACAACTTTTTCGGAAGATGTTCCGGGGTCAAGAGTTACCTTCGGCTTTGTTGAACAGCTCCACGGGTTGCTGAAGCACATCTCTACTTCGTATCTGCCCTTGGGAAGCGTAAAGCCGTATACGAGATGGCGTGCGATGTTGTTCTCATACTGGTTCTTGGTGTAACGGAACGATGCTGTCTTGTCTCTTCCGTCACCTGCGTTGTACTCATCGCACCATGTATTTGCAGTGTAGATACCGCCGCCCTTTGAACTGCCGTTGTACTGGTCTGTCGGATCGTCGATAAGTCCCCATTCAGCTCCTGTTACAGGATCAGCACCGTAGAGCTGTTCTGTAACGCTGTTAAAGCTTCCGAGCTTGTCTCTGCCTGTGAGGGTTGAAGTGTCCTGGTCGCCGCAGTCAACGAAGTACGCGATACTGCTGTCATATTCATAGAGAGGCTTGACAGCTGTCATATAGATGAAATCGCAGACCTTTGCGGATTCTTTGCCGTCATTGGACGAGAAGCCTACCGTGAGCACATCATAATCAGCACCGTCAGCGGTGATGTGTTCAGCGTTCTTTTCGATAAGCTCCGGAGGGATAACGAGCTTTACATCGTATACATCTTCATTGCCGTTATAGTCAAGCGTACCGGCATACAGTATCTTGTCTCCGACAGTTATGCGTATCGTCTTGCCGTTGTCGGATTTGCGGAACTTTACTGTGAGCATAGTGTAATCTGCTTCCGGATCGATAGCCATACGATAGCTGAAACTGCCGCCTGCAAGTGCATAACGGTAAGTGCTGTCATCAGTAACGCCCTTTGTATTGTACTCCTGCATATTGTGGAGGTTGTCGTTCTCATACTGACCGTAACCGGGCTGTACGGTATCAGTAACTGTTGATTTTGAACGAGGAGGCTTTTCAACATCTGTACTGCTGCTCTGGAAATTCCAGTAAATACCGTATCTCTGCTGATACTGACGATAATGAGGTGTGAACGTCAGATTGTGGTCTGTACCCTTGAGAGTGAATTTCAGAGAAGAGCTGTCCTTGACGAGATTGTCATTGATATTGTACATAAAGGTTCCGACAGAGGTCTTGTCGTCGGATATGCGGATATTCTCGGAGGGAGTTATCGCCTCTTTCGGGATGGTTACCCACATACCTGTCGAACCGGTGGTCATATTCTGCTTGCCAAGCTCTGCACTCAGTACCACAGGTCCGTATTTGAAGCCGTAGACAGTATTTTTGTCCGGGAGAGGATATGCCTTTACCTCTTCCGGGATAGTAAGCTCTATCTTATCGCCGCTGCTGAAGTTTCCTGTGACCTGAGCGTAGCCGTCTATCGTCTT
>ODAI012936916.1_pt1 | contig 10824 bp, 3 predicted proteins | sample 1539321 | NCBI WGS metagenome assembly ODAI01 (sample SAMN02144231, study PRJEB22623) | gut metagenome | biome: sheep rumen | host: Ovis aries | place: New Zealand | reverse complement strand
CGCCCCCATCACTTCCATGAATGACATCGAGAGCATCGTCGTCCTCAAGGACGCCGCCTCCGCAGCCATCTACGGCGCCACCTCCGGCGCCGGCGGCGTCATCCTCGTCACCACCAAGAACGGAGCCAAGGGCATCCACTTGAACTACGACCTCGTGACCGGATTCAGGGCCGCCTCCAACCTGCCCCGCTCCCTGGACGCCACGGAGCAAATCCAGATGCGCAAGACCTCCTATGCCAACGCAGGCCTCACGCTGCCCACCGGCTGGGATGTGAGCAAGAACCCCTGGGTGGCCACAACCCGCACCAACTGGATGGATGAGATTTTCCGTACCGCTTTCTACCAGCGTCACGCCCTCACCCTGGACTACGGCAGCGACAAGCTCAAGAGCCGCCTCACCTTTTCCTATCAGGACAATCCCGGCGTACTGTTGGGCACGTTCAAGAAAGAACTGGGCGTCCACTTTGCGGGCGAGTATCAGCTGAACAAGTACGTCAAAATCACCGAAGACCTCTCCTACGGTGACGAAAGCAGCCGCGGCACCAACACTTCCAGCGCCTACAGCGGCTCCGTCCTCTCCGCCATCTACATGCCCCAGAGCGCCGAGGCTTATGCCACGGCCGGTCCCAACGCCGGTTCCTACGGCGGTACCGTAACCGAGGATCCCGCCTACATCGCCCAGTACGGCAGCAATTATGCCGACATTCACGGAGACGCCATCAACCCGCTGCGTCTGCTGCTGGCCGAAACACGCTACAACCATGCCGCCCGCTTCTGGACCACCACCGGACTGGAAGTGGCCAATATCGTCAAGGGCCTGAAATTCCGCAGCAACTTCACCTACAATGTGGAACACGACCTGTACAAGAACTTCGAGCCCAAGCGCACCGAGATAGGCAAGCCCCTGCTCGAGAACAAGCTTAAGTGGATTACCGCCCGCAACGAAGGCTGGAGGACGGAAAACACCCTCACCTACGACCGCACCTTCGACAAGCACACCGTGGGCGCCCTCCTGTCCACCACCGCCAACCGCGAGTGGGGCCGTGGCTTCAGCCTCGTAGGAAAGGGCTTCGAAGATGAGTCCGAATCCCTTCAGTACATCGCCCATGCCTCCTCCGTCACCGCAGGTGACCAGGACACCGCAGGTGACTGGTACAGCGGAGACGACGCCAACGTGGCCTTCGTGGCCCGTGGCTCCTACAGCTATGACGACCGTTACTTCGTCACCGCCTCCTGGCGCCGTGACTATGCCGGCCGCCTTCCCAAAGGCCACAATAAGGGTGATTTCCCGGCCGTGACCGGTGCCTGGAAAGTCTCCAGCGAGCCTTTCTTCCCCAAGACCGACGTTATCAGCCTCCTGAAAGTGCGTGCTTCCTGGGGCCGCGTGGGCAACCTGGGCTCTATCGGCTGGAACTACAAGAGCTCCAACCTCTCCAAGTCCAACTGGAACGAAGGTTCCATTTACGGTCTTCAGGCCGGCTCCCAATACGGTAATTTCTGGTATCCGTCCAAGGCCGTGAACCAGCTGCTCACCTGGGAAACCTCCGAGCAGTTTGACGGCGGTATCGACGTGGACCTCTTCCAGGAGCGCCTGTCCCTGAGCCTGGACTATTATAACAAACGCACCTTCAACCTGATCCAGGACCAGACCATGGGCTGGCCCCAGACCATCGGCCTGGACCCCATGAAGGTGAACCAGGGCGAAATCAACAACTCCGGCGTGGAGGTGCTCGCCAGCTGGCAGGACAAGATCAACAAGGATTTCAACTACTATGTGAACGCCAATTTCGCCTACAACCGCAACCGCGTGGTTTCCACCGGCATCGTGGACGATGAGGGAAATGCCGGCAAGTGGACCGGAGGCGGAGACTTCCGCATGATGCCCTGGATCTACCAGAGCGAGGCCGGGCAGCCCCTGAACTCCTTCTATGTAATCAAGACCGCCGGCATCTTCCAGAGCGAGGAAGACGTGTACGACCACGTCAAGAACGGCAAGCTCATCCAGCCCAACGCCCAGGCCGGCGACCTCCGCTTCGTGGATGCCAACGATGACGGCGTCATTGACGACGCAGACCGTCAGTACGTGGGTTCCGCCATGCCCAAGTTCACCTTCGCCCTCAGCGGCGGGTTCAATTACAAGAACTTCAACTTCTCCATGATGTGGCAGGGCGTAGCCGGCAACAAGATTGCCTACGTGGGCAAGCAGATGATCCTGGGCGACGTGGAAGGCAACTTCAACCGCAGTGCTGAAATCCTGAATGCCTGGAGCCCCACCAACACCGGTTCCTCCATTCCCCGCCTCTCGAAGGCCGACGCCAACGGCAACTTCTCCACTCCTTCCGACTGGTACATCGAAGACGGCTCATACCTCCGTCTCAAGAACGTAACCATCGGCTACGACTTCACCTCCCTCCTTCGCAAGTGCAAGCACTTCAACGATCGCGGAAGCTCCCTGAACGTGTACTTCAGCGGTGAGAACCTTCTTACCTTCACCAAGTACTCCGGTATGGATCCCGAAGTGGGCGGCTGGGACGGACTCATGTACCCGGTCTCCCGCGTGTTCGCCTTTGGTGTAAAACTGACCTACTAATACGAGCATGATTATGAAAAAGTATATTGTTATCACTGCTATTGCCCTTGGCGCTCTGAGCGCAGCATCCTGCGAAAAGTTCCTGGATGTGCAGACTCAGGGTTATCCTACCCAGGACCAGTTCTTCCAGAACGACCAGCAGGCCATTGACGCCGTAGACGGTTGCTATGCCCGCCTTCCTCAGGAAGCCGTACTGGGCCGTGAACTCTACTGGGAGCAGGCCTGCGCCAACGATATCGTGTGGGGTCGTACCCGCAGCTATCCTACGCTGGCCACCCTTAACTATACCGGTGACGAGAGCCCTCTTCGCGGCGTCTTCGAGAAGGCCTACAAAGAAGGCATGAACCGTTGCAACTGGGTTATCCAGCAGCTCCTCCTCAAGCAGGACGAGACTCCTCTTACCGCTATCGAAACCCGTAGCCTGGGCGAGGCTTATTTCCTCCGCGCCTACTGGCACTTCCTCATCGCTTACCGCTACGGCACCAAGGACCTCGGCGTCCCCTTCGTGGCCTATGAGTCTGTAGACGGTGGCTACAACAACGAGATCCCTCAGCAGCAGCCTTCTGTGATGAAGGACTACGAACTCATCGTCTCCGACCTCCAGAAAGCCGAATCCCTGGTTCCCAAGTTCGAGGAATACGGCGCCGCCGACCGCGGCCGCGTGCACAAGGCTGCCGCTGCGGCCCTCATGGCCAAGACCTATGCCTACTGGGCAACCTGGGACAAGAGCCAGTGGCCCAATGTGATTACCTGCGTGAACCGCCTGGAGAGCGACTACGGCCGCGACCTGGCACCCGTCTTCACGGACCTCTTCGCTCCCGACTACGAAAAGTTCTGGACCAAGGAATACTGCTGGGGCTGGCCCTCCGACGGCGGCTCCGACGGCGGCGGTGTAGAGATCACCGGCGTCATGCTGGAGAACAAGGGCTGGGGCAAGTACAACGGCTGGGGCCAGTTCAAGCCTTCCTACGACATCTATGAAGAGATGCTCAAGGACGGGGCCGGCAACGAGCGCCTCAAGGCCTCCATCCTGGAATATGGCGACGAGTTCCCCTTCTTCGGTGAACCCCGCCAGTTCTACTCCACCTCCGACGTGGAATCCGGCTTTGCCATCTATAAGTTCATGCAGCCCTTCGCTCCGGCCGATCCCGTGAAGGAAGGCTGGGTCTGTTCCAACGGCGACTGGCCCACCACCCGCGTCAACTGGCCCATCGTCCGCTTTGCCGACTGCCTCCTCCTCCGTGCCGAGGCTTACCTCGCAACCGGCGATGCCGGAAAGGCAAAAGATGACATCAACCGCATCCGCAACCGCTCTCACCTGACTCCACTGACGGCCAATGCCACCTGGGCAGACCTCTATCACGAGCGCCGCTGCGAGCTGGCCTTCGAGCTGGCCGCCGACCATGCCGCCGACTGCAAGAGGTGGGCTTATTCTGGCGACGACGCCATCAAGGCTCTTGCCGTGGCCGAACTCAACGCCCATCCCCGCGCCCGCCACTATGAAGACCGCGCCAACCCCGCATCGGCCTTCACCGTGGGCGAGTATGAAGATTACAAGACTCCTTCGAAGCAGTGGAGCGATAAGTTCATGACCTTCCCTTATCCTTCCGAGCAGGTGAACAAGAGTGCCGGCGCCCTCAAGAACGTTCCGGCCTGGGAGTAATCGGACTTTAAAACCAAAGCAAAATGAAAAAAACCTTATTTGCGATACTGATGGGTGCAGCCCTTGTTTTTGCGGGCTGCAGCAAGACCGCCGAACAAAGCGCCAATCCCTATCGAAAAGTGGTGGATTACAAGCCTTCCACTTTTACGGTGAGTGTTCCCGGCACGCTTACTGACGTAAATGCCGACTGGATTTCCATGACCCAGAACGGCTCGACGGCCTCTTTTACCACCAAGCTCAACACGACCGGGCTGATCCGCCGTGCCGAATATCCCATCCAGGGCGGCGGCACCCTTGTCGTGAGTCAGAAGAGCGGAAATCTGGATGCGGTGATTACCCTCGCCCTGGCCTCTTTTGGCGATGACTTTGCCACCATGAACCTGGATATCACCAGCGCAAACCTGGACGACTATGCCTCCTGGGGTGTGTTCTACAGCTTAAAGAAGGAGCTTTCCGGCGCCAAGAAGCAGGCGGCGGCCTCCATGTTCGTTTCCGGTAACAACCAGATCACCATCTCCGACCTGGAGCCCAATACCCAGTACTATATCTGGGGTTATGTAGAGTCTCTGGAAGGAATGCAGGTGGTTTCCGACGCCTTCGGCTTCCTCAAGCCCACGGTAGTCCCTGCCGGAGGTGACCTCCAAGCTGCTATTGATTCCGCTCCCGCGGATTCAGAGGTGCGCGTGGAAGGCGGCGCCGTCTTTGCCGGCGGTATCTGCCTCAAGGCCGATGTCACCGTTTCCGGCGGCTGGAACAGCAGCTTCACCGAGCAGAGCGCCGACAACAAGTCCATCATTGACGGCGGCAACGCCATCAACTGCGTGTTCGTAGGCTTCAATCCCGATACCAAGACCAAGACTCCCCTTGAGAGCCCTGCCACCATCACCAACTTCGAAATCCGCAACGGCTATGCCGACGAGATTGTGAACAAGGGCGGCGGATTCTACGTGTGCGGCGACGTTGTCATTGACAACTGCTACATCCACGACAATGTTTCCACTAGCCGCGGCGGAGCCCTGCTCACCGCCGAAGACGTGGACGGCACCTGCGTCATCAAGAACTGCGTGATCAAAAATAACATGAGCACGGGTCATCACGCCGGCGCCATCTGCTTCGACGGCTCCAAGAACCGTGTGGCCTATGTGATAAACAACCTCATGGAAGGCAACTTCGCCAAGAGGTTCACCGGTTACTGTGGTACGCTCATGATTTACAACCCCGGTACCATCTATGTGATTAACAACACCATCATAGGCAACAAGAACTACGATGACGGTCCCGACGATCCCTGGTTCACTATCCAGACCCGCCGCGACATCAGCCTCTTCATGGTGAACAACATTGTGGCCGGCAACCTCTCGGCCCTTCAGGAAGATCCCGACAATTTCTACCGTCAGGAATTCCAGGCCAAGCTGGACTGCATTTCCGAGGAGGACGGTGTAACCCTCCGTTCCGAAACGGTCGTGCGCAACAACATCATTGAGGGCGGTATCTATGGCGACTATTATGAAGTCCCTGGCGGCGACACCAAAAACATGCCTCTTTCTACCGATCTCTACAAGGGCAACAACATTATCCCGGTCTGCGGCTTCGACCTCAAAACCATCTTCAAGAACCCTGCCGGCGGCGACTACACGCCGGTCGGCGATGCCCTTAAAGGTGACTACAGCGATGATGTCGCAGCCATCATGAAGAACTACGGAAAAGACCTTCTTGGCAATAACCGCGTCGTTGACGGCAAGATTAACATGGGTTGCTATCAGGTCCAGTAGAATCTTTAGCTTAAACGAAGAATTTCATCAGGGCGAAGCCGCAAGGTTTCGCCCTTTTTTTCTGGAAGAAAAAACCTTTGATTTTTGCGCCGGTTTTGTTAAATTTGTGAATTAACACTATGTGGTGCCAATCCTAAAAGTTTTTTCGATACAAATGAAGCATAACCATCTGTTTTTCTTTCTGTTGGCCGCTGCAGTTGCCTGCACACAAACGCCTCCTTTGGCCCTGGAATCCGTAGACGTTTTTAACGGTACCGGCTTTCATGGCCATACCTATCCCGGTGCCACCACACCCTTCGGTCTGGTGCAGCTGAGCCCGGACACCCGCACCTACGGATGGGACGGCTGCTCCGGCTACCACTACTCGGACACGGCCATCCTGGGCTTCAGCCACACCCATCTGAGCGGCACCGGCTGTGCAGATTTGGGAGATTTTCTCTTCACCCCCGGGCTGGACCAGGTAAAGGCGCTGGAACTCCGGCACAAAAAAGAAAGTGCGCGCCCCGGCTACTACCGCGTGGAAACCCCGGGAATTACCGTTGAACTCACCGCTTCTCCCCACATGGGCGTACACCGCTATACCTTCACGGGAGAAGGCACGCGCCTGCTGCTGATAGACGCCGTCCACTGCATCGGCGACGGCAGCAAGGCCGTGGAGTACAGCCTGAAGGCCGAAGGCGACAGGGAAATTGCCGGAAAGCGCGTGGCCAACGCCTGGATAGAGGGACGCGAGTGCTTCCTGAACGCGGCCTTCTCCGTTCCTTTCAGCCGCGTGGAAGAGCCGGAAAAAGGCAAACTCCTCCTCACCTTCCCGGACCAAACCCAGGAACTCACCGTCTGGGCAGGCATCTCCTTCTCGTCGGCCCGGGCGGCACAAGCCAACCGGCAGGCCGAGGAAAAAGACTTTGACACGGTGCTGGCCCTTACCACCGACGCCTGGAGCGGCGCCCTGGGCGGCATTATAGTGGAAGGCGGCCCCGCAGAGCAGTTCTACACCTGTCTGTACCATACGCTGGTGTGCCCCAACAACATTGCCGACTACGACCAGGAACCCTTCTATTCCACCCTCTCCCTCTGGGACACCTTCCGCAGCTGGAATCCGCTGCAAACCCTGCTGAACCCCGGCCTGGTGAACAGCATGGTTGGCAGCATGCTGGAAATGTACCGCCGCCGGGGAGAACTCCCCATCTGGCCCCTGGCCCACGGAGAAACCGGCTGCATGATTGGCTATCACAGCATTCCCGTGATTGCCGACGCCTGGCTCCGCGGCATCCGCGGCTTTGACGGGGAACTGGCCCTGGAGGCCATGGTGGCGTCTTCCAACAAGAACAAAGGCAATACATCGGCCCTGTATAACCAATACGGATACATTCCGGCCGACCTGAAGGGCGAATCCGTGTCCCAGACGCTGGAATTCGCCTACGACGACTGGTGCATCGCCCGCATGGCGGAAAGCCTGGGGAAGGCCGACGTGGCCGCCGAATACGATGCCCGGGCCCTTCGCTATCAGCAGGTTTTTGACCCCGTCACCGGCTTCATGCGCGGACGGCGGGCCGACGGCAACTGGATGGAGCCCTTCGACCCCATTTCCTCCACGCGGGACTATACGGAAGCCATTCCCTGGCGGGCCCGTTTCTTTGTGCCGCACGACGTTGCCGGCCATACTTCCCTGATGGGCGGGCGCGAAGCCATGGTGGCCGCCCTGGACTCCCTTTTCAGCTATGAGGCACGCAGCGAGAAGGTGAAGGTGTCCGACATCTCCGGCCTCAAGGGCCAGTATGCCCACGGCAACGAGCCCAGCCACCACATGGCCTGGTTGTACAACTGGCTGGAAGAACCCTCCAAGAGCCAGAAGACGGTGCGGGAACTGCTGCAGGAAATGTACAGCACCGCCCCCGACGGGGTCTGCGGCAACGAGGACTGCGGCCAGATGAGCGCCTGGTACGTGCTCTCCTCCATCGGCCTGTACCCCGCCTGCCCCGGCACGGGAGAATACATCCTGGCCGCCCCGCTGTTCCGGAAAAGCGCCATCGCGCTGGGCAACGGCAACAGCCTTGTCATTACGGCCGACCATCCCGAGCGGCCCTACATTTCCGATGTCACCCTGAACGGAAAACCCGTTGAAAGGAACTACCTCACCTACGAGGAAATCATGGCCGGAGGCACGCTGGCTTTCCGCCTTTCTGAGACGCCGGACCACGGCCGGGACAAGCTTCCCGCCCCGTATTCCCTTACAACGGCGCCCCTGGTATCCACGCCGACGATTCCCGGCGGCCTCACCCTCTTCCGGGGCACCCTTCCCCTCAGCCTGAGCAGCCGCACCCCCGGGGCCGCCATCCACTACACCCTGGACGGCAGCGAACCCACCCAGGCCAGTCCGCTTTACACGGAGCCCGTGACGCTGAAGGAATCGGCCCAAATCCGGGCACGGGCCTTCAAGGATGGCATGCTGCCCTCTCCCGAAGCGTCGGCCCGGGCCACCAAGGCGGAATTCCGTCCCGGCGGCATCCAACTCGCGGGGCTGCAAAACGGCTGTCGCTACACCTATCATCTGGGAACCTTCAGCGAAACGGCCGATGTGCGCCGGAGCCCGGTCAAGGCCAGCGGAACCCTGTCCGAACCCGGCATTGAAAACGCCCCCGACGAAGACCACTTCGGCTATATCTTCTCCGGCTACATTGACATTCCGGAAGACGGTATCTGGAGTTTCAGCCTCACCAGCGACGACGGCGCCATCCTGGAAATAGACGGCTCCCTGGTGGTGAACAACGACGGCTCTCACTCGGCCCTCACCACCTTTGGCCGCATCCCGCTCCTGAGGGGCCTGCACGCCTACAAGCTCATCTACCTGGAAGACTATGAAGGCCAGGCGCTTGCCTGGGGCTGGAAGGCCGAAGGCGCTGCCGATTTCTCCCCTGTTCCCGCAGATAAACTTTACTACAGATAATGAAAAAACTTCTTTTGTTCCTGGCGCTCCTGCTGCCCTTTGGCGCTGCCGCCCAACTTCCCGTCGTTCTCCATTCGCACAACGACTATAACCGCACGGCCCCCTTCTGGGAGGCCTATTCCCAGCACTGCGGCTCCATTGAGGCCGATGTCTTCGAACAGGACGGAGAAATTCTGGTGGCCCACGACCGGGAAGACCTCAAGGCCTCCCGCAGCCTCCGGGAAATGTACATCCTGCCCATCGTCCGGCTGTTCCGGGAGAACGGCGGCCGCATGTGGGAAGACAGCGACGAAAAGCTTCAGCTGCTGATAGACCTTAAAAGCATCGACGCCCTGCCGGGCGTAGTGGCGCTGGTGCAAGCCTTCCCCGACGTGTTTGACAGCCCCGCCGGCGTGAAAGTGGTCATTTCCGGAGACCGTCCGGAGCCGGAGCATTTTGCCGATTACCCCTCCTGCATCTGGTTCGACGGCGAAGTGGGCCCGGACGGGACGGTCGCCTACACGGAGCGGGAACTGGAGAAGATTGCCATGATAAGCGGCTGCTTCCGGGACTTCGCCCGCAAGTGGAACGGCAAGGGACGGATGATTGACCCCGAGCTGGATGCCGTGAAGGGGGCCATTGCCGCCGTCCACGCCGCCGGGAAGCCTGTCCGCTTCTGGGAAACGCCGGAGGGCACCACGTCTTACTTCACGCTGTGGAAGCTGGGCGTGGACGTGATTAACACGGACAAACCGGCCGTGGCGCACCTCTTCTTTGACGACTGGGGCAACAAGAATTTCATCATGGGCCATCATAAGGTCCAGGCCGGGGTAACCGGCACCAAGAAGCTGGACGCCGCCACCCGCGACTTCTCCGGTTTCCAGAACGAGAAGCTGCAGCTCACCCGCCGCATTCCCACCTATACCCCCACCTACCGGAACGATGGCGCCCGGAAGAAAATCAAGAACGTGATTTTCCTGATTGGCGACGGCATGGGCCTGAACCAGATTATGGCCGGCGCCTATGCCAATGACCGGGACCTCAGCCTTCTTAAAATGAAGAGTATCGGCCTCCAGTTCTACAACCCGCAGGACGACTTTATCGGCGATTCCGCGTCGGGCGGCAGCGCCCTGGCCACCGGAGAACTCTCCTGGACGCGCCACATTGCCTCCAACCACGACGGCAGCGTGGAGTATTCGCCCCTTACGGACTATTTCAAGGCCCTGGGCAAAGCCACGGGCGTGGTTTCCCTGGGCGACATTGCCGATGCCACCCCGGCCGTGTTCTACGGCCATACCTCCGAACGCGACAGCACCGAGCGCATCACCCGTTCCATGCTCTCTTCCAGCGTGGACCTGATTTGCGGCAGCGGCCGGGACAACATAGAAGGCCGCCGGAAAGACGGCATAAACATGCTGGAGGGCATCAAAGCCAACGGGTACAGCTACACCAACGACGCCCTCCAAGTGGACCGGGTGAAAGGCAAGCTCATCTGCCTGGACAACCGCATGGGCGCCTACGCCACCGAGGAGACGCTGGATTTCCTGGCGGATATCACCAAGGCTTCCATCGAAAAACTGTCCAAGGAATCCGGCAAAGGCTTCTTCCTCATGGTGGAAGGCGCCAAGATAGACTATGCCGGCCACTCCGACTGCTTCCCCGCCTCCGTGATAGAGCAGCTGGGCTTTGACTTGGCCGTGGCCGAGGCCCTCAAATTTGCCGACTCCAACGGCGAAACCCTGGTGGTGGTAACGGCCGACCACGAAACCGGCGGCCTCACCCTCCTGGACGGAGACCTGGAGAGCGGCCACATCCTGGCCGTCTATAATTCCGACGACCACACCCCCACCGTGGTGCCCGTATTCGCCTACGG
>ODAI012487711.1_pt1 | contig 10824 bp, 7 predicted proteins | sample 1539321 | NCBI WGS metagenome assembly ODAI01 (sample SAMN02144231, study PRJEB22623) | gut metagenome | biome: sheep rumen | host: Ovis aries | place: New Zealand | reverse complement strand
ATGAAAAAATAGCAAATGGAGAAAAGTTAGGAGAATATGCTGGTATTCCAATTGGAATAAAAGACAATATGTGTACAAAAGGAGTAAAAACAACCTGTAGTTCTAGAATGCTTGAAAATTTTGTATCTCCATATGATGGAACAGTAGTTGATAAAGTAATAAATAAGGAGAATATGATAGACTTAGGAAAACTTAACATGGACGAGTTTGCTATGGGAAGCTCAACTGAAAATTCATATTTTAAAAAGACAAAAAATCCATGGGATTTATCAAAAGTACCAGGAGGTTCATCAGGAGGATCAGCAGCCGCAGTTGCAGCAGATTTAGTGCCATGGGCACTTGGATCTGATACAGGTGGAAGTATAAGACAACCTGCCAGTCTATGCGGAGTTGTAGGACTAAAGCCAACATATGGACTCGTTTCAAGATATGGACTAGTAGCTTTTGCATCGTCTCTTGACCAAATAGGACCAATTACAAAAGATGTTGAAGATAGTGCAATTCTATTATCACTTATTGCTGGACACGATGAGAAAGATACAACTTCATACAATATTGAGCCAAAAGATTATACAAAGGCTCTAAAAAATGATGTAAAAGGATTAAAAATAGGAGTTCCTAAAGAATTCTTTGGAGAAGGAATAAACGAAGAAGTAAAGGATTCACTATATCAAGCAATAGAAAAGTACAAAGAGCTTGGAGCAGTTGTAGAAGAAACATCACTTGATGTTGCAAAATATGCACTTGCTACATATTACATAATTGCTTGTGCAGAGGCAAGCTCAAACCTTGGAAGATTTGATGGAATAAGATACGGATATAGAAGCAAAAACTATGAAACTTTAAAAGAATTATTTGTAAACTCTAGAAGTGAAGGATTTGGACCAGAAGTAAAAAGAAGAATAATCCTTGGAACTTATGTATTAAGTTCAGGATATTATGACGCATATTACAAAAAAGCACAAAAAGTAAGAACTTTGGTTAAAAATGAATTTGAAAAAGCATTTGAAAAATATGATGTTTTACTTACACCAACATCGCCAGTTACAGCATTTAAGATAGGAGAAAAAACAAACAATCCATTAGAAATGTATTTATCTGATATTTGTACAGTTTCAGTAAATATAGCAGGAGTTCCTGCAATTTCACTTCCATGCGGAATAGATAGTGAAGGCATGCCAATAGGAATGCAGCTTATTGGAAAGCACTTTGACGAAGAAACAATACTTAGTGCAGCGTATACATATGAACAGGCTACAGAATTTAGAAAGAAATATAGACCAGAATTTAAAGGAGGTAGCAACTAATGTCAAGAGAAAATTACGAAGTAGTTATAGGACTTGAAGTTCACGCAGAGCTTTCAACAAAGACAAAGATATTTTGCTCATGTCCTACAGAATTTGGTGGAAAGCCAAATACACATTGCTGCCCAGTATGCATGGCTATGCCAGGTGCACTACCAGTTTTAAATGAAAAGGTTGTAGAATATGCAGTAAAAGCAGGACTTGCAACAGGATGTGAGATATCAAGAGATAGTAAAAATGATAGAAAGAACTATTTTTATCCTGATCTTCCAAAATCATATCAAATTTCACAATTTGATAAACCACTATGCACCCGCGGTGCTGTTGAAATAGATACAGATGATGGAAAGAAGAAAATAGGAATTACAAGAATTCATATTGAAGAAGACGCTGGAAAACTAAACCATGATGATTATGGAAGAGGAAGTCTTGTTGATTTAAATAGAGCAGGAGTACCACTAATTGAAATAGTATCTGAACCTGATATGAGGTCAAGTGATGAAGCAGATAAATATTTGAAAAAACTAAAATCAATACTTGAATATATAGAAGTTTCAGACTGTAAAATGCAAGAAGGATCTTTAAGAGCAGACGTAAACGTTTCGGTACATAAACCAGGCACACCTTTTGGAACAAGAACAGAAATGAAAAATATGAACTCATTTAGGTCTATAACAAGAGCTATCGAATATGAAATAGACAGACAGATTGATGTTTTGGAAAATGGTGGAAAGATAGACCAAGAAACATTGAGATGGGATGAAATATCAGGAAGAACTTTTTCAATGAGAGACAAGGAAGATGCACAAGATTACAGATATTTTCCAGAACCTGATTTAGTAGCTATTAGACTTTCTGAAGAATATATTGAAAATGTTAGAAAGAGTTTACCAGAACTTCCTGAAAGCAGAAAAGAAAGATATTTGAATGAATACAAATTATCTGAGAAAGAGGCTAGAACATTAACAGCTTCAAAATATTTATCAGACTTTTTCGAAAAAGCTACTGAAATTTGTGGTAATCCAAAGGCAGTATGCAACTGGCTTACATCTGATATAGCAAGAATATTAAATGAAAACGAAATGGAGCCAGATGAGATTCCATTTACAGCGGAAGACCTTACAGAATTAATTGGACTTATAGACAAAGGAACAATAAGTTCAAAGATTGCAAAAGATGTACTTGAGAAGATGTTCGAGGAAAAAGACAAACCAAGTGTTATCATAGAAAAAAATGGCTGGGTGCAAATATCTGATGAAGGAGCAATAAGAGAAGTTGTTCAAAAGATACTTGATGCAAATCCACAATCAATAATCGATTTCAAAAATGGAAAAGACAGAGCACTAGGCTTTCTAGTAGGACAAGCAATGAAAGAAACAAGAGGAAAAGCAAATCCTCAAATGTTAAATGAAATGTTTAGAAATGCAATGAGATAAAAAATTGACAAAACCATAAAAATATATTAAACTAATCAGACTTGCGAGAAAAAGGAAAAGTAACTGAATGTTTCACAAAAAGAGTTGGCTTTTGCCAACTCTTTTTGGTTGCAATTATACAATAGGAAAGTAATGGAAGATTTTTGATTGTAGTTTGCGGGTAGCAAACGTTACAAACATTCCAAATAAACAGGGAATATCATTTTGAATAAATTAGAAAGAATTTACAAATACTACAATAGGTGCTAAATTTATGTTAAAGAAAATTTTAGTTGGAATTTTTGCTGGAATAATTACAGGATTATTTGGTGCAGGTGGACGGAATGATACTTGTTCCAGCATTCACATATATATTTAAATTGGAAGAAAAAGAAGCAAGGGCAACATCAATATTTTGTATATTGCCTCTTGTTTGTGTGAGTGGATTTTTTTATTTAAAAGCCTCATATATAGATTGGAAAGTAAGTCTCCTTTGTGCAATACGGAGGAGTCATTCGGAGCATTTATTGGCTCGAAACTTTTGCAAAAGCTATCAAATAAAACACTAAAAATATTCTTCACAATATTTTTAATCTATGTAGCAATTAGAATGATAATACAAGGAGCTTAATATGATAAATATTTTTATTGGAACAATTTCAGGAGTTATAAGTAGTTTGGGCATGGGAGGAGGAGCTATACTCATCCTTTGTTTATCTTTATTCATGGGAAAGGATCAACACGTTGCACAAGGAGCTAATTTGATATTTTTCATTCCAACTGCAATAGTTGCAATATTCCTTAATCAAAAAAACAAATTAATCAAATGGAAAACAGGACTAGTTATAATTGTATTTGGCATAATTGGAACAATAATTGGCGCAAATATTTCAGTAAATCTTGACACAAGCAAACTAAAACTCTACTTTGGAATATTTCTATTATGTGTTGCATTTTTTGAAATATATAATGAATATATTTATCTAAAAAAGTAATAATAAATAATAGAAAATTTATTTAGAGGAGGAAAGTTTATGAAATTCGTAAAAGGTATGATACTAGGAACAATGATTTCTGCAGGAGCATATATGATGTATATGGAAGCATCAAATAAAACAAAGAAAAAAATAATGAAAACAGGAAAACAAATGGCAAGAAAAATGGGAATAATGTAAACATAAAATGAATAGACAAACACAGAGGTTATATTAAAAGAATAGACTATTGTATGGGTAAATTAGAAAAATAAACTTTTTCTAATTAATACATCATTGAAAGGTAGAGATAATATGCTGAATTTTATATTTCATACATTAGTCTATTCACTTGCAATTTATGGAATTTTTGAAATTATAAAGAAGATTATCTATATTATGGATTACACAAACTTAAGTGAAGATGGTATATACATAATAATTGCAGTAAAAAATCAAGAGAAGAGAATAGAGGGAGTACTGCGCTCAATACTTTTTAAGATAATGTATGGAAAAGAAGATATTATAAAGAAAGTGGTTTTAACAGATTTAGATTCAAAAGACAATACATTTAAGACTTTAAAAAACTTTAAAAAAGAAAATTCATATGTTAATGTATCAACTTGGAAAGACTGCAAGGACATAATGGATACAATAGACGATACATGAAAATAACTATTATATTGGCTTGGCCAGTTATTGTTTAAACAGCTTTGAATTGCAACGCTTGCCAAGATTATTGTACAAAATTTACCAAATTATGTTGACAAGCACAAAAAAACATGCTATAATATAATTACATTTTATGTAAAGGAGGTAAAAATCCTATGACCTTTCGATTGCGTCGTATGTTTTCTGTTTTTATGAAATGAACTGCTGCGCCGGCCGCCTGTCCTTGCGTAGGGCATAGGCTCAAAAACGAAAGGAGTTTGTGACCTAATGAATCATCTACGGTTCACAAGTGGTTTTCTCTAGTAGGTTATTTCCTTAAAAAATAACCTGTCATCTGCCACTTTATGTGGCCAATTTCAATAAACCGGAAAGCAGCCAAGCTCCGGTATGAAGTAAGGTAGCCCAACCAGCCTAGGTGGACTATAAATCATGAGAGTGCCAAAGGGCAGAAGGAGGGTACCATGCGGTACACTAGTGGATACACTTAGTGATTTCCAGCTCTAGTTTGGAAATTGTCCATTCAGAGCATGATTTTCTTGAAAGACATCGCCGCCATTCGCGGCAAAAAGGAGATCTACCATGAAACTTTTTACCGCTGGATTCACTTAGCAAAGCATTTTTCTTAAAGACGGATTGACAGCATCGCCGGCAGAATGACAGACCGGAATGGCGCACCATCAGCCGCTATAAAATCGCGGCAAGGAGATCAAATGAAAAGATGGCCTACGGGATTTACCTAGTATTTCACATTGAAACCAGTGAAAACTAGTACTACCTCAAACATCGGGGAGAGCAAATGCTCTCCCTTCTTTTTTTGCATTAAAAGAAATTTTTAATGGAGCACTAATCAAGCTTTGCTATAATTTTTGCTTTTTTTGTAGCGGAGAACAGTGTTCTCCATAAAAATTGCTGAGACACTTTTCTTATAAAAAATATTGATATAAATATTTCTTTGTGTTAAAATATGTAATGTAAATAGTTTACGGAAGGAAGAGATAAATGGAATATTTTAACAAAACTATAAATCAAGTTCAAAAAGAACTCGAAACAGATACAAATAATGGATTGAATAAAGAAAGTCTAGAAACTAAAAGAGAAAAATACGGATTCAATGAATTAGAAGCAAAGAAAAAAGACAGCCTTTTAGTTAAGTTTCTAAAACAATTTAAAGATTTTATGATTATTATATTAATAATTGCAGCAATTGTATCTGGAGTTATAGGGGTTGCGGAAGGAGAAGGTATTACAGATTCAATCATAATAATGGTTGTAGTAATTGTAAATGCGATTATTGGAGTAGTACAAGAAAGTAAAGCTGAAAAATCATTAGAAGCACTTCAAAAATTAAGTGCTCATGCATCAAAGGTTATAAGAGATGGACAGGTTCAAGTAGTACCAGCAAGAGAACTTATACCTGGAGATATAGTTATCCTTGAAACTGGAGACTATGTACCAGCAGATATTAGACTTATAGAAGCAATAAATTTAAAAGTTCAAGAATCTGCATTAACAGGAGAATCTACATCAGTTGAAAAACAAACAGATGCAATAAATGATGAAAATGTTGGAATTGGCGATAGAACAAATATGGTATTTTCTTCAAGCATGGTAACATATGGTAGAGGAAAAGGAATTGTAACTGCAATAGGTATGAATACCGAAGTTGGAAAAATTGCAGGAATGTTAAACCAAGTAGAAGAAGAAGAAACACCACTTCAAAAAAGATTAAATGGACTTGGCAAAACGCTTGGAATTGCATGTATAGTAATATGTATAGTTATTTTTGTCATAGGACTTTTTGAAGGAAAAAGCGCCATTGATATGTTTATGACAGCGGTAAGTCTTGCTGTTGCAGCAATTCCAGAAGGACTAGCTGCAGTATCAACAATAGTTCTTGCAATTGGAATGCAAAGAATGGTTAAGAAAAATGCAATTGTTAAGAAACTTCCAGCAGTTGAAACACTTGGAGGAGCATCTGTTGTATGTTCAGATAAAACAGGAACACTTACACAAAACAAAATGACAGTACAAAAGCTGTTCTATGATTCAAAAGTATTTGATATGGAGAATGTAGAAAAGAGTACTTTATTCGAAAAAATAATATATGCAAATATGCTTTGCAATGATACAAAGATAAACGAAAACAATGAGCTTACTGGGGATCCAACAGAAACAGCTTTAACAGACATGGCTCTAAAATTAAATTATAAAAAAACAATTTTAGTGGATAACCCAAGAGTAAAAGAATTGCCTTTTGATTCAGAGAGAAAACTAATGACGACAGTAAATAAAGTAAATGATAAATATATAGTTTACACAAAAGGTGGAGTTGATGAATTACTTGCAAGATGTAATTCATACGAGACATCAAATGGAATTAACAATGACTTAGATAACTATAAAAGAGAAATATATGCTAAAAATGAAGAAATGGCAAAATCTGCATTAAGAGTTCTAGCATGTGCATATAAGGTTTTAGATAAAGAACCAACTGACGAAGAAATGAAAACTATTGAAAATGACTTGATATTCCTCGGAATGTGTGGAATGATAGACCCACCAAGACCAGAAGCAAAAGAAGCAGTTAAGAAATGTAAGAGCGCTGGAATTAAAACTGTAATGATTACAGGAGACCATAAAATAACAGCAATGGCTATTGCAAAAGAACTTGGAATACTTGAAGATGAAAGTGAAGCATTAACTGGTAAAGAATTAGATGAAATTTCAGATGAGGAACTTACAAGAGATATTAGAAAATATAGTGTATATGCAAGAGTTTCTCCTGAACACAAAGTTAGAATAGTAAAAGCGTGGAAAGCAAATGGAGAGATAGTTGCAATGACAGGTGATGGAGTAAACGATGCACCAGCATTAAAAACAGCAGACATTGGTTGTGCAATGGGAAAAGTTGGAACTGATGTTGCAAAAGAAGCAGCAGATGTTATTTTAACAGATGACAACTTTGCAACAATAATTTCAGCAGTAGAAGAAGGAAGAAGAATATATGATAACATTTTAAAAGTTATACAATTCTTATTATCAAGCAACATAGGAGAAATTATAGTATTATTCTTTGCAATTTTACTTGCACCAGCATTTGCAAATTGGTTCCATTTTGCAGATGCACACGCACTTACACCGCTACTTGCAATTCACATATTATGGATAAATCTTGCGACAGACTCACTACCTGCACTTGCACTTGCAGTTGATCCAGCAGAAAAAGATATAATGAACAGAAAACCAAGAGATAATTCAAAAGGAATTTTCACAAAAGGTATGACTTACAGAGTTGTATACCAAGGAATAATGATAGGACTTTTGACACTTCTTGCATTTGCATTAGGACTAAGAGGAACAGAAAGCTTACCAGAAGCTGAAAGAGTCACAATTGCACAAACAATGGCATTTGCTGTGCTTTCACTTTCAGAACTTGTCCATGTATTTAATATTAGAAACAACCAAAAATCGATATTTAAAACTGGAATATTTAGTAATAAAATCCTAATTTTAGCAGATATAGTTTCAGCAAGTTTAGTACTTGCAATACTATTTATTCCACCACTTAGAGATATTTTTAGCATAGCAGTTCTTCCAGAAGAAAAAATAATTGAGACAATAATTTTGATTTTCTCACCAATTGTTGTAGTAGAATTACTTAAATTGTTTAAACTAAATACAGTAAGATTTGAAAAATAATTGCGTTTTGGCGTTGTTGCTGCTCAGGAGATTTCAATTCAACGTGCAATAAGCACGCCTCATTGAATATCTCCATCGCGCGCCTAGCCAAAAGCACAATTCTTTTCCAAATTAAAATATTATTGAAAAGGAAAAATAGTAGTAGTGGAAGAAGAAAATAGTTTGATAGATAGAGAGGAATTGAGAAGAAAACTTGCAATTCGTGCAATTATATATTGTACAATTGGAATATTAGTTGTTATGGCATCATCACTTACTGGAATTGCATATGCAGAATTTCAAAATAGAGATAGAATAGCAAAATTAAATATAAACAAAAATCAAGAACAAGAAAAAGAAGTAAAAGACAGTGAAGTGATAGAAGAAAAAAAGCAACTTTTGCCAGTGTTTTCTGAAGAAGCAAGAGAAAGAATGGCAAAAATCTACGAAGCCGATTCTGACGAAAAAATTGCTTATTTAACTTTTGATGATGGACCTTCTAATAATATAACGCCACAAATTCTGGAAATATTGGATAGAGAAGGAATAAAAGCAACCTTCTTTGTACTTGGAAGTAGAGTTGAACTTTATCCAGAACTTGTTAAACAAGAATATGAACAAGGACACTATATAGCAAATCACAGCTATTCACACGAATATTTATCTGTGTATGCTTCACCAGAAGCACTACTTGATGAATATAATCGTACAGAAAAAGCAATACAGGAGGCGATAGATAACCCGGATTATCACACATATATATTTAGATTTCCAGGAGGAAGTGAAGGGGGAAAATACAAGAAGCAAAAAGATGCTGTAAAAAGTGTATTTGAAGAAAATGATATACTGTATATAAATTGGAATGCATTAACAAGAGATGCGGAAGGAAAACCAACTGCTGAAAGTTTAGTAGAAGACTTAATAGCAACAGTAGGAGAAAAGAAAAGAGTGGTAGTACTAATGCATGATGCAGGAACAAAACAGCTTACAGCAGACACACTTCCTGAAGTTATTGAGTATTTGAGAGAAGAAGGATTTGAATTTAGAAATTTTTATGATATTATGAAATAATATAGATAAATGTAATACAAAGAAAGTACTAATTTATAAAGTAATAAATATTTTGAAATAATAGTTGCAAATTATAAAGTTTTACTATATAATTATGACATAAATAAAAAAGAAAAGGAAAATCAAATGATGAAAATGGCTGAAAGTCGCATAGGAGTATATATATATATATATATATCGATAACTTAATAAAAGAATATTTGGGTAATATAAGTACACGTAAAATTTGTACGCTTTTTTGCGTATGATTTTTACGTGTATTTTTGTTGCATAAAAATAGCACATATTTCCGCCGAGCTTGCAAGAAGGTTTTGTTTAAATTTTTGCATACAAGTCCGCCAAGCTCTATCGGCGTAGGACATTTTTTTCTTGCAAGTTTTCAGAAAAAAAGTGCTACGCCTTCGCATGGCTAGTTTTGCAATTTATTTAAAATTGTATCGCACGGCTAGATAGTGCTAAATTCAAGGAAGGAGGACATACTATGGTAGACAGAAACAAAACAAAAAATATACAATTGAAAGGAGATGAAAAGGGAATGAGAAGAAATGAAAATGGTATAACTTTAATTGCGTTAATAATTACAATTATTATACTAGTGATTTTAGCAGCAGTTTCAATTCGTGCAGTATACAATATGGGCATCGTAGGACACGCAATAAACGGAACACAACAGTATGCAGAAGGGGCAAAAGCAGAGAACGAAATGCTAGGACAAACAGTAACAAAATTAGAAGATGCAGTAGCAAAGGTAAAAGAAATACAAGGAAGAAAAGATGGAAGTTCAAGTGCTACTATACAAATAGAAGCAACAGAGATGACAGAAGAAGAAATAAACGCAAAAGGAATAACTAGGCAAGAGGATAATTCTGCAATTATAAAAGTTACACAAAAGCCAACAACAGCACAATCAAAAGAACAATTGCAAGCATTAGAAGAATCCAATCCAGAAAAAGTACAAAATATGTATATTACTGCTTTGATTATTGTAGGAAGTTTGAGTAATGATGCTACTTGGGATGAAGAGGCAGAATACTTAAAAGAAAATGTGGGCATTGAAAATCCCAAAATATCTGATTCATTTTCGGATTGGTTTCCTGGAGAAGTAGCAGAAGTAAATGGAGTACAATGTGATAATGTCTATGATTTTATTATACAAGCAGGTGGATATATAGAGCCATTAAAATATATATGCAATATAAACAATGTAGATGTAGAAAAAACGGGAACAGAAGTATATTTTGAAATAACAGAAGATGGAACTTATAACATAGTGGCTAAGGACGAAAATAATAATGTTGTTGGAACAACGACTTGTACTGTAAAACTTATTGCCAAACTTATTCTATTTGATGGCACAGTTAAATCATTGGAAAATTATCACGGTAAAACTTGGTATGAATTTGCAACAGATCCTAATAATACAGAAAGTTATCCTATTGCAGAACTTAATAAAGACCTTAAAGACATTATAAAAGAATGGTCTGAAAGTGGTAATGACGCACTCAACTGGATAGGGGCTGGGCGTCAATGGTGGGTTTCTAGGCATTACCTCGGGGGTGATGAATTGAAGAGCTCATCTATAATTGAACACGGTCAGACATATTATATAACAGCGGAGTATTTATAATTATTCAATTATGGATTATATAAAAATACATTAAAACACACAATTAGACTAGGAGTAGCAATGCTTCTAGTTTTTTTAATATT
>ODAI011601357.1_pt1 | contig 10824 bp, 9 predicted proteins | sample 1539321 | NCBI WGS metagenome assembly ODAI01 (sample SAMN02144231, study PRJEB22623) | gut metagenome | biome: sheep rumen | host: Ovis aries | place: New Zealand | reverse complement strand
TGTCAAATAAAAAAACCGGAACCCTTCGTTCGGTTCCGGTTTTTAAGCCTTTGCTTTTTTACTCTTCTTCGGTCTCTTTGACCAGTTCGTATTTGACGATATCCGCGATCAGGTTGCCGTCCGCCGCAAAGCTGATTGCCCTCGCCTCGATCGGCGTATAGAGGACAAAGGAAGCTGCCTGCTCACCGTCGTTGACGAACAGTTCCAGGCTGTAGCGGTCCAGAATGATTCGGAACTTGATCATCCCGTTCACCGCGTTGACCGGGAATTCGCGGATATTCACGATATCATGCGGGAATCCGCTGTGCGTGCGGTCCACCTTCACCGTTCCGACGTCCGGCCGGAAGCGGATCAGGGTGTAATGCTCGCCGTCCTTCGCGACGTAGATGCGGAACCACTTGTAGAGGTTGCTCACGTTGACTGGACGGATCGAGACCGTCATGTCAACGTACCGGCCGCTGATACCGCTGAGGCCCAGATCTCCGTTGACCAGGATATTGCTGTATTCCACCCTGATGCCGCGGTAGTTCTCGAGTTCCCGGACCGGAAGCTGATAGAGGCGGCCGTTCTTCACGGACAGCTCTCTCGGGATCGTCATCTGGCCCATAAAGCTGAGATCGTGCTGCCGGCAGGCGGACGTCTCCCAGTTCTGCATCCATGCGATCATGATCCTGCGCCCGTCCGCAGCCTTGAGCGTCTGCGGCGCATAGAAATCAAGACCGTAATCGATCGCGTGGACCGCTTCACGCAGCAGATGCTTCTTCTGCCGGTCATAGGTGCCGATCATGCAGACCGTCGCGTTGCCCGGATGGAACTCCAGGCCGATCGCCGACATCTCGATCGGGCTCACCAGAAGGACGTGGCGGCCGTCCAGCGGGAAGAAATCCGGGCACTCCCACATTCTTCCGTACTGGTTGTGGCAGGATGCGATGATGCTCACAAAATTCCAGTGGATCGCGTCCTCGCTCTCGTAGAGAAGGACTCTTCCGCTTCCGTCAGGACCTTCGTTCACGATGACCGCGTTGTATTTGCCGCCTTCCATCCAGATCTTCGGGTCCCTGAAATCCTTCACGCTCCCGCCTTCCGGAATCAGGTCCGCACCGATCACCGGGTTTCCTTCATATTTTTCATAGTCCATGCCGTCCCCGAAAGCTATGCACTGCGTCTGGTAGCTCTCGATACGGCCGCTCTCATTTCTCTCGTTTCGCACACCCGTGTACATCAGGAGGTGACGCCCGTCAGGCATTTCGACGGCGCTCCCCGAGAAGCATCCGCCGCTGTCATACTCCTGATCCGGAGCCATCGCGGCGGGCAGGCGTTCCCATTTTATAAAATCATGCGTTTTGACATGCGCCCAGTGCATCGGTCCCCATTTGACATCATAGGGATAATACTGGAAAAATAAATGATACTCTCCCTTGTACGGAGCAAACCCGTTCGGGTCATTGAGCCAGCCGATTCCACCTGTCACGTGAAATTTGGGCTGATCTGCATACGAATAAGGGAGGTATTTCTGCTCAAAATCGCGAGCCTCAGTGAGTAATTTGCTGGTCATGACGACACTCCTGTACTGTAATATGGTAAACAGCTATTCTCTTAGAAAAATTCCCGCCCTCCTTATGAAGGGCGGGAACACATGTTACGAATTATTCCGCATAGTAAGCATCAAGATACTTCTGATAGATCGCGAGCAGCTCGTCAAGCTTGTATGCAGCAAGGTCTGCCTGCAGCTGATCCCAGTCAGCATCCGTGAAGCCGTTCATAACCCAGTCGGATTTTGCGGTGTTGATGCGCGGAGTGATGTCCGCAAGAAGGTTGGAGACGGTCTTGGTGTCGTCCGTGCTCATGAGAACGTTCGGATAGACATACTTGCCGTTCATATCCGGTGTGTAGATGTCCTTGATCCAGTTAAGACGATACTGAGCATCATCCGGGCAGGTGACATAGACGTTATAGTAGCTGTCAAGGATTGCCAGAGGGCCGTTGACGCTCTCTGCCTCACGGACTTCAACCGGGGAGGCATCGCCGAGCCATGCATGCTTGAGCATCGGCTCGCCGTTCGCGTTCTCGCTCATCTCGAAGATATCGAAATCGTCATCTTCGCCGTAGGTACCCCAGTTGTTCTGCGGGGACTGGATCGGGATATACATCTGGTCAAGCCATGCGCAGACAAGCGCCGGGTTCTTGGCGGCAGCGGTGACAACGCAGCGGCCGCGGTCAAAGCCGGAGGTGAAGGAGCCGTTCTGCGGGGTGATGTTCTTGACGTCAGCCTTCAGCGCCGGAAGCGGCACCCAGCTTTCGCCTGCGATCAGCTCGTCCATGCTGACCTGTGCGATGTTGGCAATATCCCAGGAGAAGCAGACGCCGTAGCGGCCGGCTTTGCCCTTGGCAACGTAAGTGGACCATTCCTGTGTGAAAGCTTCCGGATCGATCAGGCCTTCTGCATACAGCTTGTGGAGCCATTCGATACCCTTCTTGAAGCCTTCGGTCTGAGCGACGCAGATGACCTTCTTGTCGTCGGTGACTGCGATGTGACGGCCGCGGTCCGGATCGCCGTAGCCTTCGCCGAAGCCGTTGATAATGATCGCCGGATCCTGGTCGCCGTCGTTCATGATGCAGGACATCGGGATGATGTCGCCGTCGATCTTGAATTCAGCCTTAAGCTTGGCAGCGTTGTCCTTGAATGCAAGCAGAACCTGCTCAAACTCATCGACAGTGGTCGGCATAGAAAGGCCGAGGAAGTCAAGCCAGTTCTTGTTGATGAAGCTCATGTCGCCGACGGTCTGGATGGCGGTCTTCTCGTAGCCGAGCTGCTCGATCCACGGAAGAGCCCAGATGTGGCCGTTCTCGTCGGTGCACATTGCGCGGTATTCCGGAGCCTGCTCGAAGACAGCCTGCAGATTCGGCATGTACTTGTCGATGTAATCCTCAAGGTTGATGATGACGCCCTGCTTGCCGTATTTCAGAAGGTCGGTGTCGTTGAATCCTGCCTGGAAGACGAAGTCCGGAAGAGTCTTGACATTGGACATCTCAAGCTGGATCTTCTCGCCCCACTGGTCGCTCTGGATCGTGCGCCAGTTGATGTGTACATTTGTCTGTTCCTCAAGTCTCTTGAAGATCGTGCGGTTGTTCGGCTCGGATTCGGTACCTGCCGGGTAGCTTGTCAGACCGCTGAGCTCAGCCTTCTCGGCGAGCGGGAAGGTGTAGGTATCAGAAGCTGCGGCTTCCCCGCCGGAAGTGCTTTCCGTGCTGCCTGCCGGTGCGTTTCCGCCAGCCGGTGCGTTGCTGCCGCCGGATCCGCCGCAGCCCGCAAGCATGGAGATCGTCATTGCAGATGCAAGGAGAATCGATGCAATCTTATGCATTTTACTTGTTTTTCTCATTGTAAAACTCCTTTATACGATTAATATGAGTCATCTTTGTTTCAGGCTTTGCATATCATGATCAGCCCTTGACCGCGCCGGCCATGATACCGTTGTCGAAATACTTCTGGAAGAACGGATACATAACCATAAGCGGAAGGCTCGAGATGATGATCGTCGCATACTTCAGAAGTTCCGCGAGCTGTGCTCTCTGCGCCGTGCTCTGCATGTCGGAGACCATGCCCGGTTCCGGCTGGTTCTGAATCAGGATCGATCGTAATACCAGCTGCAGCGGCTGCTTGGATGCGCTGTTCAGGTAGATCATCGCGTCAAAGTAGCTGTTCCACATGCCGACGAACTGCCACATGGCGATCGTCGCGATAATGGGTGTGCAGACCGGAAGCAGGATCCTGAAGAAGTAGGTCAGCTCCGTCGCACCGTCCACCTGAGCGGCTTCCTGAAGGTCAGCCGGAATTCCCATATAGTAGGTTCTGGCTATGATCATGTTCCAGACGCTGAAGCATCCGGGAAGAAGGATCGCCCAGATCGTGTCCAGCATGCCCAGGTCACTGATAAGCAGGTAGGTAGGGATCAGGCCGCCGCCGAAGAACATCGTGATGACGAAGATGATGTTGAAGAATCCGCGTCCTCTGAAATCCGGCCTCGACATCGGATATGCCGCGAGAAGAGTCACCGCCACGGACAGGATCGTGAAAAGAACCGAATAGATAACGGCGTTTTTGAAGCCCACCCAGATCTGCCCGTTCGACATGACTCGCTCGTAGGCGGTAAGCGTCCACTTGCTGAAATCAAATGTCAGACCGCTGTTCTGAAGCGTCACGGGATCGATAAACGAAGCCAGGATGATGTAAACCACCGGAAGAACGATGGCAACAACAAACAGACCCAGCAGGATATACCCGGCGATCAGGATCGATTTGTCGCCAAGAGAGTGTCTTGCAAATTCGCTTTTTTTCTTGGTTTTCATTTTTCCGCCTCCTTAAATTCCCTTGCCTTCATTCATTCTCTTGACCAGAGCATTCATGGAAACGAGAAGGATAACATTGATGACCGTGTTAAAGAGACCGACAGCCGTGGAGAATCCGTAGTCACCGTCCAGAAGCCCCTTCTTGTAGACATACGTCGAGATGATCTCGGACGTATTCAGGTTCAGGTCTGTCTGCAGCGCGTAGGCTTTTTCAAAGCCGACGGACATGATGTTACCGACGGACATGATGAACTGGATCAGGACCGTGTCCTTGATCGCCGGCCATTCAACTGCCTGGATCTGCTGGATGATGTTCGCTCCGTCGATGACCGCCGCTTCCTTCAGCTCTTTGCTTGCGTTCGAGAGCGCAGCCGTGTAGATGATCGACGCCCAGCCGGCACCCTGCCAGATACCGGATGCGATGTAGATCGTCCGGAAAGCGGAAGGCATGGTCATGAAGTTGATGTTCGTTCCCAGAAGGGAATTGATCATACCGGTCGGAGACAGAAGGATACGGACAATACCGCAGAGGACGATGACCGAAATAAAGTTCGGCATGTACAGAACCAGCTGAATCTTCTGCTTGATGCTGGTGCTCATGATGCGGTTCAGCAGGAAAGCCAGAAGAATCGGAGCCGGGAATCCCCAGAGAAGTCCGAAAATACTCAGTTTCAGCGTATTTGCGAGGTACCTGAGGAAGTCGGGAGATGACAGGAATCTCCTGAAGTTTGCAAACCCAATCCATTCACTTCCGAGGATGCCCCGTACCGGGTTGTACTCGGTGAATGCGATTGCTATTCCGCCCATCGGAACATAGCGGAATATGATGGTCAGCAGAAAGGCCGGCAGCATAAAGATCACGTACAGCTGCCAGTGCTGTCTGATATAGACGAGCGTGTTGTGCAGGCTGTTATCGTTCTCTTTTACCTTGGCAGGTGCTTTTGCATTTTTCATTGCGAAAAACCTCCTTTCATTGTCAACGGGTTACATGTTCCTTTCCCTTATTCTCTTTTCATTTTCACCCCCTCCTTTACCTTTCTTTTGCCGGGTACCTTTTTCCTTGGGCAGTCCGCCAAAAGCGCATGTGTGCATTTGCACACTTTGCTCCTTTCTTTTCCTTTACATAGTATCAAGTAAATGTGCATTTGTCAATATAATACTTCTGTATGTTTTACACAATGCTATCCCGGGACAGTTTTTGTACTTCTGTATGTTTTACACAATGCTATCCCGGGACAGTTTTTGCATATGTAAAATACCGCCTTGTCATTTTCACGATTTTGAAGTATACTACATTTGAGTAATTGTATATTTTCATTCTTATTTCATTTGCACACAAAGGAATATGAAAAATGAAAAAAAAGGTAACGATCCAGGACATTGCCGACGCTCTCGATATTTCCCGAAATACCGTCTCGAAAGCAATCAACAACTCTGAAGGACTTGCAGACGCTACCAGAGAAAGAATCCTCAGGAAGGCCGTCGAGATGGGCTATAAGCAGTTTTCCTATGTAAGCACATTTTCCGACAATGCGGCCTTCAGACAGGTCACCGAAGAGTGCCGGGACACCCCCTGTTTCCGCGGTGAAATCGCACTGCTGACCACCGGTTTTATTACCCCGTCGCATTTTGCTTCTCTCATGCTGGACAAATTCCAGCGCGAGATGGCCCAGCTCGGCTACACGCTGAACACGCACCGCGTCACGCGCGAGGATCTCACAGCCGGGAGACTTCCGATCACCCTCTTCCCGGAGAGAAGCAGCGGGATCATCTGCTTTGAGATCTTCGACAGGGAATACGCCGAAATGCTCTGCCGGCTCGAGATCCCCATCCTGTTCGTGGACGCTCCGGCCGGAACGGGCGGGTACGCGCTGGCAGCCGACCAGCTGTACATGGACAACACGACCGGCATCACACAGTTTGTCAACATCATGCTGGCGCAGGGCTATACAAAGATAGGATGGATCGGGGATTTTGAGCACTGCCAGTCCTTCTTTGAGCGCTACCGGGCTTTCCGATGCGCGATGGCGCTGGCAGATGTTCCGGTGGACGAGGCCCATATCATCCGCCAGAGCAGCACAAAGGTACTGAAAAAGGCTCTCGCTTCCGCGAAGACACTTCCGGATGTCTTCATCTGTGCAAACGATTTTGCCGCCCAGGATGCCATCAATGTCCTGACCGAACTGGGCAAAAGGGTTCCCGACGATGTCAGGATCTGCGGATTTGACGATTCTCCGGAATCCAGACACAGCACGCCGCCGATCACGACCGTTCATATCCACACCCAGGTCATGGCCTTCTCCGCCGCCCACCTGATCGTCTCCAGGATGAAAGAGCCGTCGCTTGATTTCCGTTCGATCTACACCGAAGCCGATCTCATCCTGCGCGAGTCCACAGGACACTTACAAGGAGGAACACAGTGAAATTCTTCTCATATGACAGCAAATTCAGCCAGCTCGTCCTGGCGCTCTGCCAGGCCTGCCTGCTCAATCTTCTGTGGTTCGTCTGTTCGCTGCCCGTCTTCACGATCGGCGCCTCGACCACCGCCCTGTACTATGTCTGCATCAAGATCGTCCGCGGCGAGGAGCAGTACGTCATCCCCATGTTTTTCCGCTCGTTCAAACAGAATTTCAGGCAGGCAACCCAGCTGTGGCTCATCCTCGCCCCCATCGGCGTCCTGCTCGCAGCCGACGGCTATATACTCTATCATCTCCGCTCGAATTCGACGGGTTCTTTCGCTGTCTTCTGGACGCTTCTCCTGGCTCTCGTGATCGGCGCCTCCATCCTCTATACGATCATCCTGATGTACGTCTTTCCGCTGACCGCGATCGTGACCAACACCACGAAGGCCATGCTGAAGAATTCCTTCCTGATCGGCACTCACTACCTCTTTGCAACGATCATGGTGTTTGCCGTTCATTTTGCAATCTTCTTCGTGACCGTCCGCTTCTTCACGCCTCTCATCATCTTCGGGGAAGGCCTCGCAGCCATGCTGAGCGCCGCGCTTCTCAACAACGTGCTGGCCGCCGTCTCCTACGATCCGGAAAATGAAAACAGCAAAGAGGGTCCCGATGGCAGCAACTGATTACGAACGCACGCAATTAAAAAAGAGCCTCCGTGAGATGGGGCTCCCGCAGAAAATCAGCTATTTTTTCTCCTACTATACAATTCATTTTATTCTGGCTGTCCTGGCCGTCGTCATCATCACCGCATCTATCGTGCGCAGCTTAACCCGAAAAGAAGTGCTCCTCTATTTCGCGCTCACGAATACGGCCATCGGTTCGGAGCTTGAAAGTGAGCTGACCGACGCATTTCTTTCGGCTTCCGGCTTTGACAGCCGGAAAAATGAGATCGAACTCTACAAAGAGCTCTACATCTCAAACGATCCCGCCCAGGAAAACCACGAATATGCCTATGCTTCCTCCCTGAAAGTCATGGCGGCGATCAATGCCGAAAAGATGGATCTGGTGCTGATGAACAAAGAATCTTACGACGTCTTCTCCGGCAGCGGGTATCTTCAAGACCTCACCGCTCTTCTTAAAGACAGCGCTCTTCTCGATACGCTCGAGCCGTATCTGGTGCAGAACGAAGTAACGCTGGCCGACAATTCCCTGGACGTGGCTCTCGGTGAAGCCGCAGAGACTAAGGTCGTGACCGAGACGGTCACGAACGCCGTAAACGTCTCCGATCTTCCGGCTTTCCGCAAAGCCGGGTTCCCCGCAGACATCTATATCGGGGTAATCGCCAATTCCCCCCGCGAGGGTGCAATCATAAGATATCTTGCGTACCTTACATCCTGAAAATAAAAAAACTCCGAAAGTCTCCCCTTTGAGACTTTCGGAGTTTTTCATTCTCACTGTTTCTGTCAGGCGCAAAAAAAACCGGAACCCTTTAGGTTCCGGTCTTGATGCAGGAGAAGGGACTTGAACCCTCACTCTAACTGAATAGAACAGGCACCTGAAGCCTGCGCGTCTGCCGATTCCGCCACTCCTGCGTTCCATTGGCGCCTTGCCGCGTCAACAAAAGGAATTATACTTCACCGGCAGGCAAATGTCAACCGATTTTTTCAAAAAATATATGTGCATTTTACTTATTATGTGCTATGATGGGAAAGCTTTCTTTTTATTTTTTATTTTTAAGGAGGGGAATCATGTCCAATTCCAAAAGCGGCGGTTTTCTGGACCGCACCTTCAAACTGAAGGAAAACAAAACAGACGTACGCACCGAGATCATCGCCGGTATTACGACCTTCATGACGATGGCTTACATCCTCGCTGTCAACCCCAACATCTTAAGCGCCTCCGGCATGGACCGCGGCGCCGTCTTCACCGCGACGGCCCTGGCTTCCTGCATCGCAACGCTTATGATGGCCCTGTTCGCCAACTACCCGTTCGTGCTGGCTCCGGGCATGGGCCTCAATGCCTACTTCGCCTACACGGTCGTTCTCGGCATGGGCTACACCTGGCAGACAGCGCTTACGGCGGTCTTCGTCGAGGGTCTCATTTTCATCGTGCTCTCCGTCACCAACGTGCGTGAGGCCATCTTCAACGCGATCCCGATGACGATCAAGCACGCGGTCTCCGCCGGTATCGGCTTCTTCATCGCCTTCATCGGCCTGCAGAACGCCAAGATCGTCGTTGACAGCTCGACGCTCGTCTCCCTCTACAGCTTCAAGAGCTCCCTTGCAAACGGCACGTTCCGTTCTGAAGGCATCACCGTTCTGCTCGCCCTCATCGGCATCGTCGTCACCGGCATCCTCATGGTCCGGCAGGTAAAGGGCGGCATGCTCTGGGGCATCCTCATCACCTGGGGTCTCGGCATCATCTGCGAGCTCACCGGGCTCTATGTACCGGATGCGGAACTCGGCATGTTCTCGGTTCTCCCGAACTTCTCCGCCGGCTTCTCCGTCCCGTCGCTGGCGCCGACCTTCATGAAGCTTGACTTCTCCAACATCTTCTCGCTGAACTTCATCGTCGTCGTGTTCGCGTTCCTTTTCGTCGACATGTTCGACACCCTGGGAACCCTGATCGGTGTCGCCTCCAAGGCCGACATGCTCGATAAGGACGGCAGACTCCCGAAGATCTCCGGCGCTCTCCTCGCAGACGCCATCGGAACCTCCGCGGGTGCCGTGCTCGGAACCTCCACCACAACGACCTTTGTCGAGAGCGCTTCCGGCGTCGCCGAGGGCGGCCGCACGGGTCTCACCGCTGTCACGGCGGCGATCCTCTTCGGTCTTTCCCTCCTGCTCTCCCCGGTCTTCCTCGCGATCCCGTCGTTCGCCACGGCGCCGGCGCTCGTCATGGTCGGTTTCCTGATGATCTCCGCGTTCCTGAAGATCGACTTCACGGACTACACGGAGTCCATCCCGAGCTTCCTCTGCCTGATCGCGATGCCCTTCATGTACAGCATCTCCGAGGGTATCTCCATGGGCATCATCTCCTACGTGGTCATCAACCTGATCTGCGGAAAGGCGAAGGAAAAGAAGATCAGCATCCTCATGTATGTGCTGACCGTCCTCTTCATCCTGAAGTACGTATTCCTTTGATGATCGGATATATGTAAAATAGTAACTATTCAGCACCCCCATTCGCAGCCGCTGAAGCGGCTTGCTCATGTCGGCGGTCAGAGGCGCTTTGCGCCTTGGCCGCCTCATAAAAAGGCATGGTTCTTGCTCGAAACGCAAGCGTTTCGCCCTTCAAACCACACCTTTTTATGAGGTGCTGAATAATTTCATAAACGATCCCCGCACCAAATGGTGCGGGGATCGTTTTAATTCTGTTTATCTGGCTCCTACCGCCTGTTTCTTCGTTCCGAGAAACACGCTGACCGACTTCACAACCACGCCGCCAAGGGCGCCGCAGGTGACCGCTTCAACAAGCCCCTGAATGCCGACGAGCAGGACAATGAACATCAGCGGGTTCCTTGCCCCGAGCTTCGAAACCAGCCCCTGTACATACTCGGTGTTGTAGAACGCGAGAACCAGGAAGCCCATGAAGAAGACCGTGTTCAGAACCGGTGCTGCGATGGCGCCGACGAAATAGCTCCAGCTTCCCTTCCTGTCAAGCTTCGAGACAGCCTTGAAGACCACGCCCGCAAGATACCCCATAAGGACACGGGTCACCACGCACAGAATAAATGTGTTCACCGGACTTACCAGAAACAGTGTGCTTGTCATGACCGAGCCTCCGGTAAGCGCATCCTTGAAGCTCACGAGCCCGAACACGCCGCCCAGGATCGCTCCGGCTTCCGGCCCGATGATCATGGCGCCGACGGCGATCGGCAGCGTCAGGAAGCTCATGTAGAGCGGGCCAACCGGGACACTCCCGAGACCGACAGCCTTCATGACGATCTGGATACAGATAAGCATGGCAAGCTGCATCATTGCGGTGAGATCAAAAACCTTTTTCTTCATATTCAATTTACCTCCTCATGCTGTTCCGTCTTTCGCGGATATAGCTGATTTTCCGGAAAATG
>ODAI011052634.1_pt1 | contig 10824 bp, 8 predicted proteins | sample 1539321 | NCBI WGS metagenome assembly ODAI01 (sample SAMN02144231, study PRJEB22623) | gut metagenome | biome: sheep rumen | host: Ovis aries | place: New Zealand | reverse complement strand
GCATATACACCTCTCAGGGCACATTTGGGAGTGAATGGGGCGGAAAAACAAGAAAACTGCCATGAAGCAAAGAAACCTACTCATGGCTGTTATTAGGGAAGCATAAAATGAGGGTATGCCTATTTTGACACACCCTCTTATTTCTTTCCATCACTCTTCCCAGCGGAACACCGCACCGTTGCGGCGGGCCGGGGCTGCACCGACGAAGTCCATCGAATAGGGGCTGCCCGTGGTGGGACTCTTGCCGATATACTTATGCGTGCGCATCGACATCAGCATGAACTCATGGTTCAGGTAGTCTTGCCAGAGGAACACCTCCGCCTTCGACTCGTCGGTGGTGAACCTGACATCACCGGCGATGCCGTAGCCCGCCACGAACAGGTAGCGGCCGTCCTCGCACTGCAGGATCACCTTGCCCTGTCCCTTGTCTATGATACGGAAGCGCGTCAGGTCGCCCGTAACTTCGGCATTCTTATCCGACGCGGGCGCTGGCCGGAAGCCCTCGGTGTCGTGCAGCATGCCGTGCTTCAGGGCAATGGCAGGCTTGCCGGTGGCAAGGTTGATGATGCGGAACGTCTTGCCGTAGGGGATATTCTTGCTGCGGTCGGCCATCGGCTCCTCCACGGTGAAATTGTCAAACTCGGCATAGCCGCCGTTCTTTCCGTTCTTGTTGAAGGCGAAGAGGCCGTGACGCGAACCCTGGAAGGAGATGAGCTGGTAGGAGAGCTTCATCTCGTCGCCCACCTGCTGATAGGTCTTGCCGTCGAGTGAGTATTCATAGTGGGCACGGTCGTTGTCGTAGTCGCCCACCATGCGAAGGTAGAGTTTACCATCAGTGATGGCGACAGGCACGTCGATGGTATCGTTATCGGCCTGCTCGAAGCAGCGCAACGTCAACTGCTTGCCGTCCTTCACGACACCGATCCATGAACAAGGCACGTTGATATTACCCAGTCCGGCCACATCGCCGTCCTTCATACCCTTGGTATAGAGTTCGACGGTGGCGATGCTCTGCGGACCGATAACGCGCTGGGTCAGCGTGTTGCGGGCCCACATCAGCTGTTCGGCAGGCATCGACTGCAGACGCAGGCGCCCGTTCTTCAGGCTCCACATCTTCTCCTCCGGATTATGGTTCCACTGCCAGACGCGGCCGAGGGCCTTGCCGTCGAAGTTATCGGAGCGATGGTAGGGGGCCCTAGGATGACTAGGAGAATTAGGGGAACTAGGAATACTAGGCTTAAACCACGTGCGAGGCGCACGACCGAGGTTGCCTTCCAGTCCCAGCATGGGCCAGCCGTCTTTCCACGTGATTGGTGCCAGTGTCACGGTACGGCCGATGCTGTGGAAGTCCATCATCAGCAGCGCCCACCACTGTCCGCTCTGATCCTCCACGATACCGCCCTGGTGGATGTTGGTACAAGCGGTGGCATCCTTATCCACCTCGGGGATACCGAACTTCGTACCGTCGTGTCCGATGCGGTACTGCTCGCCTCGGGGCACCTGTGTCAACGGTGCCTGATGATAGCCGAAGGTCTCGTCGGCGGTGATGGTGATGGTCTCGTAGGGACCCCAGATGCTCTTTGAACGGGAGCAGAGCGTGCGCCCGTTGGGACGATAGTCTGTGGATATCAGGTAGTACATCCCGTTGATCTTATACATGTGATGCCCCTCCCCGACGGCATTGCCCTCAGGGATGATGGTACGCTCCGTCGATTCGATAGGCCCGCTCATGTCCGGCTTCAGTTCCGTACACTTCACCTCGCCATAGCCGTGGATGGCATAGATCTTCCCGTCGTCGTCGAAGAGCACGGAGAGATCGTAGATGCGTCCCTGCATGTTATGGTGCTTCCAGGGACCACGGATATCCTTCGAGGTATAGCACTGCAGGCCCTTGCCGTTGATGTTGGAAAACACATAGAACTGCCCGTTATGGTAGCGGATGGCTGGTGCCCAGATACCCTGACCGTAGATCTCCTTGTGGTTCTTCAGCGAGAAGGCATCGTCGTCGAAGTCGAAGCGGTCGAAGCAGTAGCTGATGTTCTCCCAGTTCACGAGGTCCTTTGAATGGAGGATCACCAGGCCCGGCACGGTGTGCATGGTGGTGCCTGCCAGATAGTAGTCGTCGCCCACGCGCAAGATGTCGGGATCGGAAAACTCGTCATAGAAGAGCGGGTTGGTAAAGGTACCGTTGCCATTGTCGGCTGTCCACGACTTTGGCTGTGCCGATGCAGTCAGACTGCATGCAAGCAGTGTTGCAAGAATTAATTGTCTCATCATATCCAGTTTTGTTTTACTGGTTGCAAAGATACAACTATTTTCCCGAAACAGCAAGTATATCAATCTTTTTTAAAAGAAGTTATTCAATCTTGATAGCCACCGCTTTGAGCTGCTGCCAACCGGCACGGTCGGTGAGGCGGATCATGAAGTGGTAGTCGCCCGGTTTGATGTTGGCGGGGACAGGGATGTCGAGACGGGCCGTATGACTGCGCTGTCCTGCCGAAATGGGGAACGACTCGTTATAGACCCAGTAGGCTGCATCACTGTCATCGGCATCGTCGTCATGGTCGTGGTCATGCTCCTCCTCACACTCGCTGCCGTCGTGGTCATGGTCGTCAGCCTCCGTGCTGTGACTGTGGTGGTCGGCATTGTTGTGAATCTCGATATTGAAGTTGCCCAGTTCCTTATTGTCGGTGAACAGATACTGGAAGGGGATGACGTCGCCACGGTGATACTCCTGGCAGTTGATGGGGTTTGCCTCCAAACCCTCACTGCTGATGACGGGAGGGGTCATGTCCTTATCGTCATCATCACTGCCACAAGCGGTGAAACCAATCGTCACGATACTCACGATAGCCAGCAAGAGGCCCATATATTTCAGATTCTTCATTGTTGTTTTCATTTTAATTCTTCAATTCTACAATTCTCTCAAAACTCCAGTCCCACCTTCAGGGCGACGTTGCGCCCGGGTTCGGGCACGTCGATAAGGCGGTAATAACTGGTGTGGTCGTAATAGCGGCGGTCGAGCAGGTTGTCTGCATGCATCGCCACAGAAAGGGTCGTGCTGCCCTTCAGTCGGAAACTCTTTCCGGCTGAGAGGTTCAGCGTCCAATAGCCATCGGTAGGCTTTTCGGGGGGTACAATCTCATCTTGTCGGCCTACGATATGGGCATTCAGACCCACAAAGCCCTCACCTCGCTTGTCGAAGAGGTATTTCACACCGGCATCAGCCGACCAAGGCGTCGAGAACGGCAGGGTGTAGCCTTTCTTCTCGCCCGACTTCTGACGGGCATAGAGATACTCCCCCTGCGCGTGCAGCTGCCAGTGGGCAGTCAGGCGACAGGTGGCCTGGGCCTCCAGTCCGTAGCGGAGCACGCGGGCCTGGGTGTAGTGGTAGAGCTGCAATCCCTCCACATACTGGGCCGTAGGACTCAGATAGATGTAGTTGGGGAAGTAGTTCAGATAAGGCTCCACCTCTATCTCCCAGGTGTCGTCGGCCCAGCTCACGGAGGCATCCAACTGGTAGGACTCCTCCGGGTCGAGCTGGGCATTGCCGCGCTCGTAGCGGAAGATGTGGTAGTTGATGCCGTCGGCACCCAACTCCTTGGGGATGGGCACACGGAACGACTTGCCCACGTTGGCTTTCATCACCCATTGTCCGATGCTGTAGTTCACGCCTGCCGACCAGGTGAGACTGGTGAAGTGACGGCGCTGATCGGCGGAGCGCTGCTGATAGACCAAGGCACTGTTGACAGGCGTTGCATACCAGTCCAGATAGCTGTGGATGTGGGTGCGGGCGTAGTCGAGGCGCAGGCCTGCGTTCAGTATCAGGTTGTCGCGCAGCGTAAAGCGGTCCATCACAAAACCGCCCACGCTGCCTGTCTCGAAGTCGGGAATGATAAAGCCCCAGCCGTCGCGGCGGTTGTGCTGGTACTCACCGCTCACGCCACCTTGCAGCGTGTGGCGCCCGTACTCATAGCGGAGCGAGGCCGTGGCCGTATAGGTGCTCTTGTTGAAACGGCGCTCCAGCGAGTCGTCGGGCTTGGGCATGTAGCCGTGGCTGACGGGCTCGGAGAGCTCTTCGCGCAGGTTGTTCTGATAGGCCAGGTTCAGCTCTGCCGACAGCACATCATTGCGCCACGTCGTATGACTGAGCACCTTCAGGTGGTTCACCCACTGGTAGGGCAGGTCGATATCGCAGCGGGAGCGGTCGTAGTCGATGTCAGAGAGTCTTACCTCCAGACCGTGGGCATTGGCGAAGAAGCCGCTCTTCGAGTAGCTGTCGCTCACGCGTACGTCGGTATGGAAGTTGTAGCCCTGCCACCCCACCATCACACTGCCGTCGCGCTCGCAGCCTGCCGTGTTGCGCAGCCGCTGGTCCTTCAGCCTGATCCAGTAGGAATAATACTGGATGCTGTCTGCCGGCACGCGGAAGTCGGCATAGTCTATCAGCGTAACGTTGGCACGGAAGAAGAACTTCCCCTTGCGTCCGCCGATCTTGGCCGAGAGCCCCAGCTGTTCGTTGTTCGTGCGTCCGAATATCTGCAGGCTGCCGCTGAGCGGCTCCGTCGGCACATGGTTGGTATAGAGACTGAGCACGCCGCCGATGGCATCGCTGCCATAGAGCAGGGCCGCAGGTCCCTTGATGACTTCTGCACGGTCGATGGCAAACTGGTCGATCTCCAGGCCGTGGTCGTCGCCCCACTGCTGTCCTTCATGCTTGATGCCGTCTTCGGTGACAGCCAGACGGTTGAATCCCAGTCCGCGGATGACGGGCTTCGACTGTCCGGAGCCGATGCTCATCGCCTTCACACCAGGTATTCCTTCCAGTGTCTGCATCAGACTGCCAGCGAAGTTCTGGTTCAGGAAGTCACTACCCACCTGCACCGTGGTCTGCGATGTACGCATCTGGTAGTCACGGCGCTTCTGTCCGGTGACGGTGACGGCATCCAGTGTGACGGTAGTATCTTCTGGTTCCACCATACACAGGGTGGCAGCCAGTAACAATGTTATCATACTGATTGTCTGTTTGAGTTGTTTCGAAAAAACGGGATTGTACCCCTTCTACGGGATTTGCTCAAACAGTGGGAGGTGCACGCAGTGCTGGAATGCCGCAGGCGTCAGCATGAACGACACACTGACGCTGGGCATAGCGGATTTTACTTACCTTATTATTATATATGATGAACGTAGCGACGGCTACGGCCAGCATAGGCAAGGTGAGAAACTGACAGAGCACGCAGGCCTGCAGCGAGGCGACCTGCTGCCCGAGATGACCGTGACAATGGTGCTGGACGCACTCATCGCACTCATCGGCCAGGGCATTTGCATTGCCGTGAACATGAACCGACGACAAGACCAGCATTGGCACAAACACTGCCAATAGCACCCATGATGCGATATGTCGCTTCGTTTTCGTGTTCACAGCTGCAAAATTACAACTTTTTCCGCAAACCTGATGCGATTTGCCGATAAATTTCGTAACTTTGCACTCACTAACTATAACACAACAACCAAAACAACTGAATAATTATGAAGAAACTACTGATTGCAGCACTGCTGCTGACTGGCGCACTGTGCACAGAGGCACAGCCCCACCGTTTTAGGCCCCAGACGTTCACCACTGAGACACCGATGGTACACGACCCCGTGATGGCCTACGAGGACAGCACCTACCACATCTATGCCACAGGCATGGGTATCCAGCACATGACATCAAAGGACCGCAAGACCTGGACGGTGAAGGCCGAGCCGGTGATGACGGTCATCCCCGGGTGGGCGATGGACTCCGTGCCCGGCTTCCGGCTACATGTCTGGGCGCCCGACGTGATCAAGTATCACGGCAAGTGGTGGATGGCCTACAGCTGCTCCACCTTCGGCAAGAACGGCTCGGCCATCGGACTACTCTCCAACCGCTCCCTGTCGTTCCCCGTCTGGGAGGATGAGGGCTGCATCGTCACCTCCCGCGAGAAGCGCGACAACTGGAACGCCATCGACCCCAACTTCGTGATCGACGACCAGGACCAGCCCTGGCTCGTGTGGGGCTCGTTCTGGGACGGTATCCAACTGGCCCGTCTCGACACGACGATGCACATCGCCAAGGGTGAGAAGCCCCGCACCGTCGCCCGCCGCTACGACCCTAACTTTAAGCCGACGGAGCCGAACCCGACCTCCAAGTATGCGGGCACCAACGCCATCGAGGCGCCGTTCATCTTCAAGCACGGCGGATGGTACTATCTGTTTGTGTCGTGGGACTACTGCTGCCGAGGTGCCAAGAGCAACTACAGGGTAGCCGTAGGGCGCAGTAAGACGGTGGAAGGCCCTTATCTCGACCCGAAGGGCAAGGATATGGCCAACGGTGGCGGCATGCTCTTCCTGGAGGGCGACAAGAAACAGTTCGAGGCCGCAGGCCACTGTGCTGCCTACACCGTCAACGGTGAAGACATCTTCATCTGTCACGGCTACAGCACCACCCACAAGGGCGCCGCCATCCTCATCCAGCGCCCCATCAGTTGGACGCCCGACGGCTGGCCTGTGCTCAAGGACAAGTAAAGGCGACGACGAAACGGGCGCCGGCGGTATAGCTGCCGTCGAGGGTGAGCGTGCCGCCAAGCAGCTCTGCCGTGCGGCGGGCTACCGTCAGCCCCAGTCCGATACCCTGTTTGAATGTATCTACTTTATAGAACCGCTCGAATATCTTCTCCTGATGTTCGGGCGGTATGCCTATACCCGTATCCTCCACCTCGATCCTCAGCTGGCCGCCGGCTTCCGACAGCCTGACGGTCACACGGCCCTGCTCGGTAAACTTGAGGGCATTGCTCAACAGCCGGGCGAGGATCTTGCCGAGGGCGTTGGCGTTGCTGCGGATGGTGAAGCCCTCGGGCAGACTGCTCTCAACGGAGAGCTGAAGGCGACCTGCGCCCTGCTGCTCGAAGCCGGCGACGACGGAGCGCGACAGCGCCGCCACATCCACATCGTCGTCCTTCGCATACTGGCTCTGGCTCTCACTCTCCGACAGCTCCAGCAGCTCGTTCACGAAACTGGTGATCTCCTCCGTGTTGTGCGCGATATCGGCAAGCATACGGTTGCGGTCTTCCTCCGACACCTCGTAGTCGGGATTGCTCACCACCTGCGCAAAGCCGGTGATGATGTTGAGCGGCGTGCGTATCTCGTGGCTGATATGCTGCACGAAGGCAGTCTTCATGCGGTCCGACTCCTGGGCATGCTCCAGGGCGGCAGCCAGCTCCTCGTTCTTGCGTGCGAGCAGCCTTGCGGCCCGCTGGCGGAAGTAGGCGAACACGAGCAAGCCGATGATAATCAGCAGCGCGACGGTCACGGCATACCAGAAGTGGTTCTTCTGCTCCTGGATACGCATGGCGTCGAGCTGATACTGGGAGTCCATCTCACTGAGCTGGCGGCGCAGCTGACTGACGGACGACGAGTTGCGCAGCTCCATCATCTGCCGCAGCGTGTCGTAGGCCTCGCCACTCCGCCCCAGGTTGTGTATGATCTCCGTACGCAGCAGGTTCAGTCCCCAGCGCAGGCCCGAGTTCAGGGTGCCGCTCATCTGCCGCATCTCGTCGGTCACGACCAGCGCCTTCTCGTAGTCTTTCCGTGCCAGGTAGTATTCGGCGATAGCCCGCAGGGCCTCGTAGCGCGTCATCTCGTTGTTTGTGGCCAGCTTGTGCTCCAGCTGCGCCACCAGCGTGCCCGCCTTGTCGAGGTTGCCGCGGCGCACCTCCATCAGCGTCTCCACGTTCAGCAGGTTGTCGTGCACGGTGCGATACGACAGCGAGGTCGTGTCGATGTCGCCCGAGAGCTGTGTCCACAGCCGCTTGCCTTCCTCCACCACCCGCAGCTCCTCGTCATAGTCGTGGGTCAGCTCCAGCATATAGGCGTAGATATAGTAGATGCCCAGGATGGCGAGCGTGGGCTTGTGGCGCCGCAGCTCCCCGAGGCTCTCCTTCAGCTGGGCGGCTGCTTCGGCGTGGTCGCCGATATAGCCGTAGAGCCATCCCATCTGTGCCAGCACCGAGGCGCGGCCGTAGTCGTGGTGATGGTCGATGGCAAACTTGTAGAGCTCGCGGCACTCGCGCAGCCCTGCCATCGGCTGGTCCTCGCGCAGCACCTTCATCTGGATGGCGAGGTTGGCCACATAGTAGTAGTACTCCCACTGGTGGTTATCAGCGAAATAGGCCAGCGCCTCGTCTTTCCCGGCGTAGATGCTGTCGGTCTGCGAGCGCAGCCCGTAGTTCACAAACCGCTCGTAGAGGGCATCGCCCTGCTTCGTGGCGCGGCCCGCTGCCCTCCCGCTGCCCGTTGTCAGCAGCAGGATGACCATAAGAAGCTGGATGATTATCTGATGCGTAGCTTGTTTCATGTCCTATAAAATGCAAAGTAAACCATTTATTGGCAATCAACCAAGAAAGGGACAATATGTTTAACACTAATTAATCATGGTTTGGTTAAAAAAATATAAATATCGCGGTTGCAAAGAACAACTTTTCATGAATTGTTGTACATTTGTGAACAAAAACATTAACAATCAATTAGCTTAACTGTATAAGCAATATTTACTACAGGTACCAACATTTTAAAATTATTAATATGAGAAGAAACTTATTGCTGCTTTGTATCCTGATTTTCGCCAGCATCTTGTCGGCGTCAGGTGAAGAGCGCATGCAGCAGGACATTACCGGCAAACGACTGCTGTCGCCGGCTGTTGCCTTTTTCGTGCCCCACTGGTATGTTCGTGCTCAGGTGGGTGCTGCTGCCGATGTGGGTGAGGCTGAATTCGCCCAGCTGCTTTCCCCTGGCGTACAGCTTGGCGCTGGCTACCAGTTTACGGAGTGGTTTGGCTTGAGGGGGAGCGTGAGCGGCCTGTGGGCGAAGAACCGCTACGCCTATCCAGCGGTTGAGTACAAGTGGAACTTCATCCAGCCAACGCTGGAGGCGGAGCTGAACCTGACCCCGCTCTTTTTGGGCAGCGACCCCGAACGGAAAACACGGGCTTATGTTTTCGCCGGTGCGGGTGCCGCTTACACTTTCGGCAACGACGATGCTGTGGAGGCATCCGGCCGCTACGGGGTCGATTTCGACAAGCTGTGGCAAAAGGCACGCTGGAACATGGCGGTGAAAGGCGGTGTCGGCATCGACTATGCAGTGAGCGACAACATCGCCATCGGGGCGGAGGTGAATGCTACGATGCTGCCCGACCACTTCAACTCGAAGCGGGGCAAGGGCGATAACTGCGACTGGCACTTTAATGCGCTCGTGGGCGTGAAATTCACTATCGGATACAGCCACGGGCGCACGGAGCCTGTGTATGAGCCGGAGCCCTTGCCGGTGGTGAAGCCCGACACGGTGTTTGTTGACGTGCCTGTGGATAAACTGTCGTTCAACGTGAACATCTTCTTCGTCATCAACCGTAGCGACATCCGTTCCAACCAGATGGAGAAGCTGCACCGGCTGATTGCCTACCTCGACGCCCACCCGAGGGCCTTCGTCAGACTGTCGGGCTATGCCGACCGTGATACAGGCACCCCGGAAATCAACATGCGGCTGTCGCGTGAGCGTGCCGCCGCTGTGTCGCAGTTCCTGCAGGACGCCGGCATCCAGGAATGGCGCATCCGCCGCTTCGCCAAGGGCGACCGCGTGCAGCCGTTCGACATACCTCAGGACAACCGTGTTTGTATCTGCTATGTTTATGACCCGGACCATCCGGAGCGTATTGACAACTGGTACTGATTGATAGTGAAGAGTGAATAATATATTTAAGGATATGAAAAGAAAGGAAGAAAGAAAAATGGATCGGATTTGTTGGATTGCCGTGTTGGTGCTGTTCCTGCTGGGTGGCATGATGACGGGGTGTACGGATTATCAGGACGAGGTGGATTCACTCGACCGCCGCGTGACGACACTGGAGGAACTTATCAAACGGGCCAACAGCGACTTGGAAACGATGGAGGCTTTCCTCGCCGCTATTGAGGAGGGAGACTACATCACCGGTGTCAGGGAGACCGACGACGGCTACGTGATCAATTTCAAGAAGGCGGGTCCGATGTATATCCACGACGGCATTGACGGCATTGACGGCAAGGATGCCCAGATGCCTGATGTCGATGTGGTGATGGGTGAGGACGGCTACTTCTACTGGGTTATTGACGGCGTGGTGCTGAAGGGTCCAGACGGCAACCCCGTCCGCGTGAACGGCAAGGATGGCAGGGACGGGCGTGACGGTGTTGACGGCAAGGACGGCAAGGACGGGCGCGACGGTCGTGACGGTAAGGACGCTATGCAGCCGGAACTGCGTATCAACCCCGAGACCGGATTCTGGGAGGTGTCGCTCGATGATGGGCTGACATGGACGTCCACCGGGTCACCGGCCCAAGGCAAGGACGGCAAGGATGGCAACGAGTTTTTCGTTTCCGTGAACTATGAGGTAACTGCCGAGGGTGAGTTTATGACCATTACTACCAAGTCGGGACAGACCTTCCGTATTCCAATCTATAAGAACGCATGACTATGAGGAAGGAACTGAGCTATCTGCTGGTGCTGGCGGCATTGTTGTTGCCGGTGGCCTGTGACAAGTACAACTATACCGACCCGCTACAGGGCATCGGTAGTCGGGTGGAGAGGCTCGAAGCGATGGAGCTGCGGATGAACGGCCAGATCGAAGCGCTCAAGACCGTCGTTGCCGCTATCCAGTCGCGGGGCTACGTGACGAGTGTGAAGACATCGTCAGACGGAACGTATCAGATCACCTTCAACGACGGCCACACCGTGACGCTCCGCCCCGGGCGTGACGGCAAGGACGGTCGTGACGGG
>ODAI010530273.1_pt1 | contig 10824 bp, 8 predicted proteins | sample 1539321 | NCBI WGS metagenome assembly ODAI01 (sample SAMN02144231, study PRJEB22623) | gut metagenome | biome: sheep rumen | host: Ovis aries | place: New Zealand | reverse complement strand
TTGGCGCCCAGCTTGCCTGCAGAGATGGAGGCCATGAAGCCGGAGCCGCCGCAGCCGATGATGCAGATGTCAACATCATAGGTCTCATCCGCACCTGCGGTCTTCTCAACACTTCTCGCAAGCCATGCTTCCGGATCACCGCCTGCCTGCGCGACGCAGTCGGCGATGGCTTCCTTGACGGCACGGGAGGAATTGGATGCACCGGTGATGCTGTCCAGACCGAGAGCCTGATTCTCGACAATAGCCGGGATCAGGTTGTCCTGAACCTGGGAGAAGAGGACCGGGGTCTCATTCTGAGAAATGATGTCGACCTTCTCCAGAGCAGTCTCGCTGAAGGTGCATTCGACGGTGACATAGCTGAGGTTACCGTAGGCAGTGGCCTGGTAGGTCCCGGCCTTGTATGTACCCTCGGCTTTCGCAGCCGGAACACCGGCAAGACCCATTGCGGCAAGGCCCAGAGCACCGGCGGCGGTGCCCTTCAGGAAATCGCGGCGGGTTAGTTCTTTGCTCATGTGATTACCTCTTTTCTAATTATTTAACAAGGATGATTCATTATAGCACGCTTTGTCAGAAAATGGAAGAGAAAAGCGAAGGTTTCATGAAGAATTACAGCGGCAGGAGAGAGGTTATGCTCAAATGTATTGTGCTGAAATGCCTCTTGACAAAGGAAGAAGGACATGTTATATTGCAAGAAGTTAGAGATGATTAACTCATTTGGAAGAGACTGAGTACCCTGTATATCAGCACGTTTGAGCAAAGGGCCGGATGATCAGGGCCATTTTAATTGACCGATAGTTAGACAAGTTTAATCCCAGCTGACAGAAACAGGAGGTCGGACATGAGCGTTGTGATTCTGGGCGGCAACGAGTGTATGGAGCAGAAATACAAGAGCCTCTGCAGAGACTACCGGCATGAAGCCAAGGTGATGGTGAAACCCACCGGCGGAGTGAAGCGGAAGATGGGCAACCCTGATATGGTGATCTTCTTCACAGGAGCCATGTCCCACAAGATGCTGGCGGGCGCCCTCAGCGAGATCAAGGGTCAGAATGTGATCGTGGAGTACTGTCCTACAAGCTCGGTCTCGGCGCTGCGCAAGGTTCTGGAGAAATATGCCTGATGTCTGAGGAAACAGTCATTCGCCAGGCGGCGCCCACGCTGGCCGGGATTAAGACAGGCAGCATGTTCCCTTACCGTTACACTGACCGCACGGAACTCCTGGAAGATATCCGTGCCTTTAACCGCCTGCTGGTGCCGAGGGGGATGTGTCTGCTCCTGCTGCGCTTCATGGAGCACTCCGCGCTGCTGTATCTTTACCGCCCGCAGAGTCTGAAAAAGGATCTGGAGAGCAGCGTGTCTCGGACGGTTCTGCATGAAGCAGGCTACTCCTGCGAAAGCTGCGCTGCCTGCGTGCGGCAGCTGGTCGAGCGTTTTCGCTCCGGGAGAGAATTCCCTCATGAAGTCGGCCTCTTTCTGAGCTATCCGCCCGAGGACGTCGAGGGCTTCATCCATGACCGCGACAACTACAAGGCCATCGGCCTCTGGAAGATCTATGGGGACGAACAGAAGGCCTGGGACCTCTGCGAACGCTTCCGGAAATGCTCTGAGCGGTACTGCCGTCTCTGGGAGAACGGAGCCTGCCTTGAAAAGCTGGCTGTCGCCATCTGAATCCGTATATCTTATCTACAGATAGAAGATAGAAGTGTGCACAGAGCCACACTGAAATCCGCTCTGAATTCATCATATAAGGAGAGAAACAGAATGAAAGCAGCAGTTGTCTATTGGAGCGGCACGGGAAACACCGCCGCCATGGCGGATCTTGTCCTGGAGGGCATGAAAAGCGCCGGAGCCGACGCGGAGCTGATCGAGTGCAGCGCGGTGACAGATCTCTCGGCTTATGAGGCGATCGCCTTCGGGTGCCCCGCAATGGGATCAGAGCAGTTGGAGGACAGTGAGTTTGAGCCGATGTTCGACTCCGTGAAGAAAAAACTGTCGGGGAAGGCCGTCGCGCTTGTCGGCTCTTACGGCTGGGGCGACGGAGAGTGGATGCGCAACTGGGAAGAGGACTGCAAGGCCTGTGGAATCAATCTTGTCACGGAGAGCGTTCTTGTTAACGGCGCGCCGGAGGGCGAGGACGCGGAAGCCTGCAGAGAACTGGGCAAAGCACTGGTATAAGGCCGGCTCTGCCTGCACGGCATCAGTCGGAACGCCAGGTACAATAGTACAGTACAGAGTTGAAACAGACCGGGAGGACCGTCAGCTGCGTCAAACAGCGGCGCTCCTCCCGGATTTCCCGCAGCCCCTGAATCATGACGATGCGGGGGCTGCTTTTCAATCACGGGAAGAATCGGGTTGTGAAAATGCCGGGACTGTGCTATGATACTTTCATAAGAAACAGAATGTTGCCGGTTTGGACGTTGCCAGAAAGGAGGAAAGTGTATGTTTACACCGAACTGCCTGGTGGAAGGGAAGAGCATAGAGAACGTGAAGGAAGATTTCCGCAGCGCGCGGCGCCTGGAGCAGTACCGCATCAGTGAAAAGGCGCTGTATCTTCCGGAGGGACTGCGGTGGAACTATATCCCGCTCAGCGAGATTCAGACAGCGGAAGAATCATTCCGGGTCATCAGCGCCGGCCACTGTGTGCCCGTCAGGGAGAAGAGACCGGAACTGGATCTGCTCACCTCCGCGGGGAAGATCCATCTCCAGCTTGAGAAGCAGGCCAGCATGCAGGCAATTCTGGATGCTCTGAAGGCCGGACAGGACAAGTGAACGGAACAGGCAGAGCGTAAAGCAGCAGTCGGGTACGGAAAGGAGAATCCGGCTGCTGCTTTGCTGATTATTAAGGAAACCTTTAGAGTAAAGTGAGAAAAAGGGTCTGCAGTTTGTTGCTTTTATCTTCTGATTATAGTATAATAATACAGATTATAAGCTGTTATATGAAAAATGGGAGGTTAGACATGAATAACAACACGCGACACGGAATGAATAAAGCCGGTGAAACGGGAAAACAGCACAGCCTGCCGCCCATTGCCTTTGCTGTCTGCATGTTTGTCTCGACGCTCGGGCTGCTCTGCGGCTTACACCCCGCCGCCTCCGCAGAGGAGCCGGAACAGGAGCGGGTGCTGGCCTGCCCGTATGTTACGGAACAGGGACCCGGCTTTGCGGGCTTTACAGTGCATGAACATGACGCCCTCTGCTTTGACGCGGACGGGAATCTCGTCTGCCGGCTGCCGGAAATACCGTACCACGAACATGATGAGAGCTGCTACCGGGAAAATCGGGTCCTGTGCTGCGGCCTGGAAGAGTCGGAAGGGCATGTCCACACCACGGAGTGCTACGATATGTCGAGCCTGATGATCACCTGCGGGATCCCATCCGGCGAAGGAGGCCACCGGCACGATGACAGCTGCTATGAGACCACGCTGGAGCTTGCCTGCGGGCTGAGGGAGACGATCCTGCATGAGCATGACGCCTCCTGCTATGACGGCTCCGGCCGGCTGGTCTGCGGCCTGCTCGAGCTGCAGCGCCACCAGCATGGAGAGGACTGCTTTGCCGAGATCATAGACGATGGAGAGACGCCTCTGGCGATGCCGGAGACGGCCTTCCCCGCGCAGTCATTCAGCGGCAGCACGGCTACGATGCAGGTCTATGCGGATGCGGATGAAGGAGCCTTCCCCGCCGGAACCGAGATGCGGGTTCGTGACGTGGAGATCGAGGAGGCGCTCGACGCGGTCAACGAAACGGTGCCCGGAGAGATCGTCCGGGTTCAGGCGGTGGAGATTGTCTTCTTCGACCGGGAAGGAAATGAAATCGAACCGCTGATTCCGATCCGGGTCAATATGATCCCGCTGGTCCGGACGGAGGCTGACCGCCAGACGGTCGTCCGCATGGAACGGACAGGGGAGCTCTCCATCGTGGACCAGAGAGATGCGGCGCCGAAGCCGGACGGCAGCAGCGCCTTCTGAGCGGGGCGATCTGAGAGACACGACTTTGCCGATCTTCACGGTCGGCGTGATTCGGAAGCGCGCGGAAAGGAGCGGCGGTGAAATGAACATTCGCAAGTCTATACACGGTCTGCTTTCTCTTCTGCTGACCGCGGCCCTGCTGCTGAGCGCGCTGCCGGCGGAGAGCCGCGCGGACTGGTGGGACGACTGGGTGGAAGAGAACATGCCTGATCTGCCCGATCTCTGGCCAGATCCCGAGCCGGATCCCTTCGCCGATGTGGAGACGGAGGAGGACTGGATCCGGAGCTTCGGGAATCTTGAGCTCTCCGGCAACTGCCGGGAAGATCTGGTCGCTGTTGCGGAGACGCAGCTCGGATACACCCGGAGCTATAAGAACTTCGACGTGGGCGGACTGTGGGACGGCTACGGGTACACCAGGTACGGCGCATGGTACGGTTATCCCTATGCGGACTGGTGCGCCATGTTTGTCTCCTTCTGCATCCACTACGCAGGCATCTCGTACAGGGATTTTCCCTATGACGCAGTCTGCCAGTCCTGGATCAACAGCCTGGAGAAGATCGGCCGGTTCCGCCTGATGAAGGACCATGTGCCCGAGCCGGGAGATATTGTCTTCTTTGATTATGACGACGGGAAGGCCGACCACGTCGGGATCGTCGTGAGCTTTGACCGTGAGACGGCCAGACTGACAACCATCGAGGGCAACCACAGTGACAAGGTGGAGAAGTTCACCTATTACGACTACTGGGGTATCCGCTTCATCCAGGGCTACGGCATCCTACCGGAGCATATTGAAAACCCGCCGAAGTACGAGCTGAAAGAAGAACCGCAGCCCGAGCCGGACGCACCGGAAGAGGAACCGGTCCCTGAGGGGACAGATCCGAGAGCGCCGATTCCGCTCAAGCCGGTGCAGGATGCACTCCCTGAGGGCGCTGTCCCGGAAACTCCGGCACCGATTACGCCGTGACCGGAGCGGCGTGGGAAAGAACGCTGGATTTGTAAGAAGCGAAAGGAACAGGTATTGTGTCGGATCAGCAGAAATCGGAAATTGTCCTGAAAAAACAGATTCTTATTGCGGAAGACGAGCAGATCAACCGTCTCATTCTGGCAAATATGCTGGAGGAGAAATATGATCTGCTGTTTGCCTGCAATGGCCTGGAGGCGCTGGAACTCATCCGCAGATACCGGGATACCCTGTCCCTGGTGCTGCTGGACATCATTATGCCGGAGATGGACGGCTTTGAGGTTCTGCAGCATATGGCGGAAGAGAATCTGATGCACATCCCGGTGATCGTGGCCTCGGGCGACAATGAATCGGAGGCGGAGTGCCTGAATCAGGGCGCAACCGACTTCATCCCGAAGGACAACGGTTATCCGCCCGCGGAGGTTGTCCATGCCCGGATCCGCCGCACCATTGAGCTGTCGGAAGACAGAAAGCTGATCGGCGCGACCGAACGGGACTCCCTGACCGGCCTCTACAGCAGAGATTATTTTTATCTCCACGCAGAGGGCTTTGAGCTTCGGAACAGGGAACTGGAGATGGACGCCATCGTGATCGATGTCAATCATTTCCATACGCTGAACGAACGCTACGGCAAAAGCTATGCAGACGAAGTGCTGCGTCAGGTGGCAAACGGGCTGCAGGAAGCTCTGTCCTCGACGGTGGGCTTTGCCTGCCGCAAGGAGGCAGACTCTTTCCAGCTCTACTGTGTCCATCGGGAGGATTATCGGGAACTCCTGGAAACAGTCACGCCGAAAATCGACAATCTGGAGGCGGCAAGCAGCCGCGTGCGTCTTCGGATGGGCGTTTATCCGAATGTCGATAAGAGTATCGATCTTGAAAGACGCTTTGACCGCGCAAAGCTTGCGGCGGATACCGTGCGGAACAACTACGCATCCGCCATCGGCTTCTATGACAGCGGGATGCATGAGAGAGAACTGAAGAATGAAGGCCTGATTGAGGAGTTCCGCGAGGCAATTGAGCATCGCCAGTTCAAGGTCTGGTACCAGCCGAAGTTTGACATCCGTCCGGACATCCCGATCATGACCAGCGCGGAGGCCCTTGTCCGCTGGCAGCACCCGACAATGGGCATGATCAGCCCGGGAGAATTCATCCCGCTCTTTGAGGAGAACGGCCTGATCCGGGAGCTGGACCACTATGTCTGGCGGGAGGCCGCAAAACAGATTGCCGACTGGAAGCGCCGTCTGGACTTCTCGGTCCCGGTCTCGGTCAACGTCTCACGCATTGACCTCTACGACCCGAAGCTCGGGGAAAAGCTGCAGGAGATCCTGCAGGAATTTGGTCTGAAGCCGTCGGAGCTGCTTCTGGAGATTACGGAATCCGCGTACACCCGGGACTCCGGACAGATCATTGAGACCGTGAACGCGCTTCGCGGCCAGGGATTTATGATCGAGATGGATGATTTCGGGACGGGATACTCGTCGCTCAACATGATCTCTGCCCTTCCGGTCGATGCGATGAAGCTGGACATGCAGTTTGTCCGCAGTGCGTTCCGGGAGAAAAAGGATACAAGACTGCTGGAGATCATCATCGATATCGCTGCCTATCTCAACGTGCCGGTGATTGCGGAAGGCGTGGAGACGGAGACCCAGCTGAACGAACTGAAAAAGATGGGCTGCGACATGGTTCAGGGCTATTATTTTTCCAGACCCGTCCCGGCGAGGGAATACGATTCCTTTCTGACAGAGCGCAGGGAACAGGGTGAAGTCCCTCCCCATGGCGCTCCCGCCAGAGGTGCGAGAAAAAAATCCAGAGAACTGCAGGATATCGGCCATGCGCTATCCTGCGGATTTGAGAGCATCTATTACGTCAATATCCAGAACGGCCACTATGTGGAGTTCGGTGCGGAGGGAAGTCTCGAGGATCTCCAGATTCGCGGAAGCGGAGCGGATTTCTTCACCGATGTGACGAAAAGCATTCCCATTGCCGTTTACCCGGACGACAGGGATCGGCTTGCGCTCTCACTGGAAAGGGAGACGCTCCTGACCCAGCTGATGGGAAATCGGACATTCACCATGACCTATCGGCTGATGGAAGACGGACAGCCGGTCTACTACAGCATGAAGGTCGTGAAGGTCAGAACCGGCAGCGGGCAGCACATTGTGATCGGCGTGAGCAACGTGGACGACGCCCTGGATGAAGTTTTCGGCGAGGATCTGCTGCTGGCCAGACAGATGGCCACCAGAGACGCGCTCACCGGGGTGAAGAACCGCCATGCCTACGAGACGATGGAGAAGGAACTGAACGGAAAGCTGTCCGCCGGAGACCCGGATCCCCTTGCGGTTGTACTCTGCGATATCAATGATCTGAAAAGCGTGAACGACACCTGTGGCCACCTGGCCGGCGATGACTGCATCCGCTCCGCCTCCAGAATGATCTGCAACACCTTCAAGCACAGTCCGGTTTACCGGATCGGCGGAGATGAGTTTGTCGCACTTCTGAGAGGAAGCGACTATGAGAACAGAGAGAATCTCCTGCGGGAGTTTGACAGAATAAACAACAGTCATGTCAACACACGCGAGGCGGTCGTGGCCTATGGCCTGGGCGAACTGGTCCCGGGACAGGATACGGAGCTGGCAGCCGTGTTCAAGCGCGCGGACGCCGCCATGTACGAACACAAGAGCAGCATCAAAACGAAAAAGTGAAAGCCGTTGAAAACTGAACAGATTCGGGGCAAATCCGGCCAGTCAAGCGGAAGGACATCTCTCACGGACATGAAGCAGCGTGTCTTCCGTAAGTAACTGCCCGGATTGCGTATTGCCTGAACCGTTCAGGAGGGACAGAATAAAATGGATGAAACACCGAAAAAACAGAACACATTCATGATGAACCTTGCCGCAACCATCGTCGACCGGAGAAATCTGATCTTCCTTCTGGTTGTGATAGCCATCGTTTTCTCCTTTTTCTCCCAGAACTGGGTGAGCGTGGAAGACGATCTGACGGCCTACCTCCCGGCGGATTCCCTTACGAAGGAAGGCCTGAACGTGATGCGCGAGCAGTTCATCACCTACGGCAGCGCCAAGTTCATGGTTGCGAATATCGCCTATGAGGATGCGGAAGAGCTGTTCGAGCGGCTGAAGCAGATCGACGGTGTGCAGAGCGTGGATTTTGACAGTACGACAGAGCATTACAACAACGCGTCCGCTCTTTACTCCGTCACCTTCGACTATCCGGAGGACGATGCCCAGAGCATCGAGGCCCTCAACGCAGTGCAGGCTGCGCTCGCCGATCGGGATACCTATCTGTCCACCACGGTGATCGATTCCACGGCGGAGCTGATTGAGAAGGAAGTCAACATGATTACCGCCTTTGTGGCCGTGATTGTGGTGGCGGTTCTGACCTTCACAACCGAGACCTACGCAGAGGTCGCCATCATTGGCCTGACCTTTATTGTGGCGGCAATTCTGAACAAGGGCACCAGCTTCATGCTGGGCACCATCTCCTTTGTCTCCAATTCCGTCACGACGATCCTGCAGCTGGCTCTGGCGCTGGACTATGCAGTCATATACAGCAACCGGTTCAAGGAGGAGAGAGAGTCGCACGAGCTGCGGGACGCTGTCGTCATCTCTCTCAGTAAAGCCATCCCGGAGATTGGCGCAAGCAGCCTGACGACCGTCGGCGGCCTCATCGCCATGATGTTCATGCAGTTCCGGCTGGGACCCGATATGGCCATCAACCTCATCAAGGCCATTTTCTTCTCACTGCTGTCGGTGTTCGTGGTGATGCCGGGTCTGCTGATGCTGTTCGGCAACCTGATGGAGAAGACCCGGCACAAACAGTTTGTACCGAAGATCCCCTTTGTCGGGCGCTTTGCATGGGTGACCAGATATGTGATCCCTCCGGTGTTTGTCGTGCTGATGGTATTTGCCATCCGGTACTCCAACAACTGCCCCTACGTATACGGCTATGACACGCTGACCACACCGAGAAAGAACGAGACCCAGATTGCGGACCAGATGATCCGGGAGACCTTCTCATCCCGTACCATGCTGGCCGTGGTGATACCCGGCAGGGACTACAGCGAGGAGGAGAGCCTGATCCGGGAGCTGGAAGCCATGCCGGAGGTCGACTCGGTCACGGCCATCGCCGGGATTGATGCCATCGGCGGCTACAAGCTGGCGGACAAGCTTGCTCCGAGAGAATTCGCGGAACTGCTGAAGCTGGATTACGAGAAAGCCCAGCTGCTCTACTCCATCTATGCGCTGGAAGGGCAGAACTACGATAAGCTCGTGAGCGGTATTTCCAGTTATCGGGTCCCACTGATCGACATGCTGCTCTATGTCAGCGAGAAGGTTGACGAGGGCTATGTCACTCTGGAGGGAGAGCAGGCGGATATGCTCGCCGATGCCAGAACCCAGATGCTGATGGGTAAGCGTCAACTGGAAGGCGAGGACTATGACCGGATGCTGGTGTATCTGACCATCCCGGAATCCGGTGACGAGACCTTCCGTTTTACGGACAAGGTCCGGGATACCGCGCAGCGACATTATCCGAAGCAGTCGGTCTATGTGGTTGGAAACTCTACCAACCAGTATGAATTTGAAAAATCCTTCGAGGTTGATAACGTGGTGGTCAGCGTTGTCTCAATCCTGATCGTTCTGGTGGTGCTGCTGTTCACCTTCCAGTCCGCGGGGATGCCGGTGCTGCTCATTATGGTCATCCAGGGCGCAATCTGGATGAACTTCGGCTATCCGACGATTGTGCATGAAGATGTGTTCTTCATGACGCAGCTGGTGGTCAGCTCCATCCAGATGGGTGCGAATATCGACTACGCCATCGTGATTGGCAGCCGGTACATGGAGAATACCCGGAGCATGAAACGGAAAGACGCCATCATTGAGGCGATGAATTTTGCCTTCCCTACTATTCTGACATCGGGCACCATCCTTGCGGTTTCTGGTATCCTGATCAGTATCATCACGACGGAATGCACGATCAACGGCATCGGCGAGGCGATCGGCCGCGGAACCTTTATCTCCATCTTCCTTGTCATGTTTGTCCTCCCGCAAATTCTTCTGCTCGGTGACCGGGTGATCAGCAGGACATCCTTCGCCATGCCCAAGGTCTCGAGAGCACATGAGGGAACGGGAAGCATCACGGTGGACGGGATGATCTCCGGCACGGTCAACGGCACTCTGAGAGGGGTTTTCCGCGGCACCATTACCGGTGATACGGATCTGCGCCTCCTGTCAGGGAAGCTGGGTGAAGATCCGGGAGAGACGCCTGCGGAAAAGCCTTCAGAGCCGGGGACAGAACCTGGCGATCCGGAACCGGACCTTGGGAACCCTGTGGCGATGCCGACAGAAAACCTCTGTACAGAAGAAAAACGGCCGGAAGACCCTTTGGATTGCCCTGGCGGGGACGGCGTAGTCCGGGACGGGAAGCCGACCGCGTCTTCGGAGAGAGACGCGCAGAAACCGGGAGAGAACGAAGCCCCGGACGTCACGGAATGAGGAGAAGCTGGGAATGAAAAAGATACTTGCGATACTGCTGTGCGTGCTGATGCTCTTTTCCATGCTGCCGGTCTCCGCTCTCGCGGAGGAGAGCGGTATGGCAGATGCGGGAGAGAATGAGCCTGTCCTCTCCGGAGACCAGGGCGATGAACTGACGGACCCGCTTCCGGATCTGGGCGGGGAGCAGGAAGTACCCGTTGAGGCGGGGCTGGATGACGGGAGCACCGGAAACGATCCCGGTTCAGATCAGCCTGCCGGCGGGAATGACACCACCGGCCAGACTGGCGGAGAGAATGCCGCCGGTACGGACGGGGAGGGAAACGGTGACGGTACTCAGGACGGAGGCGGGACGGAGCCGGACACAGAACCAGGCACAGAACCGGGCACAGAA
>ODAI014665567.1_pt1 | contig 10825 bp, 5 predicted proteins | sample 1539321 | NCBI WGS metagenome assembly ODAI01 (sample SAMN02144231, study PRJEB22623) | gut metagenome | biome: sheep rumen | host: Ovis aries | place: New Zealand | reverse complement strand
TTCGACTGGGCATTCAATAATGACGAACTGCTCGTCAATCTTAACATGCTCGATCGCGAGATTAACAAACAGACCGTCTATATCACAGTTCGCGATGTCGAGGACCTCAATGGCAACCCCATGCTCTCGCCCGTCACCTGGACCGCTTTCATCGACAAGAACCCGCTCAAATGGGAAGAGCGAACCATTAAAATTCACGCGATTTATGGCGAGGAGACGAAATCGGAGTACTACGTCACACGCATCCTTAACTACTCCGGTAAACGGCATCAATATACGATTGAGTCCTTGCCTAACTGGCTCTCCGTCGATGATGCTTACGGCGTCATTAACCCCACGGAGGAAAAATATCTCTCCATGGAACTTAATACCGAGATGGCGCCAGGTGTCTATGAAGATATTATCTATCTCACCGACGAGAACGGCTTGTCCGAACCGCTCCGTGTCGAACTGACCATTGAGGCTCTCCCGCCATATGAAGCGCCGGATAAGACGAAGTTCAACTATAATATGTCCGTCTGCGGTACGGTGATGATTGATAAAACCTACGATTCGGACGGAAATGATATTGTCTATGCTTTCTATAATAACGAGTGCGTCGGCATGGAGCATATCTCTTTCGATAAGGTGGCGAATACATCCGAGCTATACCTGACCGTTTATGGAACGGACCACATGACTAATAAACCCATCCGCTTCCAGCTCTGGCAGGCGTCCACCGGTAAGGTATATGACCTTTCGCCGGATCGTAACATTTACTTCGCTCAAGGCGCTGTCTATGGTTGTGGAGATGGTAATCCCGTCCTCCTGACTACCGTCGGTACTGAGCGCCAGACCATTATCCTTCAACCCGGATGGAACTGGACCTCTTTCAATCTCGATCTCCGGCAGTACGTGGCGAAAATAGCGAATGTCATGACCGCAAATGAACCATGGTCGGAAGGAGACCTCATTAAGAATCCTGCTACACGGCATTTCGTGACTTATTCCGAAGAGCTCGATCGTTTCATCGGTGACTTCGACTACCTCCGCTATATCTATACCTATATGATCTATACCCCCAATGGCAATACGATACATATCAGCGGTAATAATCTGCCGGCGGATTCGATGTACATCACCGTTCGAGGGGATGGGCGATGGAGCGCGATGCCCTGTCTTTTGAAACAAGTGACAACGGTTACTGATGCCTTGGCGGACTATTATGATAAAGCAACGCCCGGAGATATGATTAAGGCGCATGATAACTTTGCCTACTTCTCGGAGAATCATAGATGGGTAGGAAACCTCTCTGTCCTCCGCCCCGGCGAAGGCTACTTCTTCCGCCGCATGGCACCGGGCAGCGTGGATATCCGATTCTTCGACAAACCGAATAATGCACCTGTGAGAAAATCCGCTTCCCTTCAGGGGCGGTCGGAAGAAGCTTCCTTCCACGCTTCCTCTGCAACGAACATGACGATGATCTGTAGAGTTGAGGGTATGAAGGAGTTAGGGAATGAAAGAGTGAATGCATACATCGGTTCCGAACTCGTCGGTGTGGCAACGAAGATAGATTCGCTCATCTTCCTGACTATCCAGAGCGATGCTGTAGGCGCTCCTATAGCGTTCCGCACAGAGAACGGGAAGGTGCTTAGTCCTATCGACCCGTCGACCTCCCGACCTCTTGATATCAATTACACACCGGACTGTCATCATGGCTCTGTACAATCGCCGATTGTCCTGACTCCCGGAGACAACCCCGTCTTTAAAATCATAGAGAACGACCACGTAATAATTATCCGAAACAATGAAAAGTATAGCATCACAGGTTCTAAATTACCGTAATTTTAGTAAACTCATCCTTTGCGCCCTGCTGCTTTTTGCAGCGGGCTGCAAGGATAAGAACGAGCCCACCTCCGACCCACAGTCTATCGTAGGTGATCTGCCCGTGCCCGCATGGACACCTGCCATGGAGTACGACATGACCTCTTCGATGACCCTCATCGTGAAGGTCGATCTCTCAATCACTTATCCCGAGCAGGTTGCCTCGATAGGATGGAACACCTCACCGAACGACCTGCTCGCAGCATTTGACGGAACGAATTGTATAGGCATTGCAAATTGCCAAGACGGCTTGTTTTTCCTATATGTTACCGCGCCGAAAGACGGCAACCAGCTCACGCTGACCTATTACTCCGCGCAGTTGAAGAATCTTTTTGATGCGGAACAAACCATCTCCTTCCATAACGATGCCATCATCGGCTCCGTTGCTGCGCCTTTCACTCCCAAGTTTACGAAACATTAACAGCTTGGCACCGTAATCCGGTGTGGTTCCCCCAAAAGGAAGGCCTATGGGAGTCTTCCTTTTTTTTTGTATATGCCATCCTTCCCATCTTCTTATACTCTCGCTTCGCTTATTGTATAGCCTTTCTATTATAATGGTCCCCAAAATTAGGACAGATTTGCAAATGTGAAAAAAAGTATTACCCTTGCAGTCAAAAAAAAGAATATGGGAAGACCGAGTAAATTTGATTCAACCTTTAAAGCTATGTGCCAAAAGTGGGGACTTTTGTCACTCGCGCGCCGCATTTACTGACACCCCACGCGAACAAGTTCTTTGGGACCCCGTACTCCTCCAACCGTCCACCGGACGCTTTTCTTTCCTCGCAGGCTCGGACGATCACTGCGTGTGCGGTGCGGCTGTTCCGCTTCATAAAAAAAATGCAAAAAAAGTGATTTTTTTTGTTTTTAGGTGATAGATTCTTCGCATTTTTTAGCTATATATAGAGAGGCAGGTTATTTTCACATTTATTTATGCATTTACACATTTAACGCTAAAACAATTTCCGGCTGACAGTCGGAAACGCCATCAGCCGGAAAAGGGTTAATAGAGGTCTTTTACCATATCGCAGAGATACACCTCGAGGTTGGTCTTTCCCTGGACAAGACTCTCTTTCTTGGAGTCGGCAAAGGACTTGGGATCGAGTTTGTGCGCCTCCTCCCACTCGTCGGGGATGCCGTCGCCATCGGTGTCTTTGGGCAAGTCGGCACCCTGATAAGCAGGCCACCCGCCTACGTCGGAAGGCGTGTCAATCAGGCCACCGTTGGATTTAGTGCCCTTGTAGGTAAATTTACCCTCCTTGACCTCTGCAACGATACGTGCGTCGATAGCGTCACGGACGAACGAGCACCCCGCCTTCGACAGCACGGTGTTGTATGCCTGTTCCGCCGATTCCATCGACAGTTCTGAGGTCATTGCGTGCGGTGCAGTGACCTTACCCGAAGTGGTGGTTGAGCCCTGCCAGTTGTCTGCCGTAACCGCGTCGGAGCCATACATGATATTACCCGCCAGATACAGTTGTGGCGGGACCACCGTACCCGACTGGTGGGCAGTACAATTGCTGCACGAAGTCCATGGGTTGACCAGCCGCGTAGCCACAGCGGCGTTGGTTGCCGGCCCCGGACGGAAGTAGTTGTTACGGAAATTGATAGTACGCGGCGTGCCGACCGACTCGCCTCCATATGCCGAATTGCCACCCCAGTTATAGACTACATTATTGGCGAACTCAATGGGTCCGCGTTGGGTGTTGTTCACATAATCGTGGTCAAAACGCGGGTTTCGGGAGTCGTGGTGCGCAATCAGGTTGTGATGGAACGTAGCCTCCGTTCCGCCCCATATGCCGCCATAACCGTGGTTGCCCTTGCCATGGACGGAACTGCGCAGCGATTCGGTGATGAAGCAGTACTGCATGGTGAAACGGGTGTTGCCATAACAACTGACACACTCGTCCACCGACCACGAGCAACTGAGGTGATCCAGCACCACGAGGTCGCAATCGTTCACCGAAACGGCGTCGTACTCCTTGTTGTCCGCCAAACTGCCCTTTTCACCCATACGGATACGCAGGAAACGTACGATGACGTTGTTACAGCCCTTGATAACCAGCGGGTAGTCCGCCAGACATATGCCGTCGCCGGGTGCCGTCTGTCCGGCGATGGTCAGGTTGCCGCGAGTGACCTCAAGCGGTTTTTTCAGGTGGATAACCCCTGACACGCGGAACATGATGATACGCGCCTCGCCTTGCTCCACCGCGTAGCGCAGGGTGCCCATGACAGGCTTGTTGGTGGAGGGGTCCACCTCGTCCTCAAGCGTCGAGACGATATACACCGAACCGCCCATGCCGCCCGTTGCCGCCGAGCCGCCGCCACCGATATAATTGCATGCGGCTTTCAGTTCCGGGTCCTCTTCAATAGTAGGGTTGTTGTTTCCCTTGCAGGCGCATAAGAAAGCCACGGCTCCCCATAAGAGAGCCGCAGCCATGAAAGTCGTATGCTTCATCTTATTCATTACCGTAACCGTAGTTGTTCCACAATGCACCGTCGCTGGCGGCTACATAACGGTTGTAGATAGGCCAGTACTGACGGGTCTCCAACTGCTGTTCGTCCTTGTAGATAGGATACTGCGAAGCACCCAGCACATAACCCTTGGAGTCGGAGTTGAAGATGTCCTTCGCAAACCAACCGTTCTTGGAGATGGCATAGGCGGGACGCACATTCTCACCTACAGACAAGCCGTAGATACTATCCATCACCCAACCGCCGATAGCAGCATCGTATGCAAACTTGTAGAAAATAGTATCACCGATGTTCATGGCATGACGGGTGCCGTCAGCAGACATCCGGCGGATAGTGGTTTCGGTCTCAACCAGTTTCTCGCGCAGCATACCCCAACGCATGAGGTCGAACTTGCGCACATACTCGCCGCACAACTCGAAGGCACGCTCATCGATGATATCATTCATCGTGACGGTGCTGACAGTGCTTACGCCTGCGCGTGTGCGAACCTTATTGAATATAGTGGCAGCGTCCAAGCCCGTCTCATTAGCCGGCACATCGCCACCGATGCCACCGATAGCCGCCTCGGCAAACATCAACAACACATCGGCATAACGCAGAATGGGGAAATCGATACCATCATCGGTAGTAGTATGCGAACGCCCCGATGCCATCCACTCGAAGCGGTACTTGCCCAGGAAGAAAGTATTGATCTGGCTGTGCTTCATGTACAGGCGGTTGGCAGAGGCAGCCACTCCGGGGAATGCGGCTTCGCGTACCGTGTCGTTCGACGACTCACCTTCCGCATTGTCATAGTTCCATTGACCGGTCACATAAGTGACAGCGCGGCGCTTGTCTTCCTTGGCAAACTTGTACACCAATACAGGCGAAACGCAGATATGACCATTGGACGAACCGCCACCGTAGCCGGGAAGGACGTTCTTGCATGCTGACTGCGCGTCAGACGACAGTTTCGGAGCGTTATAGTTCATTACCTGACCACGGTTGCCATTGCTGAACGGCATCACCCAGATATGCTCCATCTGGTTGTAGTCGGTCTTGTCGGCACAGATTTGTTTGAACGGCTCTGCGAAATCGTCTGCCAGTTTGTAGTCCTCCTGGTTGATGATTCGCGCACAAGCGTCCAAAGCCTCTTTATATACTTCACGGCGCTTGTCAGCCTCCTTGATATTGTAGGTAACTACGTAGTTGGTCTCATCCGTAACGTCAAACCCGTCGGCACCCGGACGAACCGCCTTGCCGGCGTACATCAGGTCAGCACGAGCCAGCAATGCCAACGCAGCCGCCTTGTTGGCACGCCCCACGTTGTTCTTGGCATTACCGGGGCACTCAGGAGACCACGGCATCAAGTCGGCGGCACGGAGCAAGTCCTTGCGGATTTGTTCATACACCTCATTGCGGTCAGTCTTGCGCGCATTCACGCCGTTCGGGTCCTTTGCCAACGAAACGAAACGGGCAGGCACGTCACCCCAGTACTTGACTTGCTCCAAATAAGCAAACGAGCGGAGGAACAATGCCTCTCCCAGAAAATACGCCTGCGTCTCGTCTGCCTCAACATTACCGTAGGACTCCAGCCCCTCGATGATATTGTTCGAACGCTCTATCATCGTGTTCAGGTAAGACCAAAGGTCAGAACCGCTGCTGGAGAAGATACGCGAGTTGGCAGTTCCGCAGTTGTACATCATCAGGTCGGGTTCGTCCGCCGAGCCGCCCGAGGACTTGGTACTATACTCAATATCGGTGTTCAGACCTACAAAACCGCAGGCCATACGGTTACGGTAACCGTTGTTGCTGCCCATCAGGTTGTACACACCGTAAATAGCCTGCTCCGTACGACTTGCCGATGCAAACACCGACGACGCCTCCATGGACGAAGGAGAGTTATTGGAGAGGAATCCATCCTTGCAGCCCACCATCAGTACAGCGGCTGCACCCAAAAGAATATATTTAGCAGTTTTCATTGTTTCCATCGTGATTAAATTATTCAAAACTCAAGTTAACACCAAAGTTGAATGCACGGCTCTTGGGGAATGCCGAGAAGTCCACACCCACTGCCAGCGGGTTGTTCTTGGAGCGGGTATCCACCTCCGGATCGAGGCCGGAATACTTGCTTGCGCAGAACAGGTTGCTTGCCGAGAAGAAGAAACGGCAAACAGAGATGTGTGCCTTCTTGGTCAACTGGGTCGGCAGGGTGTAACCTACGTTGAGCGAACTGAGACGGATAAAGGAGGCATCCTCTACGTAGTTGTCCGTCAGCACGGGCGAACCGCAGTAAGGATTGGCAACCTTGGCGTTGGCATTCGCTTCGTCCACACGCAGCGCCATCTTCGTGAACTCGTCACCCGTAACGGCATTGCCGGAAACGACCACGTTATCCAGCGGCATGAAGGAACCCTTGGCGTCAAACAACGAATAACGCTGACCATAGCCGTAGGTAGCCAACAGGTTACGGTTCTTGGTGGAAGAACATACGGTCGAGTAGTCCAGCCCGGTCAGGTTAACCACATCGTTGCCAATCGAATAGGTGAAGTTGGCAGACATATCCACCTTACCCCACTTGTCACCACCGATGAAGAAATTCAGGTTGATACCGCCGGTTGCGGTAGGCAGAGTGTTACCCAACTTGACCATCTGATAGTCGTCCATCACGCCGTCACCATCGGTGTCCAAGTTCTTTTCAATCTTAGGCATACCCGGCATGGCATCGCCAAGAGGAGTGGTGATCTTGTTTCCGTCGGCGTCCAACCAACCACCGTTGGTACGGGCACTGCCCTTGCTGTAACTGGCAAAGTCGGATGCTTTCCACCAACCATTGGTCTTATAACCATACACATCGCCCACTGCCGAACCTTTGGTCAGTTTGTATTCATACGGCGAGCCGTAGTACGAACTGAAGCAGCCGGCGGAAATCATGTAACTCTCCATTCCACCCAGGTCGGTGACGGTGTTCTTGTTGAACGAGATATTGGCATCTGCGGTCAAACCATAAGACAACGTCTTGGATTTGTGGTCCAGAATAACGCCCTTGATGGAGAACTCGATACCCTTGTTGTCGGTAGAACCGATATTGCGGTACTGGTAGTTGTAACCACCCGTAGCCAAGGCGTAACGAAGGATCAAGTCCTTGGTGTTGTTCCAATAGATATCAAACGCACCCGACAGACGCTCGTTGAAGAAACCGTAGTCGATACCGAAGTCACGCGTAACGGTCGTCTCCCATTTCAGATCCGAGTTGGCAGCAATCAGGTAACTGCTCGTGCCGTTCTGACCATCGGTGAGGATGGTACTCATGCCCTGCATATAGGACGATGGCGATGCCAGATAGTCGAAATGGATGTAACCCAGGTCAACGTTATTGTTACCTACGGTACCATAAGAGAAACGGAACTTCATGTTCGACATCCAACTCTGCGCTCTCTCCATCCACTCCTCGTCAATCATACGCCAAGCCACAGCCACAGAGGGGAAGAAACCCCACTGGTTACCTTTCGAGAATCGGGACGAGCCGTCAGCACGGAAAGTTCCGGTGATATAGTAACGACCCATGTAGTTGTAGTTCGCACGGGCGAAGAAAGACAGCATGTTGTCCGTCGGGTCCACGTAGTTCTTGATATTGGCACTGTTCGGACCGGTGGAACTGCTTGCCAGACCTTGCAGGTTGAACACCTCAGGACCGGTCAGAGTCGGGTCGTAACCGTAGCCGTAACTGGTGCGCAACTCGCCTTTGTTGATGGTCTGCTCCTCACCCACCAGGATGGAGAAATCATGTGCATTGCCGTCAAACTTCTGCGCGTACTCGAAGGTGTTGGTCTCTTTCAGACGCGAAGTGCGGTCGTTGGTGGATATGATATTGCCAAAACCCGATGCACCCGCACCCGCCATACCGTCACCGGCACGGGAATAATACGTCGTCGGACCATAGTAACGGTCGTTCACCACCAGACGGTTCTCGTAACCAATCTCCGCCTTCACGGTGAAATGTTTCAGGAACTTGTACGACACACTACCGTTCATGGTCAGTTTGTTGTCCACTTTTTTCCTGTAACTGTCGTTGATGGCGATAATCGGATTGTAGATATTGCCGAGGTCGGTGTCGTCCTCCAGGTCCTTCAGCACTACCTCAATACCCTCCAAAGGCACGAAAGAAGTGGCGTTGCGCAGACGACCCTCACTGCTCGACCCGGCATCGTCAGCCGAGTTGGTGCCTGAACCCAGCACATTCGTGTTGCTGTAGCGAACCGATGCAGCAATGGTCAGGTCCTTGATGGGCTTGAACTTCGTCTTGAAAGACAGGTTGTTGCGGCTGTAGTTCGAACCGTACATGATAGACTCGTCGTCAATACGGTTGTACGACAGGTTGAAGTTCGCGTTCTTCATACCGCCGCTCACCGAGATACTGTGGTTCGAGTTCAAGTGATTGCCCCCAAAGGTCTCTTCCTGCCAGTCAATGCACTCTTTCTGGTTCCAATACGCCAACACTTGTTCCAACGTACCGTGGGTCTTTGCCTCGGCGTTATAATGCTCGTGGTCGTAATATTTGTAGAAATTCGAGAGCATCTTCTCATCAGAACCGTTGTCTGCCAAGTAGGCATACTCGTACTGCATGCGCAGATAGTCCTCGTTGTTCATCATCTTGTATTTCTTGGCAATACGGCGCCAACCCATGTAGCCCGAGTAGTCCAAGTGAATCGTCATCTTGTCACCGTCCGCCTTGGTGTCCTTCGTGGTGATGATAATGACACCATTGGCACCCTGCGCACCGTAGATGGCGGTTGCTGCCGCGTCTTTCAGTACGTCCATCGAAGCGATATCACCCGGGGCGATATCCGATATAGAAGATACCGGGAAACCGTCCACGATATACAACGGGTCCGAAGACTGCGTCAATGACGTACCACCACGTACGCGGATCTTCACGTCTGCATCCGGACTACCCTCCGTCGTCGTAACGCTTACACCCGACAACTTACCCTGCAGAGCCTCCGCTGCAGAAGTAACAGGCACGTCCTTCAACTGGTCAGCACTCACCGACGCTACTGAGGTCACCAAGTCACGCTTCTTTGTCGTACCGTAACCCGTCACTACCACCTCTTCCAGCACCTCCGAGTTTTCAACCAACGTTACGTTGATAACATTACCCGTGATAGGCACTTCCTGAGTCTGAAGACCAATATACGAGAAAACTAACACTTGCGCATCATCCGGTACATCCAACGAATAGTTACCGTCAAAGTCAGTAACTGTACCTATCGTTGTACCCTTCACAACGACTGATGCGGAGATGACCGTCTCACCGGTCTGGTCCGTTACCGTTCCGGTAATGATCTTAGCCTCTGCCAACGATGCCGTAAACATCAGGCAGCACAAAGCCATTACACGGAAAAACTTGCTTCTGTTTTTCATTCTGTTTATTGTGTTTGTTTAGTATTAATATGTGCTCACTATTTAATTTTGTACGCGCTCGCTCACATAAAGGACTGCAAAGGTACAACTTTTTTTTGACATATGCAAATTTTAACTACCTTTTTCTCAATTTTTACACCTTTTTTGTCAATTTATCCACACTCCCCCCACCCCTCTCTTGTTTATTCTTTTACACCTCAACTGATTTTTTTCATTTTTTTAACCACAATCCTTGCACATGTCAAAAAAAAGCAGTAACTTTGCACCCACAAAACCAAAACACATATGAAAGTACTTCTAATCAACGGCAGCCCACACAAGGCGGGAAACACGTTCCTCGCACTCAACGAAGCGGCACAAACGCTCAACAAACATGGTATCGAAACCGAAATCATTCAAATCGGTGTCAAACCCGTACGCAGTTGCATCGCATGCGGGCAATGCAAGGTACGGCAGGACAACCGCTGCGTTTTCGATGACGACCTCTGCAACCGTGTCGCCGAAAAACTCGGCACCGCTGACGCACTCATTATCGGTTCGCCCGTCTATTACGGACAACCCAACGGCGCACTGCTGAGCCTCATCCAGCGGCTTTTCTTCTCCGCCGGCGCACTCGTGCAGAACAAGCCCGCTGCCGCCGTTTGCGTCTGCCGCCGTGGGGGTGCCACCGCAGCGTTCCAGTCACTCAACATGCCCTTCCAGATGATGAACATGCCCGTTGTCACCTCCCAGTACTGGAATATCGTTTATGGACGCGAACAGGGACAAGCGGCTCTCGACACCGAGGGCATGCAAACCATGCGCACCATGGCGGACAACATGGCGTGGTTGCTCCGGTGTATACACGCCAACTCCTCTCCCGACTATCCCGAGCGCGAACAGTGGCAGCCCATGCACTTCATCAGATAAGTTACCTTTTGGGTCGCACACGATATATCTATGCGGGAAACGCATACTAAAACATGACATATTTTAAGAAAAAATGCCCTTTTATTAATATCCCGCATACTTTTACAATATATCGCTTGCGATATTAAAATATTTGTTGTAACTTTGCGCCACAAAACAAAAATTCACTGTTATACAT